>Ga0102593_1000467_pt1 | contig 74397 bp, 69 predicted proteins | sample AraplaCol_mMS_r2_2_FD_76862 | JGI IMG/M metagenome (GOLD analysis project Ga0102593, IMG submission 76862) | Arabidopsis root microbial communities from North Carolina, USA - plate scrape MF_Col_mMS_r2 (SPADES assembly) (version 2) | ecosystem: Host-associated > Plants > Roots > Endosphere... | reverse complement strand
CCCTGCCCCCTTGGAAAGCGCCCAGCCTGGCCCAGCTTTCTCTTGCGGTCGTGCATCGTCTGATGGAACATCCGCAGGCCGGGAAACCGCCCCGGCGCACGATGAAAAAGATCGGCGAGGATCAAGGGGGATCCTTCGCCTCAATCAGGAGAACAGGGATGACGAAGTCTTTCAGCTTCGGTCTTTTGACCGCGTCCATGCTGGCGCTGAGCGCGGGCGCCGCCTTTGCGGATTACGAACTCAATATTCTTCATATCAACGATTTCCATTCACGCATCGAATCGATCAACAAGTTCGACTCCACCTGCTCGGCAGAGGAGGAAGGCAAGAAGGAATGCTTCGGCGGCGCCGCCCGCCTGAAGACCGCGATCGACCAGCGTCGTCAGGCGCTATCGGGCAAGAACGTCCTCCTCCTCAATGCCGGCGACAATTTCCAGGGCTCGCTCTTCTACACGACCTACAAGGGAGCGGCCGAAGCCGAATTCCTGAACCTGATGAAGTTCGACGCCATGACCGTCGGCAATCATGAATTCGACGACAGCGAGGATGGGCTTGCGACCTTCCTCGACAAGGTGCAGTTCCCCGTCGTGACGGCGAATGTCAAGGCGACAGCCGCCTCCAAGCTCGGCGACCGCATCAAGCCCTCGCTGGTGCTCGATGTTGGTGGCCAGAAGATCGGCATCGTCGGCGCCGTCACCAATGATACGGCAGAGCTTTCCTCCCCCGGCCCGAACGTGACGATCGCCGATGACGTCCAGGCCATTACTTCAGCCGTTCAGGATCTGAAGGGCCAGGGCGTCAACAAGATCATCGCGCTGACCCATGTCGGTTATCCCCGCGATCTCGCCCTGATCGCCAAGATCCCGGATGTCGATGTCGTCGTCGGCGGCCATTCCCACAGCCTGCTCTCCAACACCGACCCCAAGGCCGAAGGCCCCTATCCGACGATGGTCGACAATCCCGGCGGCTATAAAGTGCCCGTCGTCCAGGCCGCCTCCTACAGCAAGTATCTCGGCGACCTCGTCGTCAATTTCGACGATAGCGGCGTCATCAAGGATGCCAAGGGCGATCCGATCCTGATCGATTCCACCTTTACGCCCGATCCGGCCGTCATCACCCGCATTGCCGAACTGGCAAAGCCGATCGAGGAATTGCGCAAGAAGGTGATCGGCTCTTCCGAAAGCCCGATCGAAGGCGACCGCAAGGTCTGCCGCATCAAGGAATGCTCGATGGGCAATCTGGTGGCCGATGCCATGCTCGATCGCACCAAGAATCAGGGCGTCACCATCGCCGTTCAGAACGGCGGCGGCCTGCGTGCTTCAATCGATGGCGGCGAGGTCACCCAGGGCGAGGTCATCACCGTCCTGCCGTTCCAGAACACGCTCGCCACGTTTGAGCTGACCGGCGCAAACGTCGTCAAGGCGCTCGAAAACGGCGTCAGCCAGATCGACCAGGGCGCCGGCCGTTTCCCCCAGGTCGCCGGCCTGAAATTCTCCTTCGACCAGTCGAAGCCCGTCGGCAGCCGTGTCAGCGATGTGCAGGTGAAGGACGGCGACAATTTCGCTGCGATCGATCCGGCCAAGACCTACAAGGTCGCGACCAACAACTTCATGCGGGCCGGCGGCGACGGTTATTCGATCTTTAAGGAAGGCCAGAACGCTTATGATTTCGGCCCGGATCTTGCAGATGTGACCGCCGAATACGTCGCCACGCATTCGCCTTACAAGCCATACACGGATGGCCGCGTCACGGAATTGGCGCAGGCAGCGCCCGCTCCTTCCGCTTCCGAGCCTGCGCCTGCCGCACCGGCTGCTCCGGCCCCCTCCACCGAACCCACCCCTGCACCGGCCGCTCCTGCTCCATCCACAGAGCCGGCTCCCGCACCCGCTGTACCTGCTGCCCCGGCACCAGCAGCACCGGCCCCTGCGCCGGCAGCCTCCGCACCTGCCGCAACGACGCCTTCTACCCACGTCATCGCCGCGGGCGACACCTTCTGGGATCTCGCCGTGACCTTCTATGGCGACGGCACGTTGTGGCGGAAGCTTTCGGATGCCAACGGCAAGCCGAACCCGCGTCACCTGACGGTCGGCAAGGAGATCGAGGTCCCCGCCGAGTAAGACGATTTGTCCCGATGTCACTGGCCGGTCCGGGGTTTCCCGGGCCGGTTTTTGTTTCTATAGGGTGAACCACGATCTCGAGGCTGCGTATGAGCCGAAGAGACAGAAAGAGCTTTGGGGCCAGAATGACAGCAGATATTTCACTCCGCCCGGCGGACCATCCGGCCGTCAAGTCAGGCAAGGTCGGTGTCCTGTTGGTCAATCTCGGGACGCCTGATGGCACCGACTATACCTCGATGCGCCGCTATCTCAGGGAATTCCTCACCGATCGCCGCGTCATCGAATGGTCGCCCTGGAAGTGGTATCCGATCCTGTTCGGCATCGTCCTCAACACCCGCCCGCAGAAGGTCGGCAAGGCCTATGAGCTGATCTGGAACAAGGAGAAGAACGAAAGTTATCTGCGCACCTACACCCGCAATCAGTCGGAGCTGATGGCCGCGCGCCTGAAGGATCTTGATAACGTCAAGGTCGACTGGGCGATGCGCTACGGCACGCCATCGATTGCCTCGCGCATCGACGCGCTGAAAGAAGAGGGTTGCGACCGTATCGTGCTCTTCCCGCTCTATCCGCAATATGCGGCGGCGACGACCGCCACCGTCAACGACAAGGCCTTCCAGAAGCTGCTCTCGATGCGCTGGCAGCCGGCGCTACGCACCGTTCCCGCCTATCATGACGACGAGACCTATATCGAGGCGCTCGCCACGTCGGTCGAGAGGCATCTTTCGACCCTCGACTGGAAGCCGGAGATGCTGCTCGCCTCCTTCCACGGCATTCCCATGTCCTATTTCAAACAGGGCGACCCCTACTACTGTCAATGCCAGAAGACCGGCCGGCTGCTGCGCGAGCGGCTCGGGCTGACCAAGGAAAACTTCATGGTCACCTTCCAATCCCGCTTCGGGCCGGAGGAATGGCTGCAGCCCTATACCGACAAGACGGTGGAGAAGCTCGCCAAGGACGGCGTCAAGCGCATCGCCGTCATCAATCCCGGCTTCGTCTCCGACTGTCTGGAGACGCTGGAGGAAATCGCCGAGCAGGCGGCCCATTCCTTCCATGAGAACGGCGGCGATAAGTTCGCGCATATTCCCTGCCTCAACGACGGCGAGGACGGCATGAAGGTGCTGGAAAAGGTCGTCCGTCGCGAATTGCAGGGCTGGGTCTGAGAGACCCACTCAGAAAGCGGCGTCGGACGAGGAGCTAAAGCATGTCGCGCAAAACTGTGCAGCGGTTTTGCGATAACCACATGCGTAGAAACAAAGACTTAAAGCGCGGGAGCGAATCTGAAAGATCGCGATGCGCTTTAGCAACCGCCCAATGAATTAACCGAAACGAAACCTCCTTTTCACTTGGAGCCCGGGCGGTTGCGCCCTCATTTCTTCCTCGCAAATAACGTGCTAACTCACCACATGAGTTGGGCAGGCGCGCATGCGCCGATAGGAGGAATTTTTCATGCTGTTCGGCGGCTTCGACATCGTCGTGATCGTGCTGGTCATCTTCGTTATCCTGGTGCTCTTTGCCGGGATCAAGACCGTGCCGCAGGGCTACCGCTATACGATCGAGCGCTTCGGGCGTTATACCCGCACGCTGGAGCCAGGCCTCAACCTCATCACCCCATTCATCGAGCGTGTCGGCGCCAAGTTGAACGTGATGGAACAGGTGCTGAACGTGCCGACCCAGGAGGTGATCACCAAGGATAATGCCTCGGTTTCGGCCGATGCCGTCTCCTTCTATCAGGTGCTGAACGCCGCCCAGGCCGCCTATCAGGTCTCCAACCTCGAAAACGCCATCCTCAATCTCACCATGACCAACATCCGCTCGGTCATGGGTTCGATGGATCTCGACGAACTGCTCTCCAACCGTGATGCGATCAACGACCGGCTGCTGCGTGTCGTCGACGAAGCCGTGCATCCCTGGGGCATCAAGGTCACCCGCGTCGAGATCAAGGACATCCAGCCGCCGCGCGACCTCGTTGATGCGATGGCCCGCCAGATGAAGGCCGAGCGCGAGAAGCGGGCGCAGGTGCTGGAGGCTGAAGGCTCGCGCAACGCGCAGATCCTCAGGGCCGAAGGTGCCAAACAATCCGCCATTCTCCAGGCCGAAGGCCAGCGCGAGGCCGCCTTCCGCAACGCCGAAGCGCGCGAACGTCTGGCCGAGGCCGAAGCCAAGGCAACGAAGATGGTCTCCGAGGCGATCGCCGCCGGCGACATCCAGGCGATCAACTATTTCGTCGCGCAGAAATACACCGAAGCGCTCACCTCGATCGGTTCGGCGCCCAATTCCAAGATCGTGATGATGCCGATGGAAGCCTCTTCCATCTTAAGCTCGCTCGGCGGCATTGGCGCCATTGCCCGCGAAGTCTTCGGCGATGCCGGCAGCAGCCCGTCGACGCCACTACCCGTGCCGCCGCGCCCGCGCCCCGCACCGGCACGCTCGACGCCGCCGATCAATCCGTCGACCCCCAATCCTTTCAATCCCGAGCAGGAGCGATAAGCCATGCTGGCGAAGATCGTCACCGAACTCGGTCCATGGAGTTGGTGGGTCGCAGGGCTCGTGCTGCTTGCCGCCGAGATGATTGTTCCCGGCTTCTTCCTGGTCTGGATCGGCCTTGCCGCCTTGATCGTCGGCGCGCTATCGCTACTCTTCTGGGACAGCGCCTTCTGGGTCTGGGAGTTGCAGGCGATTCTTTTTGCGCTTCTCGCCGTTGCCACGACCTTCGCCGGCCGCCGGCTGACGCTGCGCAATGCCACGACCGACGAGCCCTTCCTCAATCAGCGCAGCGCAAGCCTCGTCGGCCGCACCGCCACCCTGCACGAACCGATCCGCGAGGGCCGCGGCCGAATCCGCCTCGACGATACACTATGGCAGGTGATGGGACCCGACCTGCCCGTCGGAACGCAGGTGAAGGTGGTCTCGAGCAACGGCCGCGACCTCAGAGTCGAGCCCGTCTGATCAAGCGAGCCTGATCAGGCGACGCCGATCCGCAGCAGGTCGTGGAAATGCACCAGCCCGACCGGCCGACGGTCGTCGTCGATGACGATCAGTGCGCCGATGTGATGCTGGTTGAGCAGTGCCAGGGCCGCGGTCGCCAGCACCGTCGGCTTCACCGTCTTCGGCGTCCGCGTCATGATGTCGTCGACATCAAGCTCGGCCAGATTGCGTGTGAGATTGCGCGCCATGTCGCCTTCGGTGACGATGCCGCAGAGCCGCCCATCTTCATCCAGCACCCCGACGCAGCCGAAATGCTTGCGCGACAGCACGGTGATCGCCTCCGGCATCGGTGTGCCCTTGGCAACGAGCGGCAGCCGCTCGCCGGTATGCATGACATCGGCGACATGCATCAGGCTCGCACCCAGCTTGCCGCCGGGATGGAAGACGTGGAAATCCGTGGCGGTAAAGCCGCGCGCCTCCAGGAGCGCCACCGCCAGCGCGTCGCCGATTGCAAGCTGCATCAGCGTCGAGGTCGTCGGCGCCAGCCCATTCGGGCAGGCCTCCTGCTCGTTCGGCATCAGGAGGACGATATCGGCGGCGGTCGCCAGCGAGGACCCTTCGCTGCAGGTGATCGCGATCAGCGGAATGGAGAAGCGCCGCGTGAAGGAAATGATACTCTTGAGCTCGGCGCTCTCGCCACCTTTGGAAATCGCCAACACGACGTCGTCGCGCGCAATCATGCCGAGATCGCCGTGATTGGCCTCCGCCGCATGCACGAAAAAGGCGGGCGTTCCCGTTGAGGCGAAAGTCGCCGCGAGCTTGGCGCCGATATGCCCGCTCTTGCCGACGCCGGTGACGATGACGCGCCCGGAGATGTCCCCGATGACCTCGACGGCCCGGGTGAAAGGACCGGCCAAGCCGTCGTCAAAGGCCTGCTCGAGCGCTTCAAGACCGCGTCTTTCGGTCTCTACCGTGCGTTTTGCCGACTCGAGCACGCTGTTTTCAACGAGGTTTATCGCTCTTCTGATCATGAAGTTGCGTTAGACCTTTTCACTTTCCAAGTCCACCCCGCAGTCTTTCCGAATTGTGAACAGCACCCCTAGGCGGCAACGAATGATTAACCACAAGGCTTTACCTTTGGGTAAGAACCGAAAGCATGTCAGGCGCGAATTGCATGGGCCAGCCAAAACAGACGAGCAGTGTGACGCCGCTCCGCGCCATGAGCTGTGCCGTCTCTTTTGCCGTGCTCACTGGCCTGCTTCTCAGCCAGACGGCTGCCTTCGCACAGTCCGCCTCACAGCCGGCAGGCACGGCAAACAGCCGCTCCGCCGCCTCCCAGGACAACGGCGCCACCAACAATGCGGCATCCGCCGCCGGTTTCGATGACGAGACCGATGATACCGCCACTCCTGCGGCAAACAGCGCGACTGCGAACGCGGATGATGCCCAGCAGCGGCCCGCCATACCGGATGCCCAAGCCGGCGACGACATTACCGGCTCCATCCTCGACGAGGACATCCGCCGGCTGAACACCCGTGAAGCGCCGGTCGATGAGGCACTGCCGCGCCGCAGGGCTGCCGAAGGCGCCTCGACAGAGGAAACGCCGGGAATCCCGATCGGCACGTTTGTGCTCCGCCCGAGCGTCACCCAGAGCATCAACACCGAGACCACCAAGGACGGCAATACGACGCAGCGGCGCGCCTTTCTCGAAACCGATGCGGCAGCGACCCTGACCTCGGACTGGGGCCGGCATCAGTTGACCGTGACCTCGGAAGGCGCCTGGCAGAAGAATGTCAGCGGCGAGGGTGAGGAACAGCCCTCCTTCAAGATCAACAGCGACCTCAGGCTGGATCTTCCCGACGATACGACCGCGCACCTGACCGCTGGCTATAATTTCTACCGCGAGGATACGGACGATCCCGACGCCATCGCCAACGCCGCGCAGCAGTCGGACGTCCAGGAGTTTTCGGCCGGCGCCTCCGTCCAGCGCGATTTTGGCATCCTGCGCGGCACGACTGCACTTGCGCTGACACGCTCGATCTATTCGGACGCTAAACTCTCGAACGGCACGACCGTCTCCCTCAGCGACCGCAATCAGACGACGGGCACGTTGCGTGGCCGTGTCGGCTACGAACTGTCACCCGCGCTCATCCCCTTCATCGAGGCCAACATCGGCCGCACGGTCTATGACGAAACGCAAGACTCCGCCGGTTACGAGCGTTCGGGCCATAGCTACGGCGCCAAGGCCGGCGTCGAGGTCGATCTCGGTGAAAAGCTGAAGGGCGAAGTCGGTGTCGGCTACGAGATGGCGGATTTCGAAGACAGCCGGCTATCCTCGATCGATACGGCCACACTCGATGCAAGCCTGCTCTGGTCGCCGATCCGCGGCACCGATGTCAATCTCGACCTGCAGACGAGCATCCAGCCCTCGACCACGGCGGGCGAAAGCGGCTACGTTTCGCACGCGCTGACGACGACGGTCACCCACCAGTTGCGCGACAATCTGGTCGGCACGATGATCGGTGGCGTAATATGGCGCGATTATCCGACGGATAGCACCATCAACGACGAGCTCGTCTATACCGCTGCGACCGGCCTTACCTGGAACATCAACCGCTATCTCGATCTCACCAGCACACTCGGCTACGAGCTGACGACGCGCAAGGAAGGCAGCGATTCGCAGCAATGGCGAGCCGGCGTCGGTCTCAAGCTGAAACGCTAAGAATGACGACGAAAATAGAGCGCCGCGTATCTGTTAGGACACGCGGCGCTCTATTACATTGAATCTACGCCTTATTTCAGGCCGGCAAGCAGTTCCCTGAAGCCGCCTTCGACGGAGGGGCGGATATCGGCGCGTTCGAGGGCGAAGGCGACGTTTGCCAGGATGAAACCGTCCTTGGCGCCGCAGTCGTAGGTCGCGCCGCGGAAGTGGTAACCGGCGAAATCCTGTTCCTTCAGCAGCTTTAGCATGCCGTCGGTAAGCTGGATCTCGTTGCCGGCGCCGCGCTCCTGGGTTTCGAGGATCTTGAAGATCTCCGGCTGCAGGATGTAGCGGCCGTTGATGAAGAAGTTGGAAGGCGCAGTCCCCTTGGCGGGCTTTTCCACCATGCCGGTGATGCGGAAGCCGTCGCCGATCGCCTCGCCGACGCCGACGATGCCGTATTTATGCGCTTGGTCGGGCGCGCATTCCTCGACGGCGATGATATTGCCGCCGCTCTGGCCGTAGAGGTCGATCATGCCCTTCATGCAGCCCTTGTCGCCCTTCATGATCATATCGGGCAGCAGCAGTGCGAAGGGTTCGTCGCCGACGATCTCGCGGGCGCACCAGACCGCATGGCCGAGGCCGAGCGGCTCCTGCTGACGGGTGAAGCTCACCGTGCCGGCCTTCGGCAATTGCTGGGCGAGAAGGGTGATTTCAGCCTTCTTGGCGCGCTCGCGCAGCGTCTGTTCCAACTCGAAATGGATGTCGAAATAATCTTCAATGACGTGCTTGTTGCGTCCGGTGACGAAGACCAGATGTTCGATCCCGGCCTCGATCGCCTCATCGACGACATATTGAATGATTGGCTTGTCGACGACGGTCAACATTTCCTTCGGAACAGCCTTTGTCGCCGGCAGGAATCGCGTTCCCAACCCGGCAACCGGAAATACTGCTTTACGAACTTTGTTGTGTTGAGCCACACCCGGCCTCCTGCTTCGATCACATCGCTTTGGAAATAGAGCTTTTTAGCTTTAACTAGTATAGAATTGCTACTGTTTTGCAAATGGTGACCGCAGCGGATCGCCATGGTAAAGATTTTGTTGACTCCGTTCCTGTAGTCTCGGGTCTGGGCGGATAGGATGCCCCGCTGCACCAGAAACTGAAGATGACGGATACGACTGTCGATGACCCAGAATCACAAAAACTCCCTTCGTGGTCTTGCTCTCGCCCTCATTGTCGCTGCCCAGGTGGCACTGGTCCCCGACAACGCGAAAGCTGATTCCCGCTTCCAGAAATGGATCGCGGATTTTTACCAAACTGCCGCTCAGAGTGGCATCAGTAAGGCAACTTATCAAAAGGCCTTTTCCGGGGTGAGCGAGCCCGATCCGACCGTCCTCGAAAAGGCGGCCTACCAGCCGGAATTCACCTCGAAGATCTGGGACTATGTCGATTCCCGCGTCAACCCCTATACCGTCAAGATCGGCCGCGAGATGGCTGCCAAACACGCAAGGACGCTCGCTGCGATCGAGCAGCGTTTCGGCGTCGACAAGACCATTTTGCTGGCCATCTGGTCGATGGAATCGAATTATGGCGCGGTTCTCGACAAGGACGACCGGCTGCACTACGTGCCGCGCGCCCTGGCAACGCTTGCCTACGCCGATCCGAGCCGCGCCAAATTCGCCAAGAAGCAGTTGGTCGCGGCACTGAAGATCCTGCAGAACGGCGATGTGCCGGCACGCGAGATGACCGGCTCCTGGGCCGGCGCCATGGGCCACACCCAGTTCATTCCGACAAGCTACCTGCTTTATGCCGTCGATGCCGACGGCAACGGCCACCGCGACATCTGGAATTCGGTCCCCGACGCGCTGGCGACCTCGGCCAATCTCCTGATGAAGAACGGCTGGGACACCGGCAAGACCTGGGGCTACGAGGTCGTCGTTCCCGCCGCAGTCGCCAAGCAGGCCGGCAAGACCCATACGTTGGCCCAATGGGCGGCACTCGGCCTGACACGCCCGAACGGCAAGGCCTTCCGCGAGAGCGCCACCAAAGCCATGCTGAAGATGCCGGCCGGGGCCAGTGGCCCGGGCTTCCTGATGACCGCCAACTTCTTCACCATCAAGAACTACAATGCCTCGGATAGCTACGCGCTTGCCGTCGGCTTGCTGGCCGACCAGATCGCCGGCTACGGCGGCATGCAACAGCGCTGGCCGCGCCCGGACGGCGCACTCGACATTACCGAGAAATTCGAGCTGCAGACCCGTCTGAAGACGCTCGGCTATTACAATGGTGAGGTCGACGGCAATTTCGGGTCGGGTTCGAAGGCGGCAATATCAGCCGTCCAGTCGCGCATCGGCATGCAGCCGGACGGTGAGCCCTCGTTGCCGCTTCTGAACGCACTGCGCCGCTAGATCGGGATGATCCCGGCCGGACCGGCCGGAAATCTCAACCCGCATTTCGATCAACGAAGCAGGGCATGATACCGCCCGAAAACCCCACACACTTTTCGGCATGATGCTCTACAACAGGCCGAACCGTGACCTAGATAGTAGCGGGAGTGGACGCTGGCCTACCCTGCGTGCAAGATGCCGGCAGATGCGGAACTGCCCATGACGAAGAAAACTGATCGCACCCCAATCCGTTGGCTCGTGCTCGCCTTGGCGGCGGCTTCGCTATGCCTTGGCGCTCTTGCGCCGGTGCATGTCGCCGAAGCCCAGGAGCAGCGCTATCAGCGCCGTTCGATCCTCGATTTTTTCCTCGGCCGACGCTATCTCGACGATGCGCCGCAAGCCCCTGATGTCCAGCAGCCGAGGCGCCAGCAGCGCAAGCGCCCACCGCCACCGAAGGCCGTGGTCAATACCCGCACCGCGCCACCCTTGCGGACCGTCGAAGAGGAGCCGGCGGTGCAGAAGCTCGGTGACGCCCGAACGATCCTGATCGTCGGCGATTTCCTGGCCAGCGGCCTCGGCGACGGCCTCACCGCCGCCTTCGAGACCTCGCCCGGCGTCGTCGTCGAAGCCCGCGGCAACGTCTCCTCAGGCCTTGTCCGCGACGATTATTACGACTGGCCGGAACAGCTGCCGAAGATGATCGACGAGCTGAAGCCGGCAATGGTCGTCGTCATGATCGGCGCCAACGACCGCCAGCAGATGGTGACCGACACCGCCAAGGAGAAATTCCGCACCGATGGCTGGTTCACCGAATACCGCCGCCGTGTTCTTTCTTTCGGCAAGGAGGTCACCGGCCGCAAGATCCCGCTGCTTTGGGTCGGCCTTCCTGCCTTCGAATCCGATTCGATGACGGCCGATGCCGTCCAGATGAACCAGCTCTACCGCAACCAGGTCGAAAGCATCGGCGGCGAATTCGTCGATATCTGGGATGGTTTCGTCGACGAAAACGGCAACTTCATCGTCACCGGCTCGGATGTGAACGGCCAGCAGGTACGCCTGCGCACTTCTGATGGCATCAACCTTACCCAGGCCGGCCGGCGCAAGCTGGCCTTCTATGTGGAGAAGCCGGCCCGGCGTCTTCTCGGCACGCAGGCTAGTCCCGATCTGGTCCGCCTCGACTCCAGCAATCTGCCCGGTCTCGGCCTTCCCGACAATCCGGTCGAACATACCGTGCCGATCAGCCTCTCCGATCCCAATCTCGATGGCGGCGCCGAGCTTCTCGGCGCCAGGCCGCCGCCTATGGCTTTGACGCGGTCGCCGCGCGACCTCCTGGTCGAGCAGGGCGAAATGACGCCCGCACCTCCCGGCCGCGTCGATGATTACCGCCTGCCTGTGGCAAAGGCGCCGGCCGAAGTCTCGGTCAAATAAAAGAGACCGCGCGAGGCGGCCCTCCGCTTCGTCCCGTCTACTTCGCCGTCGCCTGCGGCCAGCTCAGATAATAGTAGTTCTGTCCGATCAGGCCGAAGAAGGCGTTGCTGTCGTTCGTCTGGTCGACATAGCTGCCGTTTTCCTTGACGAAGGCGCCGTCGGAGCCGCGCTCCAGATGCGCATCGAGGAAGTCGCTCCAGCCGCTGACATCAATCTCCTTGCCGGCCTTGCTCTCAGTGTCCGCCTCATCGGGATCATCGACATCCCAGGCGTTGACCGACACACCCTGCGTCGGATCGGTGATGGTGAGCGTGCCCGCTTCCAGGGCAGCCAGCATGTCGTGCGCCTTGCCGCTCTCGCCTTCGGCCGCAGCCGCATCCTGCAGCTGCTGCTTCAGCATCGACATGAAGGAGGCGCTGGTTACGTCGGCGCTATCACCCGTCGTGTCGGACTCATCAGACGTGTCGCTCTGGGCCGAAAGCGTGTCGAGCAGCCCGGAAAGGGCCTGGTTGGAAAGAAGCGAGGCAGAACTCGGATCGAGCCCGTAGCTGCTCAGAATGCTGGCGGCCGACGAACTCTGCGTGTCCTGCGAGCTGTCGTCGGAGCCGCGGAGGTTTTTCAGAGCATATTGGGCCGAAACCAGCCGCGTGCTGTCAAGTGCGGAAACCATTGGAAATGTCCTTGTCGATCATTCGCGGTCTCACGCCGCGGCCGATGGTGAAATGCGTTACGGCCAAAACGGCGGGGCATCTCCGCTTCGGTCGCCGCCGGCTCCTCCTGAGCCCGCGTCCGGCGAAAAATCTCGCTTCCAGGCATTGCCTGAGGCTTGCGGCGCACAGCCTCCGCGTCAAGCCGTCGCACTACAGCGCGGCGCACCATGAAAAAACTCCGCCGGAGGGGCGGAGTTCGTGGTCTTCGGGAAGGTGTGCGGCCGACGGTCAGTTCGGCAGAACGGTCGAACCCATCAATTCCTCGTCGATGGCGCGCGCTGCCTGGCGGCCTTCACGGATCGCCCAGACCACCAGCGACTGGCCGCGGCGCACGTCACCCGCCGTCCAGAACTTGTCGACCGAAGTCTTGTAGTCGCGATCGTTGGCGACGACGTTGGTCGAGCCGCGCTTGTCGGTGTTGAGCGTCAGCTTGCCCTCGAGCTCCTTCAGCACGCTGCCGGTGAACGGCCCGCGGAAACCGATGGCGATGAAGGCGAGATCGGCCCGGATGACGAATTCCGTACCTGGAACCGGCCGCCGGCGTTCGTCGACCTCGCAGCACTTGACGCCGGTGAGCACACCGTCTTCGCCGACAAATTCAAGAGTCGCCACCTGGAATTCACGGACGGCACCCTCGGCCTGTGAGGAGGAGGTTCGCATCTTCGTCGCCCAGAAGGGCCAGACGGCAAGCTTGTCTTCCTTCTCCGGCGGCTGCGGCCGAATGTCGAGCTGTGTGACCTTGACGGCTCCCTGGCGGAAGGCCGTGCCGACGCAGTCCGAAGCCGTATCGCCGCCGCCGACGACGACGATATGTTTGGCGCCGGCAAGGATCGGGTCCGACGGCCAGCCGACGCTGTCGATGTTTTCGCGCCCGACGCGGCGGTTCTGCTGCACCAGATAGGGCATCGCATCATGCACGCCAGCAAGGTCGGTGCCCGGAATGCCCGCCTCACGTGGCGTCTCGGAGCCACCGCAGTAAAGAACGGCGTCGTGATCGGCGAGCAACTGCTCGACCTTGACGTCGACGCCGACATTGGCGCCGCAATGGAAGGTGACGCCCTCACCCTTCATCTGCTCGACGCGGCGGTCGATGAAGTTCTTCTCCATCTTGAAATCGGGAATGCCGTAGCGCAGCAGGCCGCCCGGCTTGGTCTCGCGCTCATAGAGATGCACCTCATGGCCGGCGCGGCCGAGCTGCTGGGCAGCCGCCATGCCGGCGGGGCCGGAGCCGATGACGGCGACCTTCTTGCCTGTATGGACCGTCGCCGGCTGCGGCCGGATGAAGCCGAGCTCATAGGCCTTGTCGGCGATCGCCTGTTCGACCGTCTTGATGGCGACCGGCGCATCCTCGAGATTCAACGTGCAGGCTTCCTCGCAGGGTGCCGGGCAGACGCGACCGGTAAACTCAGGGAAGTTGTTGGTGGAATGCAGGTTCTGGATCGCTGCTTCCCAGTTGTTGTTGTAGACGAGGTCGTTCCAATCGGGGATCTGGTTGTGAACAGGGCAACCGGTCGGGCCGTGGCAATAGGGGATGCCACAGTCCATGCAGCGCGCGGCCTGTTTCTGCACTTCCGGGTCCGACATCGGGATCGTGAACTCGCGGAAATGACGGATACGATCCGACGCCGGCTGGTATTTCGCCACCTGCCGGTCGATTTCCAGAAACCCTGTTACCTTACCCATGTTTTCGTCCCTTACCCTCATGACCGCCTCACCGCAGCCAATCTGTCTATCGTCAGTCCCGGTACCCGGGGCAAGTTGCTTGTCTTGACCGTCATTGGACCATATCCCCTGCAAGACATCCGTGCGATCTGGACAGCCTTCGCCGTCGGTATGATCGTCACGGGTCATTGAGATATTTTCGTCATCCGTCACCTGCAGTCAGCGGGTGACGGATGTCCCGGTGCAATTCATTCCGCGGCGATGCCCATCCGGCTGCGCTCCATTTCCTCGAGCGCCCGACGGTATTCGACCGGCATGACCTTGCGGAACTTCGGACGGTAGTCGGCCCAGTTGTCGAGGATCTGCGTGGCGCGGGCCGAGCCCGTATAGTGCAGATGGTTGGAGATCAGCTGGTAGAGGCGCTCCTCGTCATGGCGCGTCATGTCGCCAGAGACGTCGACGCGTCCCTTGTGCATGAGGTCACCACCGTGATGATGCAGCTTCTCCAGCATGTCGTCCTCCTCGGGCACCGGCTCGAGCTCGACCATCGCCATGTTGCAGCGGCTGGCGAAATCGCCGGTCTCATCGAGCACGTAGGCGACACCGCCGGACATGCCGGCCGCGAAGTTGCGGCCCGTGGCGCCGAGCACGACGACGACGCCACCGGTCATGTATTCGCAGCCATGGTCACCGACACCCTCGACGATGGCGATCGCGCCCGAATTGCGCACGGCGAAACGTTCCCCCGCCACACCGCGGAAATAGCATTCCCCCTCGGTCGCACCATAAAGCACGGTGTTGCCGACGATGATCGAGTCCTCGGCCACGATCCTCGAATTCTCCGGCGGCCGGATGATGATCTTGCCGCCTGAAAGGCCCTTGCCGACATAGTCGTTGCCGTCGCCGATCAGGTTGAAAGTGACGCCACGCGCCAGGAAGGCGCCGAAGCTCTGCCCCGCCGTGCCGCGAAGCGTCACATTGATCGTGTCTTCCTTCAGCCCACGGTGGCGGAAGCGCTTGGCTACCTCGCCGGAAAGCATTGCTCCGGCCGACCGGTCCACGTTCTTGATCCCGACCTCGAAGGCGACGGGCGTCTTGGCCGTCAGTGCCGGCTGCGCCTGCTCGATCAGCACGCGGTCGAGAATATCGTCGATCGGGTGCTTCTGTCGGCTCGTCCAGAAGGTCTCTTCCTTGGGAGCGTCGACCTTGTGGAAGATACGGCTGAAATCGAGGCCCTTCGCCTTCCAGTGGTTCAGCATCTCGTCCTTCTCCAGAAGCTCCGAGGCGCCGATGATCTCGTCAAGCCGGGTGAACCCGAGTGAGGCGAGGATTTCGCGCACTTCGTTGGCGACGAAGAAGAAATAGTTGATGACGTGCTCCGGCGCGCCCTTGAAGCGCTTGCGCAGCACCGGATCCTGGGTCGCCACACCCACCGGACAGGTGTTGAGATGGCACTTGCGCATCATGATGCAGCCGGCGGCAATCAGCGGCGCGGTGGCAAAGCCGAACTCGTCGGCTCCAAGCAGCGCCCCGATAATGACGTCGCGGCCAGTCTTCAGCCCGCCGTCCACCTGCAGGGCGACGCGTGAGCGCAGCCCGTTCAGCACCAGAGTCTGCTGGGTCTCGGCAAGGCCGATCTCCCAGGGGCTGCCAGCATGTTTGAGCGACGTCAGCGGCGACGCACCCGTGCCGCCGTCGAAGCCGGCGACCGTGATGTGGTCGGCGCGTGCCTTGGCGACACCGGCGGCAACCGTGCCGACGCCGACTTCAGAGACGAGCTTGACCGAAACATCGGCGGTCGGGTTGACGTTCTTCAGATCGTAGATCAGCTGCGCCAGATCTTCGATGGAATAGATGTCGTGGTGCGGCGGCGGCGAAATCAGGCCGACACCCGGTGTCGAATGGCGGGTCTTGGCAACGGTCGCGTCAACCTTGTGGCCCGGCAGCTGACCGCCTTCGCCAGGCTTGGCGCCTTGCGCCACCTTGATCTGCAGCACGTCGGCATTGACGAGATATTCGGTGGTCACCCCGAAGCGGCCCGACGCGATCTGCTTGATCGCCGAACGTTCCGGGTTCATCGAACCATCGGCCAGCGGCATGTAGCGGTCGGATTCCTCGCCGCCCTCGCCGGTGTTCGACTTGCCGCCGATCCGGTTCATGGCGATCGCCAGTGTCGTATGCGCCTCCCTGGAGATCGAGCCGAAGGACATCGCCCCCGTCGAGAAACGCCTGACGATATCGGCCGCCGGCTCGACCTCGTCGATCGATATCGGCTTGCGGCCAATCGCCTCGGCGCTCTTCATCTTGAAGAGCCCGCGGATCGTGTTCATGCGCAGCGCCGAATTGTTCACCATATCGGCGAATTCGCGGTAGCGATCCTCGGCATTGCCGCGCACGGCATGCTGAAGGGCGGCGACCGCATCCGGCGTCCAGGCATGGCTTTCGCCGCGCATGCGGTAGGCATATTCACCGCCGATGTCGAGCGTCGTGGCAAGAAGAGGATCGGTGCCGAAGGCCGCGTTATGGCGGGCGACGGTTTCCGCGGCGATCGCCTCGAGGCCGACGCCTTCGATCATCGTCGCGGTTCCGAAGAAATACTTGTCGATCAGTTCCGACTGCAGGCCGATCGCATCGAAGATCTGCGCGCCGCAATAGGACTGGTAGGTCGAGATGCCCATCTTCGACATAACCTTGAGGATGCCTTTGCCGACTGCCTTGATGTAGCGGTAGACAACTTCGGAAGCATCCACTTCCTTCGGGAATTCGCCCTTGGCATGCATGTCGAGCAGCGTGTCGAAGGCGAGATAGGGGTTGATCGCCTCGGCGCCGTAGCCGGCGAGCAGGCAGAAATGATGAACCTCGCGCGGTTCGCCGGTCTCGACAACGAGACCGACCGAGGTGCGCAGCCCTTTGCGGATCAGATGGTGATGCACGGCAGCTGTGGCGAGCAGTGCCGGAATGGCGATCCGGTCCGGCCCGATCTGGCGGTCGGAGAGCACGATGATGTTGTAGCCGCCCTTGACGGCCGCTTCCGCGCGCTCGCAGAGCCGGTCGAGCATCTCAGGCATGCCCGCCGCGCCGCGCTCGATGTCATAGGTGAAATCGAGCGTCTTGGTGTCGAAACGGTCCTCGGTATGGCCGATCGAGCGGATCTTTTCGAGATCGCCATTGGTGAGGATCGGCTGACGCACTTCGAGCCGCTTGGCGTTCGCCATGCCTTCATGGTCGAGAATATTCGGCCGCGGGCCGATGAAGGAGACGAGGCTCATGACCAGTTCCTCGCGGATCGGGTCGATCGGCGGGTTCGTCACCTGCGCGAAGTTCTGCTTGAAATAGGTGTAGAGCAGCTTCGGCTTTTCCGACATCGCCGAGATCGGCGTGTCCGTGCCCATCGAGCCGATCGCCTCCTGGCCCGTCGTCGCCATTGGCGACATCAGGATGCGGGTATCTTCGAGCGTGTAGCCGAAGGCCTGCTGACGGTCGAGCAGCGACACGTCGCGGCGCAGCGCCCGCGGCTCCACCGGCTTCAGTTCTTCGAGGATCAACTGGGTGCGGCCGAGCCAGCTGCGATAGGGATGCGCCGTCGCAAGCTTCGACTTTACCTCGTCGTCGGAGATGATGCGGCCTTCTTCCATATCGATCAGCAGCATCTTGCCGGGCTGCAGACGCCACTTCTGGATGATCTTCTCCTCCGGAACCGGCAAGACCCCGGCTTCCGACGCCATGATGACACGGTCGTCATCGGTGACGAGGTAGCGCGCCGGCCGCAGGCCGTTGCGGTCGAGCGTCGCGCCGATCTGCTTGCCGTCGGTGAAGGCAACGGCAGCCGGTCCGTCCCAGGGCTCCATCAGCGCGGCGTGATATTCGTAGAAGGCCTTGCGTTCTGGAGCCATCGACTGATTGCCGGCCCAGGCCTCCGGGATCAGCATCATCACGGCATGCGCCATCGAATAACCGCCGCGCACGAGGAATTCGAGCGCATTGTCGAAACAGGCCGTGTCGGACTGTCCTTCATAGGAGATCGGCCAGAGCTTGGAGATATCCTCGCCGAATAGCGGCGAGGAGACCGAGGCCTGGCGCGCCGCCATCCAGTTGACGTTGCCGCGCAGCGTGTTGATTTCGCCGTTGTGGGCGACCATGCGGTAGGGATGCGCGAGCTTCCACGACGGGAAGGTGTTGGTCGAGAAACGCTGGTGCACCAGGGCGACCGCGCTTTCGAAACGCGGGTCCGTCAGATCCTTGTAATAGGCGCCGACCTGATAGGCCAGGAACATGCCCTTGTAGACCACCGTCCCCGACGACAGCGACACCGGATAGAAATTGCTCTCTTCGCCGTCGAACTCGTCATAGATGCGATTGGAGATCACCTTGCGCAGGGTGAACAGCCGACGCTCGAACTCGTCGTTGTTTTCGGCATCCTCGCCGGCGCCGATGAAGACCTGCACGTGATGCGGCTCGGTGGCGGCAATCGCCGGCGCCTTGGACAGCGAGGAATTGTCGACCGGCACGTCACGAAAGCCGATAAGGACCTGGCCTTCCTCGGTGACGACATCCTTGATCACCTTCTTGAAGTGCTCGATCTGCTTTTCATCGCGCGGCATGAAGATGTGGCCGACGCCATATTCGCCGGCCGGCGGCAGGGTGATGCCCTGCGCGGCCATTTCCTCGCGGAAGAACCGGTCGGGGATCTGCACCAGGATGCCGGCGCCGTCGCCCATCAGCGGATCGGCCCCGACGGCGCCGCGATGCGTCAGGTTCTCGAGGATGAACAAGCCGTCCTTGACGATCTGGTGCGACTTCTGGCCCTTCATATGGGCGACGAAGCCGACGCCGCAGGCATCATGTTCGTTGCGCGGGTCGTAAAGACCTTGTTTCTTCGGCAGGCCGGAGGCGGATTTGGACATATTGGCCGTGGCGCGCACATTGGCAGCAGCGAACCGGTCAAATTCCATGGATGGCGTCTTCGTCATCATCTTTCCTCCTGTCGAAGCCCGCGGAGCCGCGGGCGGCTTTTCGTCCTGTGCCGCAACCAAAATAGGTCCGGCGCATGACAGCGCTGTTGCATGGTGAAGATCGGCCGCAGACATCTGCTTATCAAGGAAAGCAAACCGTCGCGTTCCGCGCCTGCCATTCGCCCTCCGCGCAACGCCCTTGAGGCTTGACGCTCGGAAGAACTATAGCGTGAAAAGCCGTCCGTTCCAGGGCTTTCGGCGCCTCTTCGGCCGTTCGGGCCAAAATAGGACAGCAACACTGTCCTAATTCATCTGCTCTATGCCAGAAAGCATTCGGGTCCGCAAGAGCGCGTCCTCAAAAAACGTCATTTTGCGACGGAAGATTACCGGATCGGTCGCCACCGCGAAATAAAATTACGAAAAAGATGATCATTTTGTTTATTGATTGCGTAGTTCAATTTCTGTGATGTGTCATGGGCAACAGCCTTGATCCTGTGAAGCTTTGGCGTAATCTCCGCCTCGGCCCTGCCAAACCCTTCCTTTGCATCGGTTCCCCTCATGTTCTTTGCTTCCGATAACTGGGCCGGCGCCCATAGATCCATTGCCGAACGTCTGCTGGCGGAATCGGCCGGTTTTGCCGCCGCCTATGGCGCCGGCGATCTCGACAAGAAGGTCGAGGCTCGTTTCTCCGAAGTCTTCGAGCGCGAGGTTTCGGTATTCTTCGTCGCCACCGGCACCGCCGCCAACTCACTGTCGCTGGCAAGCGTCCAGCGCCCCGGCGGTATCACCTTCTGCCATTCGGAGGCGCATGTGATCGAGGATGAATGCGGCGCGCCGGAATTTTTCTCCGGCTCCGCCCGCCTCGCCGCCGTCGACGGCGAGGCCGGCAAGATCGATCCGGCCAAGCTTTCCGCAAAAATCGCACACTTTCCGGAGGACGCCCTCCGTCAAGGACGCGCCAGCGCCGTGACCATCACCCAGGCAACCGAGATCGGCACCGTCTATTCCCTTCCCGAGATCGGCGAGATCGCCGCCATAGCAAGGAAACGTAACCTGCCGCTCCACATGGACGGCGCCCGTTTTGCCAACGCGCTGATCGCCCTTGGCGCGACGCCGGCCGAAATGACCTGGAAGCGCGGCGTCGACATGCTGTCCTTCGGCGGCACCAAGAATGGCTGCTGGTGTGCGGAAGCGATCGTCTTCTTCGATCCGGATCGCGCCCGGGAAATGCCCTTCATCCGCAAGCGCGCCGCCCAGCTCTTTTCCAAGTCGCGTTTCATCGCCGCCCAGTTCGATGCCTATTTCGAAAACGGCCTCTGGCTTGATCTCGCCCGTCATTCGAACGGCATGGCCAGCCGCCTGCGCGCCGGTATCGGCGCCAGCAACGCCGCCCGCCTTGCCTGGCCGACCGCTTCCAACGAAGTCTTCGCCGTCGTCAGCAAACATGCGGCAAAAACCGCCGAGGAAAAGGGCGCAAAATTCTACGAGTGGCCGGTCCCGGCGGCAACGCCCGAACTGGTTTCCGAGAACGAAACCCTGATCCGCCTCGTCACCAGCTTCGCGTCGACGGAAGCGGACGTGGATGGCTTTCTGAAGTGCCTGGCCGCCTGACCGCCTCCGAGCCTGCCTGCCGCAGGCCTTTCGGCGACGCAGTGGCTCACGCCGACCTCAGCCCTCTCACTTTCTGCAGAATATCGTCCGAAAGGGCGGCGACCAGCGCCTGATCCGCCCCCTTGCGCGGCACCAGCACGAATTCCACGCCCTCCAGCAGCGGAAGCTTTGCCGCAGCGATCTCTTTCAGCCCCGAAGGCGCCATGCTGCGCGGCTGCACCAGCACGCCCATCCCGGCCCGCGCCGCCGCCGTCAGCCCGCTGAGGCTCCCACAGGTGCAGACGATCCGCCACGCCACGCCGTTTCGCGCCAGCGCTTCCAGCGCGATCGCCCGTGTGACGCTCGGCGGCGGAAAGGCGATCAGCGGCAAAGGGCCGGAGGCCAGCACACGTTCAGGATCGCGCGCCAGCCAGACGAGCGGTTCGCGATAGACCAGTTTTCCACGGGCATCGCCGAGCCGGCGCTTGGCGAGCACCAGATCGATTTCGCCATTGTCCTGCATCTCGTAGAGGACGCCGGATAGCGCCACCGTCAGTTCCAGATCGACGGAGGGATGCGACCGAACGAAATCCTCCAGCACGGCCGGCAGCTGGCTGGTGACGAAATCCTCCGACACGCCGAGCCGCAGGCGGCCGCGCAGGCTGTTGCCCCGAAACAGCGACTGCACCTGCCCTTCGATCGAAAGCATGCTGCGCGCATGCGACAGCAGTGCCTCGCCATCGCCTGTTAAAATGACCTTATGCGTGTCACGTGCCAGGAGCTTGCGGCCGAGTGCCGCCTCCAGGCGCTGGATGTGCTGGCTGACCGTAGACTGGCCGAGACCGAGCCTTTCCGCAGCCAGCGTGAAGCTGCCCATCTGTTCGACGGCGACGAAACTGCGCAGTTGCGAAAGGTCCAGCATGATCCAGCTTCTTGATAACTGTTATTTCTTGCATCGTGGATCATAATGGACGACAAAACAACGACTATCTGTCACGCCGCGAGACCGCCATGCGCCGCTTTTTGCCTGATACGTTTACGACCCTGCTGGTCTGCACCGTCATTCTCGCCTCGCTATTTCCGGCGAGCGGCACATTCGCAGGTTATTTCGGCATCGCCACCGATCTTGCCATCGCCGCCCTGTTCTTTCTGCACGGCGCCCGCCTTTCGCGTGATGTCGTCATAGCAGGCCTGTTGCACTGGCGCCTGCATCTCGTCATCCTGCTGACCACCTTCGGCATCTTCCCCTTGCTTGGTCTCGGCCTCGGCTTCATCCCCGACACGATCCTGCCGCAGCCGCTCTACCTCGGCATTCTCTTCCTCTGCGTGCTGCCGTCGACGGTGCAGTCGTCGATCGCCTTCACCTCGATGGCCGGCGGCAATGTGCCTGCTGCCATCTGCTCCGCCTCGGCCTCCAACATTTTCGGCATGTTCCTGACGCCGCTGCTGGTCGGCCTGCTCTTTTCCGTCGGCGGCCATGGCGGCTTTTCCTTCGACGCATTGCAGCAGATCCTGTTGCAGCTGCTTGCCCCCTTCATCGTCGGTCAAATCCTGCAGCCCTGGATCGGCGACTGGATTCGCGCCAAGAAGAAGATTTTGATGCCCGTCGACCGCGGCTCGATCCTGATGGTGGTCTATCTCGCCTTCTCGACGGCGGTGGTGGAGGGCCTGTGGCACACCTTCTCGATCACCGACATCGCCGTCGTCATTATCGCCGATATGGTTCTCCTCGGAATCGTGCTGGTGCTGACAATGTTCGGCAGCCGCCGGCTCGGCTTCAACAAGGCCGACGAGATCACCATCACCTTCTGCGGCTCGAAGAAGAGCCTTGCAAGCGGTGTGCCGATGGCAAACGTCATCTTTTCAGGCCAGTCGATCGGCGCGATCGTGCTGCCGCTGATGCTCTTCCATCAGATCCAGCTGATGGTCTGCGCCCTCATCGCCCAGAAATACGCCGCCGCCGCGGCCCGCCGCGCAACGGAAAAGGAAATAGACGAAGCCGCCAGTCCGGCCTGAACCTATTGCCGCAATAAAAAACGGCGCCCCGATCGGAGCGCCGTTTTTTTTCTTAACGGATGTGATTAGCCGTTGATGACTTGCGCTTCGATGGCCTTCGGAGCCTCGACCGGCTCTGCGGCAATCGCAATCTTGCGGGGCTTCATGGCCTCGGGAATGTTGCGCAGAAGGTCGATATGCAGCAGGCCGTTCTTCAGCGAAGCGGCAGTCACCTCGACATGGTCGGCAAGCTGGAAGCGGCGCTCGAAGGCGCGCTTGGCGATGCCGCGATAGAGGAATTCGCCATTTTCGGCAGGTTCCTCGGCCTTTTCACCCTTCACGGACAGCACATGGGCGTGGGCTTCGATCGAAAGTTCGGTCTCGTCGAAACCGGCAACCGCCATGGTGATCCGATAGGTGTTTTCACCGGTGCGCTCGATATTATAGGGCGGATAGGTCTGGGCCTGCTCCGGCTGGGCGAGGCTGTCGAGCATGGTGAAGAGCCGGTCGAAACCGACGGTCGAGCGATAGAGCGGAGAGAAGTCTACGTGACGCATGATGTCCTCCTGTGGAAGCGACGTGTTGCGATAAAATGCCCCTGAAACCCCATCTTTGGCGGTCTCGGGACGGTTGCGCGGGCCCTCTTCGGCACCCACAAAAAGGAGATGGTGATGGGATTTGACGAGTTCAAGACCCTCCCGAAATTGCCCGGCCGGCCCGTGAACCCCGCATGAACGGCCGGTTCGGAGCGCATTCAGGCGCCGGCGCCTAGAGATCGCAGCGTCGGGTGAATCTGGTCCCGATGGCTGAAGTGCATCGTCCCTTCTTCTTCAGCCTCAAACTCGGCCGGCTGTGAGCACCCTCATGCTCCTGCCGGCCCTTTTCGCGCTTTGCAGACTTGCGGACGCCGCCGCTTTCCAAGCCGGGTGCCATGCGTTATCCCTGATACGAAGCACTCAGCAGCGGCGCATTGGCAAAGTCATGGATCAGGTTCTCTATTCGACGCCCGACAATCCCGCCCCGGAAAACCGCACGGAAGGGTTCTTCGAAACCCATGACGGCCACCGGCTGCGTTATGCCGTTTTTCGCTCCGGCGCCCAGGTCGCCAAGGGCACGGTCGTCATCCTGCACGGCCGCAACGAATATATTGAGAAATATTTCGAGACGATCCGCGACCTGACGGCCAAAGGTCTCTGGGTCGCCACCTTCGATATGCGCGGCCAGGGCGGTTCTGGACGGCTCCTGAAGCGGCGCAACCACGGCCACATCCGCCGCTTCGGCGATTACGAACGTGATCTCGACACCTTCCTCGAAAAGGTGGTGCTGCCGGATACCCGCCTGCCCTTCTACCTGCTCGCTCATTCCACAGGCGGGTTGATCGCGCTCTCGGCCGCGCCCTATCTCAACACCCGTATCGATCGCATGGTGCTGTCGGCGCCCTTTATCGGCCTGACCGGCCAGTCGGCCTCGCCCCGCGTCATCCGCGCCCTGGCCGGCGCGTTGACGGCAATCGGTCTTGGTTCCTTGCCGCTGACCTCGAAGCTGAAGGAACCGGATTTCCGCGACAACCCGCTGACCTCGGACGAAACCCGCTTTGAGCGCAATGTCGCGATGATGAAGGCGCATCCCGAGCTGACGCTCGGGCCGCCGACGGCCCGCTGGCTGACCGAGGCTTTCCGCACGATGGACCGGGTCACCTCGCCCTACCATCTCTTCTCGATCACCATCCCGACCATCGTCATCGCTCCGACGCGTGACGGTGTCGTGCCCTACACAGCGCAGGAGCGGCTCTCGCGTTATTTCCGCGCCGGCCAGCTGATCCCGATCAACGGCGCCCGCCACGAGATTCTCCAGGAACGGGATACCTACCGCGCCGCCGCCCTTGCCGCCTTCCACGCCTTCATTCCCGGCAGTGACGCCGAGGAAAACCAGGATGTCGCCGCCCTCGGCACATGAATGGGTTTAGCCCTGCGGATCCGGATCAACGCTGCAGGATGGCGATCGCCTGCTCGTAGACGGCCCGGCTGCCGGCGGCGATGATCGAGCCGCCGTTCTCAGGCCGCCCGCCGTCCCAGGTGGTGATGATGCCGCCCGCCCCTTCGATGACCGGAATGATACCGCCGACGTCATAGGGCTTCAGACTGTTTTCGATGACGAGATCGATATGGCCGGCGGCAAGCAGCGCATAGGCATAGCAGTCGCATCCATAGCGGAAGAGCCGCACCTGGCCCTCGATCTCCCGGTATTTTTCCATCTCCGTGCCGGCGAAGAGATGCGGCGAGGTGGTGAACAGGATGGCGTTCGAAAGCGTCTCGCACTGGCGCGTCGTCAGCCGCCGTTCGCCCTCCGGCCCGCTATAGATCGAACCATTCTGATCGGCGAAATAACACTCGCCGGTAAAGGGCTGTTCGATCATGCCCATGATCGCTCGGCCCTCTTTCTGCAGACCGATCAGCGTCCCCCACACCGGCAGGCCTGATATGAAGGCGCGCGTGCCGTCGATCGGATCGATCACCCAGACATAGTCGCGGTCGAGCCCGATATTACCGTGCTCCTCGCCGAGAATGCCATGGTCGGGAAAACTCTCTTCGATCAGGGCCCGGATGGCAAGTTCGGCCGCCCGGTCACCCTCCGTCACCGGATCGAATCCGGAGGAAAGCTTGTTGGTGACGTCGAGGCCCGAGCGGAAACGCGGCAGCGTCTCGGCCTTGGCGGCCTCCGCCAGACGGTTGAAGAACGAGCGGTCAGGAAGCATGGTCAATCCGTTTGCTGGCGGGCGTGGTGCTTTCATAGCGAAAAGCAGCGGGAATGCAAACGGGAGCCGTTCGGCCGAACTGCCCAAAGATATCGCAGCGCAATATATTGCTTGACATTTGTGCAACGCAATAGTAGCCTCGTTCGTACAGTCTTCTGACTGTAAATACCCTCCTTGGGTGTTTCCTCCCTAGACTTAGCCGCGCTTACAAGCGCGGTTTTTTTTGGCGGCGAAGACCGGCCGGATAATGTCGGTGAAATCGACTGAGCTATTCGGCGGCCAGCGCCCGATCGCCGGCGAATTTCTCGACATAATCCGCCATCTGCTGCATGAAACCCGTGACCGCCTCGGCCACCGCGGCGAAGTCAGCGCGTTTTTCCAGCGTCACCTCGTCGACATAGATCGCCCGGTTCACTTCGATCTGCAGCGCATGCAGCCCGCGCGAGGGCCGGCCGTAATGTTCGGTGATGAAGCCGCCGGCATAGGGCTTGTTGCGGATTGCCGCGAAACCCATTTCCTCGAGGATGGCGATGGCGGCGCGCGAAAGTTCGGCCGATGCACTGGTGCCGTAGCGATCGCCGATGATGAAATCGGGCCGTGCGGTATAGCCGGCGACACGCACATTGCCGGGCATCGAGTGGCAGTCGATCAGCACGCCGAAGCCGAACTGCACATGCGTCCGCGCGATCAGCCGCCGTAGCGTCGCATGATAGGGCTTGTAGACCGCTTCGACCCGGTCGAGCCCCTCCTGCACCGGCAGCCGCCGCGCATAGATCTCCATGTTCTCGGCGACGATACGCGGAATGGTGCCGAGCCCGCCGGCGACCCGCAGCGAATTGACATTGGCATAGGGCGGCAGTAGCCCGTCGAACATCCGCGGGTCGAGCTCGTAGGGCTCGCGATTGACGTCGAGATAGGCGCGCGGAAAGTTGGCGGCGAGAAGCGGTGCGCCGAGTGCCACGGCCGAGCCGAAGAGCTCGTCGACATAATGATCCTCGGAACGGCGGATGGCGATGCCCTCGAGCCTGGACTGGGCGATAAATTCCGGTGGATAAATACGGCCGCTATGCGGGGAGTTGTAGACGAAGGGAATGGTCTGCGACACGGGCTCATGAACCTCAAAAAGCTCGTATTCGCGTATCTCCGGCACTTTCGGCCCTCTTTACCATGTCATGAACTGGCTGCTGTGCCCATGTTGCCAGTTGCCCGGCCCCAAGTCCATACTATGTAGGAGGGATGCGGCCGCGCACAGGCAATTCACCGGTTGTTTACCGGGTCAAGACTAGTGTAAACGCTTGGCAGCCCACCAAAACTTATTGATCAGCGGTCTGGATTGATGACTCAGAAGATACTTCTCGCAGAAGACGACAACGACATGCGCCGCTTCCTGGTGAAAGCGCTCGAAAAGGCCGGTTACAAGGTCCTTTCCTATGACAATGGCGCCAGCGCCTACGACCGGCTGCGCGAGGAGCCGTTTTCCCTGCTGCTGACCGATATCGTCATGCCCGAGATGGACGGCATCGAGCTGGCGCGCCGCGCCACCGAACTCGACCCCGACCTGAAGGTGATGTTCATCACCGGCTTTGCGGCCGTGGCGCTGAACCCTGATTCGAAGGCGCCGAAGGATGCCAAGGTCCTTTCTAAGCCTTTCCACCTGCGCGATCTCGTCGACGAGGTCAACAAAATGCTTGCCGCATAAGGCTTGCCGGGTGGCGTGTCACAAAACTGAAAAAAGCCTATTGACGGCTCCGAAGGTTTTGTGATCTATGCGCCGCCATCGGATGGGCGTGTAGCTCAGCGGGAGAGCACTACGTTGACATCGTAGGGGTCACAGGTTCGATCCCTGTCACGCCCACCATCCGATCTCCTTGACCCGCAAGGAGAATTTGCCAAGAGGCTGATTGGTGATTTTTCGTCTTTCATTGCCTTGCCCATTTATCGCCCACGAAACCGCTTTTTAGCGGAGCTAAGATTGTCCGGGTGGTGATGTCCGTACACATTCCGGATGATGTTTTCGGAAGTGCCGGAAAAGCCCGCCACCTCCCAAATCGGAACGCCGCGCTGCATCATCCAAGTGATGCAAGTGTGCTTCAGAACATGCGGCGTGACGTCCTCACCCAAGCCCGCCAGTTCGCGAGCGCGGGTAAACCCCTTCCGCTCTTTTGCGATCAGCCGTCCGTGATATTCGACCGGGCCAACTGTAGTAATTCGCCGCCAGCGCCGAACGTGCGGGATCAGGTTCTCAGGGATCGGAACTGGGGGGCGCCGCTTGTTCGTTTCTCGCTCCCCCTGCCCTCGCCGGTAAAGAATGTTGTGAGCCAGGTCGAACCAGCCGCCGCCCGTATTGGTGAGCCAGCGCAACTTGACGATCGCCTCGTGTCGGCTTCCTGAATAGAGCCCGATCAGAATGAACCGTGCGACGTGATACGACGGCCGGAACATCCGGCCCCATTTCACCGGCAGGCGTGTTTCGACATCGTAGGCCGTGGCCGCGATACCAAGCGCGCCGGCGATTAGGGCCGCCGCCTCGGAACGCGTAAGCCACCGCTCACGAGGCTGCGCCTTCTGCGGAAGCGTCACAGGCACCGGAATGACCAGTTTCTTTTCCTTGAAGGCGAAGTTGAGTGCAGAGCCGAGCGTTTCCAGTTCCCGGCCGGCCGTCGCTTCCTTCACGGCTCGCTTGCCGATCTTGCCGGCCACACGATCCGCGACGTACTGGCGGCAGCTCGTGCCATCCACAAAGGCGCAGGTTTTTGGCGCGCCGAAAAACTCCAGCAGGTGGACGATGTGAAAGCCGACCAGCTCCGGATGCGCCATTTGCGGCGCGCGCTCCGTTGCATAGAACAGCAGGACATCGGCTATGATAACCTCGTGGGGCTCTCCCCGCTTCCAGTCTGGCTTGTGCTTCTCAGAGAGGTAGCTTTCGAGGAAGCGATCAGCGCCAGCGCTGTCCGCCTCGCCGCATCCTGTGCCGACTTCGATTGATCCGTCGAGGATAACCCAGGTTGATGGGCGCCCCTTTCGCTTGCGGAGGTACTTTCGGACCCCGAGTGATTTTCGCGGCATTCGTCCCTCATCCGCTTGATGTAGTTCAACGTGGTGTAGACCTTCCCGGCGATGCGTTCGAACGCCAGGCGGCCCCGCTCTATTTCTCGCTTGAGGCCGCGCTCAGTCATCGAGCCATCCGGAAATGCCAGCTCGGCAGCGACCTTCAAACGGAGAGGCGCGTCACCCTCGACGCGCCCGAGTTCATCGGACAGTTTCATTGGGATGACCTTCCTCCCCTAGCTGCAGTCGCGCCAGCACGCCGCAACCCCTCGAGCTCGGTCGATGCATCTTCAATCTCGGAAGCAACATCGTTCAGAAGGCGCGTGCAAGCATTCGCAAGACGCGACAGCCGATGGAGTTCATTGGGATCGTGGACGCCCGACTCGGCTAGTCGCTCGAGCACGTCAGCAAGCATCGTCGAAATCGCCTGTATTTCGAAGGCAATGTCCATCGCGTCTTTCAGCGGATCGTGCTGCGTCGTCATGTGGCACCACCTTCCTGCATCCGCACGTGAATGCATGCGCCGTCCAGAGCGACAAAATCCGCGAATTCACGGCCCGGGTTCAGCCGATGCAGGATGCTTCGCAGCTGGTCGACACAGAGATCAAACTGCTGCTGGTCGGAAAGTTGCGGCAACTGCGGGATTTCCACAGTTGCCGCTTCAGCCGCGGCCGGCAATGTTGCGGCGGCGCCGGCGGCGGCTATCTGAAGGAAGGAATGGCGGCGGAGAATGGTGTTCATCGTTCATCCCCCGTGCGCTTCTCGATCTCGGTAAGAGCGTCGGCAATGATGTCGATCGCGAGGGATGTCACATCGCTAATGGCCTCGACATCACGGTCGTCGTGATAGTCGCGAGCGCGCAGCGCCAAATGGACAGTGCGCAAGAGGTCTACGGCGTAATCAATCTGTGTTTCCGGCTTTGTGCCGAATCGATCGGCAATCAGGCTTGCGCCCCGGCCGCCATTTGGATTATGGTCCGTCTGCATTTGATACCTTTCAGGTGTTGAAAAAGCCGACGCGGGTTCCTAGGCCGTTGCGTCGGCTTTTTGCGTTTCTCTGGATGCGTAGGCACGGCTCAGTTGATAGATGATCTCTGCGTTCATCGTCCGGAAATTGCGCGCGGCCTCGTTTTTGATTAGTTCGCGCATGCCATCTGGTAGGCGGACGATATATTGATCCTGCCGGTCGCTCGGATACGCATGCCTTTTTGGCTGACTCATCTCATAATCCTCAGACTCAAGTCATATCGCCTAGTGCGATGCCGCAACATCGCCTATTGCGATAATTGCGTCAAGACTCGTTATCGCCTACTGCGATACTATTCGATATGGGAATTGAGCTGATGCCCCAGGACACTCCGAGCAGAAAATTGGATCAGTACATCATCCGTTTCCCGGACGGCATGAGGGACGAGATCAAACGCCTCGCGGCCGAGGACGGCCGGTCGATGAACGCACAGATTATTGAATTGTTGAATTTCGCTCTAAAAAACAGTGGATTAGACATCGACGAAATTCTGCAAATGGTCGCCGCACAGCGGAAAGAAATGGCCGACCTCCGAAAACAGATGGAGGAAGGTTCACCGATCGGGGACGGCAGCAACATGCGGCAGAAGCTGGAGGAGCTTCGCCAGGCGCTCAAGCAGAAAGACGGTCTGTTGATGGCCGTCTGTCTGCAAATTTTCATGAACCGCGATGCGTTGCCGGCCGAATCGGTCGTTCTGGCTGACGCCCTGCTGAATCGCTTCGGCGAAGTGGACCTACTCGACCTAAACGAGGAGGAAGTTTCGGCGTTGCCAATCGCACGCTATCACGCCCTTGTGCGGCGCTTCTTCCAGAGCCCGGCCGACAGAACGGAACCTGTACCAAATCCACGCACTGAAAAAGCCCTCGAGCGGCATAGAGAGCGTCAAAAAGCTGAGCGCGCGACCTCCAAGAAAGATTCAGCGGCTTAGTCCGTCCGCCAAAAACCGTTGTTGCCGAATCGAAAGCCGATAAATCGAAACTGAGGGGCAAAAGTTGATGACAGCCTGGCTGACAGTTTTACTAGCAGCGCTCGCTGTGACCATCGCAACGATGCAGTGGCGTGTAGCGCGTCAAAAATTTGTGTTGGATCTCTTTGATCGGCGTTTCAAAGCTTACAATGATGTTCTCGGGGCCGTGCGGCCCATCTTGGCAGCGGGCAACGCCGAACATAACCAGATTGTTGATCTGCAGATTGCCGTCCAAGGTTCAAAATTCCTTTTCGGAAGCGACGTCAACGACTACCTCCAGGAAACTTACAAAACGGTTGTCAAGCTGCGCTTCTGGCATAGCATCTACAACACGCAAAACGCCAAGGCGGACCAGGCTCCGGATGGTATGTACGTTTGCAGCATGAAGCTTGTGAAATTCTTTGAGGAATACCCCTTACTCTGCCAAGCATATATGATGATGCCTGAAAAACGCGTTCGCACGCCTCTGGAATGGTATCGTGATCGCAACGAACTGCGGAAAAGCTACGGGGACGAACCGCAGAACATCGAAGTGTAGGCGATGACCGGCAAAATGCCGCCCCCGAGCGCTGTGCATTAAGAAGCTGCAACGGAAACTTCTCTCGACATTCCCCAGACCGTTTGATTGACTGCGATTCTCAACCAGTGGGGGCAACAATGAACCGTACACTTATCGGCGCACTCGACACTGTGAATAATTTGCTTGCGCTGGCGATCATCCTTTTCAGCACAGCGGCAGGCTTTGCCGCCCTCAAGGATGGCCCGGGCCCTCTTTTGGGCGTGGTCATTGGCTTCGTCGCCGGCGTCATCGTCGCTGCGGTCGTATGCGGCGTTCTGGCGATCTTCATCGAAATAGAGAAACATCTTCGCCAGCTCGTCGCGGGACAGGAGACGGGCAAGATCAATCGGGTGGCGGGAGACAGCACCGGCTTTGCGGCGAACTGAAAAAGCAACGAGGGCGCTGGTCGGCGGCGGCGTGTGCGTGCAGCGGTCTAGCCTCGAGCGAGCGGTCGCCGAGCGTCCTCGCAGCCTGGAAATCCACGCACCGACAAACGCGCGCTAGCTTGAGGATCACAATGGCTGAGACCGAGGAGACCGAAAAACAGCACGACCTTCGCATCAGAGGTGCAGAGCGAGCCCATGATCAGGAACTGAAGGGCATCGAGATTCACCAGAGGCAGATCGAGGCCTTTGCGCTTGCGGGGATGCGCGCCCCGGCTTTAGTTGCGGCGGGAGGAGTGGCCGCCAGTCTCGGTTTCTACAGCGCGAACTATAGCCGCCTTGTCGGAAAGGCCGACGCCCTGGCCTTGTTCAACGACTCGTTGGCGTGGATGCTGGGCGGCCTGCTTTTCACGATACTGGCCCCCGGACTAGCTTACTTCAGCCAACTTGCCTACTTGGACGCGGTGGCCAGTCGTGTACACGACTGGAACCACCCCTTCGCGCACGACACACGTCGAACGAAGATCGCGACGCATATCGGCAATGTTTGCAGATGGGCTTGCGTGAGCGTTGTCTTGCTGGCGATCGGATGCGTTTCGGCCGGCGGGTTGAAGTTTCTCCACTTGGTAGCAACGCTTTGAACTAGGGTCTCCAATCTGCACGACGGCTGGATGGCCGGGCTTCATTAGAGAATTCGAGTAGGCATTTTTCAGGGAGGAATGTAGATGGCGGAGAAGCCTTTCGCGCTTGTGCTGATGCCATTTTCAAGCGAATTCGATGACATCTACCGCCTTGGGATACGCGAGGCGGCCAAGGAACTGGACATCGTCGCGGAGCGAGTTGATGAGCAGTTTTACTCGGAGACAATGATAGAACGGATCTATCGGCAAATCGACGCTGCTGATTTTGTCATCGCGGACATGACCGGCAAAAATCCGAACGTTTTCTATGAGGTCGGCTATGCCCACGCCAAGGGCAAGCTCTGCACGCTCCTCACACAGGATGCGGCCGACATTCCCTTCGATTTGAAGCATCACCGACACCTGGTCTACGGTGGTAAGATTTCGCGGTTGCGAGAGCTCCTTTCTCCCGAGCTGCAGTGGCTGAAAGGAGAGACGGAAAAAAGGAATACCAGCCCGTTTTCAGTGGAGATGAAAACGGAGGGTCTTCTGATAAAGACCGAACGAAGAGCCGAGGCAGAGCTAACTTTACGATTTGACCTGTACAATCGCACAGAACGCCGAAGCCCCGATATCGAAGCCATCTATCTGCAATCGGGAAGAGTTTGGACGTTCAAGCAGAACGGCGAAAAGTGCGCGTCATCAGACATCGATTCCGATAGCAAGAGGCTGCGGCGCCACTTTGTAAAGGTTCCGGTCACGCGCCTGTTGCCGAATTCGTGGGCTCAAGTAGAAGTAGTAGGCACCGCGACAATGTGGTCAATGTATCATGGTGATGAACCAGTCAAGGACTCCTACCGATTGAAAGGATATCTCCTTCTGGAGCTAGTAACCGCCGATGGCGTGTTCACCGAAAAATTCAACATCGATACGGAGATCGATGAATTTCCGTTCTGAGCCTTTGCCATGGCAATCGATAAATCAGAAAAGTCACTGAGCACGGGATGGGGGATATGGCATGGTTGATATTGCAGGCGCTCTAGCAATTCTCGGTCAAGCAATTGGCATCGCTAAGGACCTGCGCGAGATCGACAAAGGCTTAGATGCCGGTGAATTCAAAGCGAGAATGGCTGATCTTTATGGCTCGCTCGCCGATGTGAAAATGGCTCTCGCCGACGCCCAGGAAGAACTAAAGGCCAGAGACAAAACGATCTCTGAATTGCGGGGCAATTTCGAGAAGAGAGCCGAGATGGTCGAACGCTACGGCTATAGGTATGAAAAAGGCTCCGACGGCGAGCCGCTGGGATATCCCTTTTGCCCCAGGTGTGAACAAAATTTCGGCCGATTTTACAGATTGGCCCAGACAGCGGGACCGCGTGGCAACTGTAAATGCCCCGAGTGCAAGTCCGAATATACGCATGTTCAGGGTTTCACGTGGCGGTAGCTGGAGGGCCAACTCTCCGTCAGACATGGAGGAAATCCGCCTACCCCTCCCTTGAAAATCAAATTGTTACAGCAATCGTCTGTCGTGAAACACGGGTCTATCGTTCAACGGGCCATCTTGAGCGAAGTCGAACTGAACGGTCCATACCTAGTGGAGATCGATGTCGGCTCCGATTCGGTAACCGGCCGTTTTTCTGGCATTGCAGAAATGAGTTTTGTCCACGAAGGCGTAGAGGAGCATCCTCCCGAGAGCCTCATACCGAGGGCGAAACTCGAACTTATCAGCACTTTGAAAGATGATATCGGAAGAAATGACGAGTGAAGAGAGCAAGATCGGGCAGACGATCAAGGCGCACTGCTCAGCGTGTGGCGGGCCTCGCAATTGCGAAATCCATGGTCACTATGCTGAAAGTGACGGGGACGACAATTTTCAATGGTATCGCGACTGGTACCTCTTATCTTGCCGAGGATGCGACCACGTTTTTGCTCAGTCGGTTAGCAGCAATTCCGAAGATTACGACTACGATTATGATTCTAACGGCGAAGTCGTGCGCACCCACGTTGAGACGGTCCGAAGCTGGCCCGCGAAATCGAAGCGCGAGCGGCCAGGATGGTTCGCCGGTGACGTGGTAGAATCTGATCGGAAGGATACCTTCTCGTTGGATGCGTCTCTGCTGGAACTGTACGGCGCTCTTGATCACGAATTGTATGTCCTCGCCTCGATCGGGATGCGCACATCATTTGACATCGCGGCGGAGTTACTAGGCGTGGACCCTGCCAAATCGTTCGCTGAAAAGGTGAAAGACCTCGTTGAAAGATCCCTGATCAAGGAAGCGGAGAAGGATCACATCGATATCCTGGTAGACGCCGGGAGCGCTTCTGCCCATAGAGGCTGGAAGCCTGGCTTGAGCGATCTTGACGCGCTGATGGGGACGCTAGAAGACTTTATCTACAACAACATAGTCCTGCCGGCGAAGAAAAAGGCTGCAGCCGAAAAAATAGCAAAAGTGAAAGTGCCTCCTAAGCAAAAGAGAACGAAAGCGTCACCGGTTGATTCTTCGGCAGGGTGATGACCTTCGAAAGGCCGTCCTCTTCTCTTGCCGCCGTGACCATCGCGCCGGCCTTCCGCGCTTTCCGGATGGCCTTGCTCGTCGTCGACCGGCTGGCATGCGCCCGCTGACCCATCTCAGCGAGCGAGAGCATGCAGCGGCCGCGCCATTTGATGGCGGGCGGGTGGGCCTAAGGTCGATAATCGTGCAGAAACCCCACAAGTAGCACGCCTGCGACCCCCATCATGACGAACGCGGCTAGAGCTGCCATCGCGAGTCCAAATGGAAGCATCGCGAGCGCCATCCACCCTGGTTTGGGCTTCGGCAAAGCACTCACAATAATCCCATACGGGACCGTCATCACCGAAAGCGCAAGTGCAGTGGACAAGCCGTAGAGAGCACAGATCACGACGATCGCAGTGTAACTATAGCCGCCCGGATCCTGCGACAAATGCTTCTCGGCAAATTTGGTGAACCCCATGACAATAATGAATCGAGTGATCATTCCGACATAGTCGGATATCTGTTTGGCACGCGACCATCTTTGCTCGACCGTACCCACCGAGATCTCAAACAGAAAGTTGTAGATATTTCGCATCTCTCTCCCCTGCGCACTGGTGTCATAAATCAACTCGCGCAGTCAGGCCAGCCTGTGGGGCCCAAAGCAGCGAAATGATTGGGCGGCTGATCATGGTTGTGGACTGATCGGGCACCTCCCACGCATCAGGCCCGCTAGAAGGACTGCAGCTTGTGCCACTCAGTACTGGAGCGTTAGATTGAGTGATCGGTCCTTAAAATCCAGAGAAAGAAACGAGTGCCATATGTCCTCAGCATCCGTGATCGCGCAAAAGCCCCTCTCGGAACTATCTCTCGATGACCTCAATAGCCTCGTCGAGATCGAGGCTGCAGAATCGGACCGGCTGGAGCTGAAGCGCGATTTACCAATATCAAATGACGCGAAGGGCTGGCGAGAAGTCGGCAAGCTTCACAAGAACGAGACACGGGCGATAGCGAAAGAGGTCGTGGCACTGGCAAACGCTTACGGCGGTCGTGTCTACATCGGTATTGAAGAGAGTTCGGATGACCCAAAACGGGCTGCGCGGATGGCCTCTGCTCTTCCCAATGTAGCTTCGCTTTCCGAGCGACTCGGTGATGGGCTGAATGGACTGATTTCACCGCCAATAAGAGGTTTGGAGTTGAAGGCTATAGCCGACGCCGAGGGAAGCAGCGACGGCTTTTTGGTCATCGACGTGCCGCGCAGTCTGGAGGCGCCTCACGGCGTTGGCGTACCTCCGGAATGTTATTGGAGACGAGGATCAGCTGCGCAGCCAATGGAGATGCGAGATCTGCAAAACCTCTTCTGGGAAACGAGAACTCGGACGGAGCGTATCCGCTTCGAACAGCAAGAATCGATTCGACGGTACGAGCTGCTACCGGAACGCCCCAATGCAATCAACTATCGCTTCACCTTGGTGTCGGTTGAACCGCTGGCGCTTAAACAGCTGACACAGAGCTTCAGAAAAGGCGCTATTGTACCAATGTCTGGTGGCGGTCCGGCCAGTGGCGTCGCTGAGTATCCCCTATGGCGTAATGATAACTGGACTTTTGCCGCTTTCGGAACAGTGAAGTCAGCTGAAAAACTGCCGTTTTCGTCCAAGGATTTTTCATGGGCTGTCGACGAAACAGGCGTGATCGAGGTGATCGGCAGTATCTGGATGCCATCCCTATCAGGAGCGAATGACCTGTCCGTCGATCCGTACGATTTCTGCGCCACCGCCGCCCATCTGTTGTATCTCGCAACTTACGTTCATCGCTTCGCGTCGCAATCGCTGGATCAGTGGGTGCTCGACGGCCAGATCGAATCAACATGCGCCAAGGTGTACAGCCAAAGCCCGACCAGCCATTCGCATTACACCACGGTTGACTTGATGCAGGGCGCCGTATTTCGACCTCTCTCACTCAGCTTGGAACAAGGTACTGAAGAGGTCTTCGCAGCGCTCGAGGAGCGCATTTGGGCAGCGTTCGGTCAGGCAGTACTTGACCAGGCTAAACATCCCTATAAGAGGCCGCCCAGGCTGGCGTGATTCAGCTAATATTCTTCCCTGCCTCATCGATCGCATACAGGAGCTGCTGTCTCTCACCCAACAGCGTTCCAGTGGTCAGAGATCCGCCTAAGCTGATGCCGGCGCCAATGACGCCGGTTGCGACGGAAGCTGCCGCTGTTCCCGCTCCGAAAAGTACGCCGGCGAGCCATGGCGCGGCCACCGCGGCGACAAGGGCGATGATTAGTCCGGAGATCGCGCGCAACGCGCCCTTGCCCGGCACCTTGACGATGACAACGGAAAACCCTGACTTCACGCGCACGCGCGCCCAGTTCCGCCGTTCGATGACATGGCCGGCAATCGAGACATGCAGCCGCACCGGCTCCAGGCCGCAACAGGCGATAATCTCCTCGATCGACAGGCCTGCCGGCACCACGATATGCTCGCGCTGCTGCCGCAGCGGTGATCGGCGGATATAGACGTCAATCACCTCGTCCGGGAGTAGCACTTCCCCGTTGTCGATCGTGACGAGCTGGTTCACGCCGCGACCTCCTGGCCATCCGGAAGGATCATCGGCAGGGATGGATCGATCGGCCGGCCGAGCTTGTCCGGCCAGGTGCAGAGCCTTTCGACGGTAACGCCGTGCTCGGTAGTCGTCGTGAGATCGCAGTGCCCGCCCACGAAATGTAAGGGTGTGGACATCCCGAACATGACCGCCCTTTTTGTGCGGGCGATAGCCATAAAGCTTGCTCCGAACCGCTCGAAGAAATCGGGCTTGGCGACTTCGGCGGGCGAGATCCCATGACGCGCCAAATCTTCATGCGTAAGGCCAATGCCATTTTGAACGTCTTTGCCCGGGTGGACGAGCTTGAAAGGAGGGCAAACACCTTCCCGATCATGGCAAAATAGCAGCCAGTGCTGCGGACCGGCCGCTCTGGAAAATCCAGCGAAGAGAAATTCCGCTTGAAAGGCGCCCTCGCGCCTGCCGAAGTCCTGGAAAAACTCTTCGATTGGCGTGAGGCAGGCGAGCACCCTGTCTTTTTCCATCGGGTCGGCCCGCCGGTTTATCCAGGCGTCCATACTGTCGATGATCTCTGGAATTCGATCTACCGGCGACGCCCGGCACGTGACCGCGAAAGGGAGGTTAGGGGACGGGAACACCTTACGGCATGTTGCAACCAGGTTGCCGTCGGCATCGTAAACGCCGCCGTCGGTGAGGATGCAGACTCGATCCGGATACACAATGCTGTAGAATGCACTCATCTTCCGCCAGGCTCCTCAGTTGCCCCTCGATGGAGTCGCGCCTTACGAAGCGCCAACCCATCATCGTCAATCACCCGCCATGGGATCGCAGCGCGTGACGCCGACGGCGAAATGCATCCATATCGGCTGCACTTGTGCCGGCCGCATGGGCACCCACGGGCCTATTTCCTTGATTGGACTTACGCGTCATTAGGCCCTTGATCGTGGAATCCAATGTTCCGACCCGATCGGCCATCTTGGCTTTCACCGCGTCGTTGTCCTTCACGACACGACCCTGGCCGAAGCCGTTCCGCACCTGGTCAACCGGCACACCTCGCCCGCGCGCCACGTCGCTGGTGAAGTTTCCGTAATAGCTGTCGATCATGGCCTGCGACGCTTTCGCCGCCTCACTCGACAAGGGCTCGAAGGCATTGCCCTCGACCTTGTATTTGCCGGCCGAGATGAAGGTGAACTTCAGTCCCGCCTTGTCGACGGCTTTTGATACGTCCTGATGGAGAGTGTAGACGCCGATCGAGCCCACCAGTCCGCCAGGTGTCACGACGATCTCGGATGCCGAACTGGCAATCCAGTAAGCGGCCGAGGCCGCCAGGCTGTTAACCTGGGCGACGATCCTCTTTTGATCGCGAGCCTTGTAAATCTCGTTTGCGAGCGCCTGAACCCCGCTAACATTTCCTCCCGGACTGTCGATGTTCAAAACGATGGAGCTGACGGATGGGTCCGCCAGAGCCTTCTTGAGGCTGTCGCTCACGCGCTCCGTGCTTGTTCCGCCCGGGCCGCTAATATCGTCGACTTGCGAAGCGTGTTGCGCGATGATCCCGAAAACGGAGATGACCGCGAGTACAGTGCCAGCGTTGGAGTTTGCGTTATTCGAGGCCGCGTGTGGCGTGATGAGGCCGGATCGAGTGTCCAGACTGAAATATGTCGCGACCCCATTCGGTTGCCGCTCGCCCTTGAGGGCGGCGATCTCTTCGCGCGAAAGCCGGTAGCCTTCGACCCGCCGCTCGATAACTTCGGCGATCGCCTGAAGCCGGTCCGGCATGATTGCCCAAGGGTGCTGGACGACCGCGGCGGTAAGGTGTGGAAAATTTGTCATAGCTCGATCTCCACCACTTCCTTCCAGTCAGGCAGATCAGCAAGGATTGCCTCGCAACGTTCGGCGATATTGGACAGGTCCGGATCCCGCTTCATCATCGGGACATCGCGAAGTCCCGCGAGAAGCGCCTGGCGCCACTTTTCAAGGCTCGGCGCGTTTGTCGAAATCGTGGGGCGCGCCCGATCTCGCTTGCGACCGGGCGTTTCGGCGCTTGTAACCACCGCATACTTTTTGCGGTCGCTCTGAAAATCCGCCCAGAGTTCGAGGAGCTTCCTGTACGTCTCGTCGATGATCGGATCGGCATTCGCCTCGAGCTCATCGAGGAGCCGGTTTTCGGCGGCCCAAACTTCGTGGCGTTCGATATCGAGAGCCCGCTTGGCGTTCTTCCAGGCTACCGCGACCGCTTCATATCGTGGCTCGATCGCCTGCAGCTCCTTGAGCGCCAAGGCCTCGGCCTCGGCGAATTTGCCAATGCGCTTCTGTGCGGCATCGCGAGCTGCCTGCAATTCGGCGACGATGGCAGGCCGTCGTTCCGCTTGCGCCGAGAGCCGCTCTTCTTCGTCGAGTGCCCGCTTGAAATCGGGATTGCCCTTGATAGCGCGCATGATCGAGGCCATCAGACCATCATCCTTGGCCGGTTTCACGTCCCGATTTCCGAAAAGACCGTGGTTGATCATGCTACGCTCACGTCGAAATCGCTGGCAGTCGGTGCCGTGGTTCTGACAGACCCATCACGCCAGTCTCCGGGAACGATGGCGGCGAGCTTGGAGGCTGGCTCGATGCGTTCGGTTACCACCGCTGACGCAGCGTCCCGCCATGCCGCCGCCGCGTCCGTCTCGATGTATGGAGCCGTTGAACGGGCTGCGATTGCGCCTGTTGCCGCCTGCCGAGCAGCTGCGAGTGCCGCTCTCGCGATATCCTTCGAAGAACACGCCCAACTCACCTGGTAGGTCAGCTTGTCGGCGAGCTTGCCGCCGTAGATCCGGCCGGCTGCTCTCGCCTGGCGTAAGTACTCGTTGTTGTCCATTGCATGCCCCGTCAGCTCAGCTTGGTTCGAATTGCGGGAAAGCTGGCGGAAATAGTTGGCCATCGCTAGGGGCAGCTGATGGCCAACTCATTTCGCAAGGATGCGGCGCAGCTGCCGGCGGGACAAAAGAAGCCCTCCGTTCCACTCGAGGATGTACCACATGCACTGATCTGGGGTGTTCCAAGAACTTCTCGGAGGGCCGGGAAGAAACTGTTCGGAAACCCAACGGGTGGTCGCATACCGATCGAGCGCGGCGCCGACGGCCTCGGCCGTCGCGTACAGACTTTCCTGGGGGAAAAACCCCGCAAGTCCGCGCAACCAGATGTCTCGCATCAAGATCGCCTCGGTGCGCCACCATGATTGGCATCCGGGCGACGATCTGAGCTCGAATGCATCTTCGAGGGTCAGCCCGTCGTCTGCTGCGAGAAGATACCGGCCGATGGCCTTCGCGATCCATTCCCGATCCTCTTCAGTTTCAGAGCGGGTTGCGATTTTTCGAAGGCGGTGAAGATGCTCAGGCGTCGGGGTCATTCAGCTGTCTCGCCGCTCAAGATCCGCGACCGTGGCGGAAGCGAGATCGCGACGTGCCGCTTCGATGCTCGAGTTAAAGGCGGCGTGGGCGCTCTTCGACCAGGCGTCTGCGTCGGCGGGTGTCATGCCTTTGTCGATCTGTGCCTGTCGGCCGAGCGCGATCGAAACACCAACGGATGCTTTGGCACGCTCCATGCGCTCCTGCTTCGACGAAACCTCATCGATCGTAAGCCCAATCTCTTTCAAGCGGCTGACAGTGAGGTCGGCGATTTCGGCGCCGTAAGTGGTTGGGTCATCCATTCCATCTGCTCCATGAGAGTTTGCTATTGGTAGAGCTGCCCGCGCTCAGTTTTCGGGCAGGAAGCCGGCCTTACGCCGGCGACGCCGAGCCCGGACCTGTCCCTGCAGCTGGCGCGTATACTCCTGCCGGCAGTCCGCCCCACAAAAGCGCGGCAACCGGCCGCTTGTCGCGATCGGCGGCTGAAAATCCGAGCCGCAGATCTGGCAGGGGATCAGGCCTCGTCCCGCTTCGTCGGCGGCGTGCGCCGAGTACCACTCTGCTTTCAGCTTGCGGACAGCCGCCGCACGGCAGTCGCTCGAACAAAACTTGACTGGCCTGCCTATTCGCCGCGCCGGCACCTCGAACGTGGCCCGGCATTCAACGCAGATGGTGAGCGGCGCCGGCAAACCGGGAAGAGCGAGCTGCTTGGCGGTCTCACGGTCAATTGCAAATAATTCCGCTTGAAAGGGAATAACTCCCCGCTTTTCAGTAATTTTTCCCACAAGCATCACCTAAGCAATTAATTTCATTGGAACAGTGCCCGCGCATTTGATCGTCGATGACGACTTCCGTGCGATGCGACTGGAAAAACTCAGGCCGCAACAAAAAAACATATGAGTGAGACCTATGCGGTTACGCCCCTTGCGATCTTGCAGACTTTTGACCCCCTACCCCCCATCGGCCTCCGCCGCGGCTCCGCTGACCCTCCCTCTGGGCAGTCGGATGACGCTCGGTTCGCCCTCGCGCGACTGGACGACGAGGTCATGCCGCGCCCAGGCCGTCGCAACCGCCATCACGACGGCTGATCGTCCGACCCCGGCGCGCTCGGCCACCACGACGTGCGGCAGCTCCGATCGGCCGCGCAGCTCGATCTCCTCAAGATGAACGATGAGTGCAGCTCGCTGAGCGGGCGGATAGGTTCGAAGCCATTCAGGCAGTTGCGTCATCGCCAATCCTCCGACCCGGTGAGAAGCCAGGACTAAACCCGGAAAACAACCTATGCGATTGTGTCTCAGGTCTATCGGCTCCCTCCTTCTCAAAAGCCTGTTTCGCTTCCTTCGGGCTCTTTGAGAGAGAGTAATTAACTGCAGTCTCTGAGGTGTTCAGACGTTTGAACCCTATCGCCCTTGCGATCCAGCCGAGCCACGAGATGCATATGATCTTGATGATGTTGGTGAGGCTCTTGCTGCCCCGCTGCGGACGTTCCCGCACGCTGATGTGCGCGCGCTCCTTTGATCTCGCCTTGCGGATGGCGTTCTGTATCGAGGTACGGCCAACGCCGGCCAACCTCGCGATCTCATCTAAGCTAAGGTCACAGAAGCCCTTGCGCTTGCACTGCTCAGCGATCACCGACAAGGCGGCGCGCTCTGCTTCCGAGTACCTAGACCGCACGTCGGGGGGCATGTTCCCGCCTCCTGCCCAGGTGCGCCGTCGCCCAATTTCCTTTTCCCGTTCTTCGGTCGTTGGCCGGCGCCTGATCGCCTCGGCAACCACGCGATCGCTCGCACAGTGTGCGGCTTGCTTTAGGTGCGGCTGGGTCGCGGGGCGAGTGGCGTGTAGAGCTTCTGAACTGCCAGATCTGACCCTTGCCATCAGACGGGGCAACGTTCGCAGGAGCGCGGCTGATACTGGGAACTCGCTCATTGCCCCGCCCTCCCATATCGAAGAGCATGCGCCTGCTTGCTAGCCTCCACAGCGGGTAAGATGCTGAGCCCAAAACGTGCCATCAATTCGAGAAGAGGATTGCCTCGCACGCCCTCAAAGTTGGCCGCCAGCCAAAGCGCAGCTTCGTTTACAGCGCTATCGGCATTGCCCAAACTATGCCCAAGCTTACCCTCTCCGTTAGGGGTTTTTGCTTGATTTTCGGGGGTCTTCGGTACATCACATTCCCGGAATTCCGGGCTGGCTACCGTGTTGACATCGTAGGGGTCACAGGTTCAATCCCTGTCACGCCCACCATCCGATCTCCTTGCCCCACGAGGGGTTTTCGCCAAACCGCTGATTGGTGAATTGTTCCCGGTTCTCTTCTTTACCACTGCCAATGCCGGATCTTCGTCGCTTCTGGCGCAGGCGACATAGCGTCGATCGCTGATCCGCTGCCAGTGAGACTTTGAGCCCGACATCCGCACGTCCGCACAAAGCGCGCTGGTCAGGTTGAGCCGATTCACGCAGATTGCGATTATCTGCGCTCGCATATGAGAACGCGCTCATTCGAGCATCAATTGCATACCACTCACGAGCCCTCAGCCCTTCGTTGTTTGTGACGGACAGATGACGAGTTTGTGACAAAACGCGTGTTATTTCAGCAACATAACCATGCCGGCCTGCTGTCATGATTGATATCGTTGTTGCGGCGCAGCATCCCCTATGTAAGTTCCGCGGCGAGGCAGGCGCCAAGCCAAAAGGCGCCGCTTCGCTCACACGGGGTGAAGATCCGTAGGGACTGCCGATGGCAACGGTCTTCATCCTCTTGCATCTGAACTGGAGGTTATTCCATGAACATCAAGAGCCTTCTTCTCGGCTCCGCTGCTGCTCTCGCAGCAGTATCCGGCGCCCAGGCTGCTGACGCTATCGTTGCTGCCGAGCCGGAACCGGTTGAATATGTTCGCGTCTGCGACGCTTACGGCACCGGCTATTTCTACATCCCGGGCACCGAAACCTGCCTCAAGATCAACGGCTATATCCGTTTCCAGGTTGACGTCGCTCCGAACGCCAGCTCGATCGGCGCCAGCGGCGGCGGTTCTGTCGCCAACGACTCGGATTGGGACGCCCGTACGCGCGGCCAGGTTCAGTTCACCGCCAAGAGCGACACCGAATACGGTCCGCTGACCGGCGTCATCGTCATGCAGTTCAATGCTGACAACGCCTCTGCCCAGAAGGCTCAGCTCGACTCCGCTTACCTCGACATCGCCGGCTTCCGCGCTGGTCTGTTCTACAGCTGGTGGGACGACGGCCTCTCCGGCGAAACCGACGACATCGGCTCGCCGGTCACGCTGCATAACTCCATCCGTTATCAGTACGAAACCGACGCCTTCTACGCCGGCATCAGCGTCGACGAGCTGGAAGACAGCCCGTTCTACAACGGCGAAACCGCCAACAACGTCGGCGTTGCCGTCGGTCTCGGCGGCAAGGCCGGTGCCTTCAGCTACCAGATCACTGCCGGTTACGACACCGACAACGAAGAAGGCGCCATCCGGGCCATGGGTACGGTTGCTGTCGGCCCGGGCACGCTCGGCCTCGCAGTTGTCTACGCAACGAACCCGAACGCCTATTACAACAAGGCTGAATGGGCAATCGCTGCCGAGTACGCCATCAAGGCGACTGACAAGCTGAAGATCACACCGGCTGTTCAGTACTACGACAACTACGGTGTCACTGCCGGCGAGTTCAACGACGACGTCAGCGCCTGGAAGGCCGGCGTAACGATCGACTACCAGATCGTCGACAACCTCGCAGCCAAGGTCTCGGTTCAGTACCTCGATCCGGACAATGCTGCTGACGTAACCTCGGGCTACTTCCGCCTGCAGCGCGCGTTCTAATAAAGGGGCTGCTGGCGCTGTGTGCCGGCAGCTACAAATTCCTGATCCGACTGACCTCCGATCGGGAAAGAATGGGCCTGGACTTCCCTGCCTAGGCCCATTCCCCTTGACCAGAATGTGTCCAAGACGGCAGGCGCTCTATCAGCGCCTTGCCACCGCCATGCCGCATCTGTTCGTTGTCGATGCTCCGCATCCCAACCCATCGCCGACCCTTGTGACCGCTTCCCGAGCCAGCCCGGCCGCCGATGGAAACTTTCCGCCTCGGGGAACAACAGAACCAAAATTCGGACACAGAGCCGTGCCATGGCCGAACCGAGGATGAGGTGGTGATTCGCCTCGCCAGCACATGGGGTTTGAGATCGAAATGAAATTATCCGCGCCTGTTGCCGCCGCAATTTTTTCCGCCGCCCTCGCCTTGCCGGCCGCTGCAGCGCCAGCGTCTCCTGCCGAGACGTTTCCAGGCGCGCCCGGCGTCATCACGCTCTCCGGCAAATGCGCCAAGCTTGTCGTCGCCAAGTTCGACGCCACCAAGGGCTGCAAGAACGAACTCGCCAGCGTCACGCTGGTCAATGGCCTGGTGACCTTCATCTTCACGTCGGACGGCAAGGCGCTCGGCTTTCAGGGCGATGGCAGCGGCATCAAGCCCGCTTCCAACGGCAATGCCCGCCTGCCGCTCAGCCTCGTCACCACAGGCGTCGGCAATAAGATGACCGGGGAGGTTAAGGTCGCCGGCTTCTGCACCTTCGGCAATCCCTATGCCGGCAAGCCGATTGCGATCGAATGTACGGCCGAAAGCAAGGATTCCTCGTTTACCGGCAGCTTCCGCACCGGCGGTAAGCTGGTGAAAAAGGGAAAGTAGAGCAATCCCGGCAAAAGGGCGCAGCGGTTTAGCGTCCGGGATTGTGTGAAAATGTTCTAGCCGTCAAGCGCACCACGCACCGCCGGCAGCGCCTGGCTTGCGCGCCAGCCCTTCATTGATCAGCTGCGCGCCGAACGAGCGCCCGTCGCGCGAGACGACACGCGGCGCTCCGGATGGCTCAGCCTTGCCCGCAGCATTCATGGTGAAGGGACCGGCGTTCAGAAGGGCCAGCAGCCGAGACTTTGCGGCAAAGGCCACCCTACGTTCGCCGTCACAGCGCGCCTGGTCGACGACCGGGCTTGCCATATCGGCGATCACGATCTTCTCCCCCTTGTACCAGAAGACGCCGCCATCGCCGACGCAGTTGATATGGGCGCCTTGCCCGCAATAACCAAAAGCGATTGTCCCGGTTTCCGGATTGGCGGGGGTAAGTGGAGACGGCACCGCCTTGCCCGGCTGGACGGCTGGCGTCGGGATGGTCGCCGGCGGCAGCAGCTGCGATTGCGGCGCCGGCGGTACGGCTTTCGGCGTGGGTGTGGCAAGCGCCACCTGCTTCGGCGGCACGTCCTTCCTGGCGGCAGGTCTAGGCTCCGCCGTTTCGCGCGCCACCGGCGCCGATTGCCGGGCAAACATCGGCTGGATGCTCCTCCAATGGTCATGAGCGACGATGCCGCCGATCGCGGCAATGCCGATCACCGCCCAGGGCAGCAATCCGCCACCGCTGCTGCGCGCTTTGCTCTTTCCTCTCGCCGGCGCCTTGCGGCGGCCGCGTGTCGCTGTCTTGGCCATCTGTCCGAATCCCGTGAGGCCGGGATTATCGCCGCCCAATCCTTTCTGAAAGGTTGGCGCCGCGGCACGACGATGCCGGGTTCGCCGATCTTTCATGCGAATACCAGCCGGCTTGGGAGAAGCGCTGCGTGGAATCCACGCGAATGAGTGAAAAAAGCCGAACAAATCTAGCGCTCAGACGTTAGCCAGCGAAAAATTCATCCGTTGTAGGAAAATCCATGGATCTGATTGTCGCCGACATGATACCGGCGTCGCGTATCCACTATCCCATCATCTTTGCCCGCCTGCTCGGTGCCATCGTCTTCGGCGGGTTGATAGGCTTCGAGCGTGAGGCACGCGACCGCCCGGCAGGCTTCCGCACCCATATTCTGATCAGTCTTGCCGCTGCCCTCTTCGCCATCATTTCGATCGAGGCGGTGCACATGCCGGGGTTTGCCGATGACGAGCAGGTGCGGATCGACCCGCTGCGCGTCATCGAAGCCGTGACCGCCGGCGTCGTCTTCCTTGCCGCCGGCATGATCGTCTTTGCCAGGGGCCGGGTGCACGGGCTGACGACGGGGGCCGGCATGTGGCTTTCCGGCGCGATCGGCCTTGCCATGGGTTTCGGATATTGGCCGATCGCCTTCTTCACGACGTTGGCTGCCATTTGCGTGCTCTTCGCCTTCGGCAAGCTCGAACACCGATTCGGCTACAATTCCGCCCGGCGCGCCGATCGGGACAAAGAGCAGTAGAAAACGAAACGCCCGGCATATGCCGGGCGTATATCATTGCGCCTGTCTGTTTCGTCATTCGGAGCGTGCGGCCGGAGCATCGCTTGTCCCAACCGGCGCCGGGCCGCCGGAGGCGGTAAGCGGCTTCTGGCGTTTGCCGATATCAATGCGCTCTTCCGCCGCCTCGCGCACGGCCTGCCATTCGTTTTCGTGCCGGATAAAAATCTCGCGGGGCACAAAGTTGATCGTCATATTGTTTCTCACCCTGTTTCAATTCTGCGGTAAGCCGCGCCAAGCAGGCTTGCGCAATGCCGGTTATTTCTTGCTTTCTGCATTACCCTTGATGTCGGGACCACCCTTGGAAAGATCCGCACCGGTAACGTGGGCTGGCACGTGAATGTCGTGGTAGACGCCCGGGGTCAGAGTCAGGTCGACATGATGCGGCGGCAGCACCTGCGCCTTCTGCATGCGGTTCGGCTTCGCCCGCTTCATGCGGTCGGACGCCTCCGTGCGTTTGTCGGGAACATGGGTCGAAGTGTGCATCATCGGCCTCCTTTTTAAGCTCAACCAGTGTCTAACGAGCAGGCACCGGGATGGTTCCAAAAAAACACTTCGTCTCCGTGCGGCCGCCGGCCTTGACTGCCTCGCGAAGTTGATTACCTATGGCCTGTCCCCAGCCTTCCAGACATCGGCTGCGGGTAATTTTGGTGCCGGGCCCCTCTGGCGAGAGTTTTTACGGCGCTCTCGTGATGTCGGTACCGCCTGCAGCTTAGCCGGCGGATTTTTCATCGATGAACAAGATCACCATGCCTTATCCGCATGCCCGTTGTGGCATGCCGCGCTCCTCCCTCTCCACGATGATTTGCGGCCGCGAGGTGCGGCCATGAACCAGCCCGCGACCCACCACTCCTCGCTCAGCTATTTCCGCTGGGCCTTCATCGTCACTGCCCTCGGCCTACTTCTCGGCGCCGTGCTCGGCTGGCAGACGACAGGCACGATCGGCGGCATGGCGACCGTCTTCTTCATCTGCACCGTGCTTGCGGTCCTTGAGATCTCGCTCTCCTTTGACAATGCCATCGTCAACGCCAACAAGCTGAAGGAGATGACACCGGCCTGGCAGAAGCGCTTCCTCACCTGGGGCATCATCATCGCCGTCTTCGGCATGCGCATTGTCTTTCCGCTGGCGATCGTTGCGATCGCGGCACGGATCGGCCCCTGGGATGCGCTTGTGCTTGCCGCCCGTGAGCCGGAAGAATATGCCCGCATCATGAATGACGCGCATCTGCCGATCGCAGCCTTCGGCGGCACCTTCCTGATGATGGTCGGCCTCAGCTACTTCTTCGACCACGAGAAGAAAATCCATTGGTTCCGAGGCCTGGAAAAGGTGATGGCGCGCTCAGCCACCATCAGGGGCATCGAGATCGCTTTCGTTCTGGCGCTGATGCTGGTTTTCTCCTGGCTGATCGGCGGCGAGCAGGCGAGCGTCTTTGTCCATTGCGCCATCTACGGGCTGCTCACCTTCCTGGCGGTCGAGGTGGTGGGTGAACTGCTCGATGCCTCGCAACAGACGATGAGTGCTGCCGCCAAGGGCGGCCTCGGCGCCTTCATCTACCTCGAGGTGCTGGATGCCAGCTTCTCCTTCGACGGCGTCATCGGCGCCTTTGCATTGACGCAGAACCTCTTCGTCATTGCGATCGGCCTCGGTATCGGCGCCATGTATGTGCGCTCGATGACGATCATGCTGGTGGAGAAGGGGACACTTGCCGAATACCGCTATCTCGAGCACGGCGCCTTCTACGCCATCCTGATCCTCTCGGTAATCATGTATGCGCAGACCCTGGTGCACATCCCCGAGGTTATCACCGGGCTCGGCGGCGCGACGCTGATCGGTCTGTCGCTCTGGTCTTCCATTCGCCACAACAGGCGCGAGCGGGTGGAGGATCATGCCAACCGGCAGGAAGAGCTTCACGCCTGACGATTGCAATGCATTTAGAAACAGAGCCGCAGCGCTTGGCGTTGCGGCCTTCCCTTTGGACAAAAATAAAGCCCGCGACCAATCGGTTGCGGGCTAATTCATTCATGCATCGCTTCCAGCTTGTTAGCGGGAAACATGACCGAAGGAGACCGGGTTGATGCCGAGTTCCCTCAGGTCGCTGGCACGCGGCCGGCGGCCGGCTTCAACGGCGGCGCTGACAGCATTTGCGGCGCCAAGCACTGCAAATGCGCGACCGAAGAAACCTGTGCGGACTGAATTGCGGATGGCGGACATTGTCCATTTCCTCTTGTTTTGATTGACCCCTCATAGATGATATCGCGCAGGTCGCCCCACAATGCTCAGAAAATCACCGCAGCCATGCAAAAACAGAAGGCCGGCGCATGTTTCCATGGCCAGCCTTGAGGGAGGGGTAATGTCGTCTTTTTAGTCTTCGTTTGCAGCCAGCTGCGACAGCACCTGGCCGCGACCGCGAATCCGCAGGATCAGCGGGATGAGAAAGGCGGCCGCCGCAACGATCAGCAGTCCGGCGGCGATCGGCGACATCACCAGCGTCGTGACGTCGCCTTGGCTGATCGCCAGCGCACGGCGCAGCTGCTGCTCGGCCAGCGGCCCGAGGATCAGGCCGACGACGGCAGGCGCAATCGGATAGCCGAAGAGCCGCATGAGATAGCCGAGCAAGCCGAAGGCGAGCAGCATGCCGAGTTCGAACACCGACGGATTGGCGCCGATCGTCCCAAGTGTCGCAAACAGCAGGATGCCCGCGTAAAGCCAAGGCTTCGGAATCGTCAGCAGCTTTACCCAGAGCCCGATCATCGGCAGGTTCAAGACCAGCAGCATCGCATTGGCGATGAGCAGGCTGGCAATCAGCCCCCAGACGAGCTGCGGATTGGTGGCAAACAGCAGCGGCCCCGGCTGCAAGCCGTATTGCTGGAAGCCGGCAAGCATGATGGCCGCGGTTGCCGTCGTCGGCAGGCCGAGGGTCAGAAGCGGCACCAGCGTGCCAGCGGCCGACGCGTTGTTGGCAGCCTCTGGACCGGCCACGCCTTCGATCGCGCCATGGCCGAACTCCTCCGGGTTCTTCGCCAGCCGCTTTTCGGTGGCATAGGAGAGGAAAGTGCCGATTTCAGCGCCGCCCGCCGGCATCGCGCCGATCGGAAAGCCGATCAAGGTGCCGCGCAGCCAGGGCTTCCAGGACCGCGCCCAGTCCTCAGCCGTCATCCACAACGAACCCTTGACCGCCTCGACCTTCTCGGCGATGCGGTTGCCCTGCGCGGCGATATAAAGCGTCTCGCCGATCGCAAACATCGCCACCGCAAGCGTCGTCACCTCGACACCGTCGAGCAGGTCGGGAATGCCGAAGGAAAGCCGCGCCTGCCCCGTCTGCTGGTCGATGCCGACCATGGCGAGCGCGAAGCCGATGAACAGCGCCGTCAAACCCCTAAGGGCTGAATCGCCGAAGGCCGAGGAGACGGTGACGAAGGCAAGCACCATCAGCGCGAAATATTCGCGCGGCCCGAAGACCAGCGCCAGCTTGACAATATAAGGAGCAATGAAGGCGAGCCCCAGCGTCGCAATCAGGCCGGCGACGAAGGAGCCGATCGCCGCTGTCGCCAGCGCCGGTCCGCCGCGCCCGGCGCGCGCCATCTTGTTGCCCTCGAGCGCCGTGACGATCGAGGCGCTTTCACCCGGCGTGTTGAGCAGGATCGAGGTCGTCGAGCCGCCATACATGCCACCATAATAGATGCCGGCGAACATGATCAGCGAGCCGCCGGGATCGAGCTTGTAGGTGACGGGCAACAGCAGCGCCACGGTGAGTGCCGGGCCGATGCCGGGCAGCACGCCGACGGCGGTGCCGAGCGTCACGCCGACCAGCGCATAAACCAGGTTCATCGGCTGCATCGCAACCAGGATACCCTGCCATAGGAATTCGAATGTGCTCATCTTGGTGTCCCAAGCAGCGTTCCCGACCATGTGATTTCGAGGTCAGGCGCCGCGTAAAATCAAAAGAGCTGACAGCGCGTCCGCGCGATCAGAAGAACAGATGTTCGAGCGGGCCGGCCGGCAGCGTCAACTGCAGCAGCTGCGAGAAAATCGCCCAGACGACGAAGCTGAGGACGATGCCAAGCGGCAGCGAGAACCAGAGCTTGCGTTTGCCGAAACCGCGAGCCGTCAGTGCGAAGAGGATGCCGGTGGCAATCGAGAAACCGGCGACACGCAGCAGCAGCATCTGGCCGGCAAGACCAGCGACGATCCAGATGACGGGCGCCACTTCCTGCCGGTCGCGCTCCGGAAACTCGCCGCGCCAGGCTTCGGCGACGGTCCAGACCCCGAGACAGAAGAGGCCGAACGCCACCACTTGAGGCACCGTCGCCGGGCCGATGCGGTCGTATTGCGCGATCGTCTTCAGATGCGAGGCATCCCAGGCCATTACGCCGGCGACGACGAAGAGGAAAACGGCAATGATGAACGCCGCCCAATCAGGGCGGCGTGTGGTTGCCGAGGAGGTGTTATCCTCGCTCATTGAACAAGTCCGATATCTTTGAGAATGCCTTCGGTGGCGGAGACATCCTTTTCGAGCTGCGCCTTGAAGGCGTCGCCTGACAGATAGGTGTCGGCCCAGCCCTTGGTCTTCAGAGTTTCCTGCCAAGTGGCCGAGCTATGCAGCTTCTCGAAATCGGCGGTGACGCCTGCCACCTGCTCTGCCGACAAGCCCGGGGCTGCGGCAACCATGCGCCAGTTCTGGATGGTGACGTCGGTGCCGGCTTCCTTCAGCGTCGGGGCATCGACGCCGTCGATGCGCTTGTCGCTGGAGACGGCGAGAAGACGGAGCGTGCCGGATTTCACCTGCGATTCGAACTCGCTGTAGCTCGAGACGCCGGCTGTGACCTGGCCGCCGAGAATGGCGGCGAGCGCTTCACCGCCGCCGGAGAAGGCAACGTAGTTGATCTTCGTCGGATCGACGCCGGAAGCCTTGGCGATCAGGCCGACCGTGATGTGGTCGGTGCCGCCGGCCGAACCGCCGCCCCAGGAAACCGCGCCCGGATCCTTCTTCAGCGCCGCAACCAGATCGGCCATCGTCTTGATCTCGGAAGAGGCAGGAACGACGACGGCTTCATATTCACCGGTCAGACGCGCGATCGGCGTGACGTCCTTGAGCGTCACCGGCGACTTGTTGGTGAGGATCGCGCCGACCATGACATAGCCGCCGACGATCAGCGAATTCGGATTGCCGGCAGCCTGGCTGCTGAACTGTGCCAGACCGATGGTGCCACCGGCGCCCGGAACATTCTGGACCTGCACGTTGCCGGCGATCTTCTCCTGCTGCAGCGCCGTCTGCAGCGAACGGGCCGTCTGGTCCCAGCCGCCGCCGGGCGCAGCCGGCGCGATGATGGTGTAGTCGGCCGCATAGGCCGGCAGCGCGATGGTCGCGGCAAGAAGGGTTGCGATGAATGTGTGCTTCACGATGTGTCCTCCGTGGGCGGCTGAGCAAACCGCCTGTTATTCTTTAGGAATCGGGAGGAACGGCTGGCCAGCGGACGCAAGCGTCCTGAATGACGAGCAGAATACCTCCCAAGGCTTCAGCTCTCCGCCTCCACGGAGAAGAAGTAGCCAAAGCCACCACAACAAGCTGTCATTTAGCTGACATCGGTGAGATATCCAGGAGAAGGGGCCACTTTTTTGCCGTAATTGCCGGGCGCCGGTCTAAACTGGGGTCCTCTGTGTGACCGGCCGACCCCTGAAACGCTTCACTGCGCCCGCAACACCTCGTTCCAGTGTGCGATCAGCCGCGCCCGTTTCACCTGGTCGAGATAGACCATCAGCCCGGGGCTGACCGGCACCGGCCGCAGTTGGGCGCCGAGCAGTTCCTGCAGCGTATTGGCGGTATTTTCGCCAGCCACCTCGGGGCTGACGGCTGGGATCTGCAGCTCGCGCGCCATGATCGTCTGCCCTTCCCTCGACATGAAGAAGGTGAGATAGCGCCGGCCGAGCTCCGGCTCGGCCGCCGCCTGCGGCACCAGCCCGATCCGCGACATTACCACGGTATAGTCCTTCGGCAGTACGATGCCGACATCCGGATAGCGCGAGGCCCAGTCGGCCGCGTAGGAGCCGAGAATATTGTAGCCGAGCACGAAGCGCCCGTCGGCAACACGCTCCAGGATCGCCGAACTCGTCGAATAGAGCTTGACGCCGGCAGCCCCCATCGCTCCGATCACCGACCAGATATCGCCGAACTGCTCCTGGTCACGCGCCATGAACAGAAAACCGACGCCGGAGCGCTCGATATCGTAGGTGCCGATCCGCCCATAGACCTCGTTGCCCTTGCGGGTCAGGTAACCGACGAATTCCGCCCGCGAGCTCGGCACCGGCTCATGCACAAAACTCGGCTTGTGATAGACGAACACCGCCGGCTCGAAGGTCAGCGCATAGGCGGTGTTGCGCCAGTTCGCCCATTTCGGCCATGCAGCACTCATCGGCAGGTTGCTGACCTGCGCATATCCGTCATTGGACAGCTTCACCTGCAAGTCCATCGCCGAGGAAAAGGCAAAGTCCGCCGTCTTCTTGCCGGCATCCGTCTCACGGACGATCCGGTCGTAGATATCGCCGGTCAGCATGTCCTCGTATTTGACCGCGACGTCGGGATTGGCTTCCTGGAAACCCCGGATCATCGGCTGCGCCAACGGCTCGTCGAGCGAGGAATAAACCGTCAACACCGGCGCATCCGCATTGCCGGATTTCGCCGCATAGAAAGCCTGATCGGCCAGCGCAAAGCCCGGCCAGAACGCCAGCAGCAAGATGAAAACTCTCCTCATGCCGCAACAATGCCTCAGCATGCCGAGGGGAGCAAGGGCGGTGGAGCTAGGCGACGACCCATTCCATCAGCGCATTTTGTGCGTGCAGCAGGAAGGCCTTGGCGGCGCGACTTTGGCAAAGCGAATGCTCCATCGCCTCCGCCGTCACCTCCTGGCCGCGTGTCACCGGTGGACACGGCAGGAAGATCGCATCCTCTGGCAAGCGGTCGAGAATATCGGTCCCGATCCGGTAGCCGGCGAGCGCCTCCGAGACGGAATCCCCCGGCCATGAATCGGTGATGACGACGCCTGCATCCGATAGCTCGCCCATATCGGTGCTCGCGCGAAACCGCTCGTTGAGCAGGGCCGCATCACTTATGTGCCAGCGTTCGGGATAGACCTGCACCACCTTGATCGGCAATGCGATCGACGCCTCGACCCAGGAGCGGAGGATATTTGCGTCCGCCGCCACGCCAACGACCTTCAACCCGTCGATCGAGCCGCGCCGGCTCATAATATAGGCAAGATCACCGAGCGTCTCGCAAGGATGGTTGGAGCGTGTGCGTGCATTGATGACAGGCACCGGCGCGGCTATCGCCACCGCCTTCAATGTATTAAGCTCCTTCGTGCGGATCACCAGCATGTCGAACCAGTTGCCGAGATAACCCGCAAGATCGCCGGTTTCCTCCCTGGTATTGAAGCCGATCGGCACATGCACGCAGATACCGCCCATCGCCTGGACGCCGAGATCGAAGGCACTCGTATTGCGCCAGCCGCCGTCGTCGACAATCAGCGCGACGCGTTTTCCCGTAAGGCTCTGCGGCATTGCACGCTCATCCCAGGCTTCGGCGAGCTTGCCCGCGCGAGCGACAATCGATCGAAGCCCGGCCTCCGGAATATCATGAAACTCCAGAAAATGCCGGGCCGAACCTGTCATTCAAAATCTCCGTCGCGCACAAACGCCGCCCACAATAGCCGGCGCCGGTCTCGCAGTAACCGCGAATCACATTGTCGACGGTGTTGCATACCATGGCCATCTTCCTCCCGGCCGTGCACATGGTTCACGCCTCCAAACCGATCAAGGGCCACTCGATCGAATACCGACCCCGAAGCATCGTCCAAAGCACATCACTCCGCTTTCTCCGATTATGATCGCCATTTCACCACAAAGGATTAGCGTCGAACGCCATCCTTCACCCATTCAGAGTATTGATGAAGATCGGCGACGCTATATGGTCGCGCTGCCGTGTCAAACCGTCGAAACCGCCCGAATTTTGTTATTCGTGGGACGACTCTACGCGACAAAAACTCTATAAAAAGCTAGGACTATTCTGGGAAGATCCATGGGAGGGGTCATGGAACGACGACTGAGCGCTATTCTCGCTGCGGATGTCGTTGGCTATAGCCGACTGATGGGCATTGATGAGGCCGGCACGCTGCAGGCGCTGAACCGCCACCGCTGCGAACTGGTCGACATTCGGATTTCGGACTACAAGGGCCGGATCGTCAAACTTACCGGCGACGGCATCCTTGCCGAATTCCAGAGCGTTGTGAATGCCGTCGCCTGTGCTGCCGAAATCCAGCGCAGCATGGCGGCCCGCAACGAGAACGTGCCCAAGGACGAACGCGTCGAATTTCGTATCGGCATCAATCTCGGTGATGTCGTGGTCGAGGACGGCGATATCTTCGGAGACGGCGTCAATCTTGCCGCCAGGCTTGAGCGTATCGCAGCGCCGGGCGGCATCGCCGTCTCGGCCTCGGTACGCGATCAGGTCGGCGCGCGCCTCAATCTCGGCTTCGAGTTCATCGGCGAGCATATGCTCAAGAACATCCGGCAGCCGGTTCAGGTCTATACCGTCACCCTGGCGCCGCCCTCCTCGGCGAAATTGGTCGCGCAGAACCGCAATACCTGCTTCATCGCCGTGCTGCCCTTTACCAATATGAGCGGCGATGCCGACCAGGACTATTTCTCCGACGGCATCACCGAAGACATCATCACCGATCTCTCCAAGATCTCCAGCCTGCACGTGGTGCCGCGCAATACCATCTTCACCTACAAGGGCATATCGGTGAAGGTGAAACGGCTCGCCCAGGAACTTGGCGTGCGCTACGTGCTCGAGGGAAGTGTGCGCATTTTCGGCAATCGCGTTCGCATTTCCGGCCAGCTGATCGACACCGCCAATGGCGATCACCTCTGGGCCGAACGTTACGACCGCGACCTGACCGACATCTTCGCCATCCAGGATGAGATCACCCATGCGATCGTCGGCCAGTTGAAGGTGCGTCTGCTGCCGGAGGAGAAGAAGGCGATCGCCAATGAGCCGACCGCCAATGTCGAGGCCTATACTTATTATCTCCGCGGCCGCCAGCTCTCCCACACCTGGACCAAATCCTATCTCCAGCTCGCAAGGCGGATGTTCTGCAAGGCGGTCGAGCTCGACCCGGATTATGCCCGCGCCTATGCCGGCATCGCCGATTGTGACGCGGCGATCCGCGACTGGGCTCCTGACGACGTGCCGCTGCGGCGCATCCTCGAGATGAGCGCCCGCGCGCTGGCACTTGATCCCGACCTTCCCGAGGCCCATGCCTCTCACGGTCTGGCCCTGCATCAGAGCGGCTTTGATGACAGAGCGGCGGCGGCCTTCGAACGTGCCCTGGCGCTCGACCCGAACCTGTTCGAGGCGAATTTCCATTATGCCCGGTTCTTCTTCATGCACGGCAACTTTGCCGAATCGGTTCAATATTTCACCCGCGCCGCCGCGATCCGCCCTGACGACTACGTCTCACCGATCCATCTGATGTCGGCCTACCGATCGCTCGGCCGTGTGTTGGATACGGAAAACTGGGCGCGTCTCGGTCTGCTGCGCGCCGAACGCGCGCTGAACCTCAATCCGGAAAATTCCGGCCCGGCCCATCGCGGCGCGCTGGCGCTTGCGCATATGGGCGATACCAAGAGGGCGCGCGACTGGGCCGCCCGCGCCATCGCCATCGATCCCGACGACATCGTCGCGCAGTATAATCTCGCCTGCGTCTATTCCGTCCTCGGCGATGTCGACCAGGCGATCGATCTCCTTGAGAGGCTGCTGCCGCACAGCTCCGTCTACCATATCAAATGGTTCAACAATGATTCCGATCTCGACAACATCCGCGACGATCCCCGCTTCCGGAGACTGCTGGCCGCCGCAATGATGCAGCGCGAACGGATCGAAAGGACCGGGAGCTGAAATCGGCTTTCCCACGGCCGTTCACCAATCTTCAAAATCGCTGTGACATCGCTCCCTCACCTCTGTAATCTCCCTTGAAAAACAGGGGACATCCGTGCGCATCCTGCTTACCGAAGACAATATCGCGCTGGCCGACGGCCTGTCGGCGATCTTGCGCGGCACGGGCCATGCCGTCGATGTCGTCCATGACGGCGCATCCGCCAATGCGGTCATCGCCGCGGAAAATTTCGATCTTGTCATTCTCGACCTCAACCTGCCCGAGATGGACGGGCTCGACGTGTTGCGTGCCATGCGCGCCCGGCAGAACCAGGCGGCCGTCCTTATCCTGACCGCGCGCGGCACGCCGGAAGAACGGGTGAAGGGCCTCGATCTCGGCGCCGACGACTATCTGATCAAACCTTTCGACATAGCTGAATTCGAGGCCCGCGTGCGCGTGCTTCTGCGCCGCCAGGCGGGCCTGCGCTCGGCGACCGTCAGTTTTGGCGGCATCTCCTTCGATCTCAATTCCCGCGCTTTTTCGGCCGGCGCCACACCGCTCGATATTCCCGCCCGCGAGCTCGGGCTGCTCGAAATTCTTTTCATGCGGGCCGGCAAGGTCGTCGCCAAGGAGGCGATCATTCAGTCGTTGACGGCCTTCGACGACGACATTTCCTCGAACGCCATCGAGCAATATGTCAGCCGCCTGAGGAAACGTCTCTCGCCGCACGGCCTGACGGTCAAGACCGCCCGCGGCATCGGCTATTATCTCGACAAGCTCCCTGAGGCCTCATGAGATCAGCCTATTCCCTCAGGCGCCGGCTGCTCTTCTGGCTGCTCGTCTCCACGGCCGTCATCGGCACGCTGGCGCTTGCCGATACCTATCGCGAGGCTGTGCAGACCTCGAACATCGTCTCCGACCGTGTTCTCGCCGGCTCGGCGCTGGCGATCGCCGAACGTGTCGTCGTTGCCGAGGACGGCTCGCTGCAGGTCGATATCCCCTATGTCGCGCTTGAAATGCTGACCTCGGCCGCGCAGGACCGCGTCTTCTACCGCGTCGACGGTCCGCCGGGCAAATTCATCACCGGCTACCAGTCGCTGCCGGTCCTAAAGAAAACGCCGGCCAATGCTGCCGCTTTCGCCGACGACACCTTCCGCGGCGAGCCGATCCGCGTCGCCACGCTCGAACGCTCCGCCTCGACAGGCATCCGCTCCGTGCCCTTCGTGGTGACGGTCGCCGAAACCACCATCGCTCGCCGGCAGCTGGCGCAAGCGATCCTCGTGCGCTCGGCACTGCGCCTCGCCTTCATGATCGCCGGTGCCGCCGTCATCGTCTGGATCTCGGTCACTGTGGCTCTGCGCCCGCTCTACAAACTCGGCGATGCCATCGGCGAACGCAGCCCCGATGACCTGCACCCGATCGAGCAGACCGTGCCGAGCGAGGTCGAGCCGCTGGTCGATACGGTGAACAGCTTCATGGTCCGCCTGCAATCGGCGCTCGATGCGCTGCGCCATTTCACCGGCAATGCCAGCCATCAGCTGCGCACGCCCCTGGCGATCATCCGCACTCAGCTCGCCCTTTCCGCCCGCGCCGGCTCGCTTACGGAGGCCCAGGCGGCAGCGCTCAAGGGGGATCAGGCCGTGGCGCATGCCGAACGCATCCTCGCGCAGCTTCTGCTGATGGCAAAGATCGACGCCGCTACCGCCAAGGAGGCGCTGACCGCCTCCGCCATCGATCTTGCCGCCATCGCCCAGGAAATCACCGGCGAGCAGATCCCGACGGCAGCCGTCGCCGGCATTGATCTCGGCTTCGAGGGCGAAAGCCCGGCAATGATCCGCGCCGAGCCGCTGCTGATCGGCGAAATGCTCCGCAACCTTGCCGGAAATGCCATCGCCTATGCCGGCAAAGGGGCGGAGGTCACCGTCCGCATCATCGCAGCCACGGAGACGATCCGCCTCGAAGTCGAGGACAACGGCCCCGGCATTCCCCGCAATAAACTGGAGGCAGTGCGCGGGCGTTTTTCGCGCGGCAATCAAACTGGTGCGCAAGGCACTGGCCTCGGCCTGCCGATCGTTGAGGAAATCGCCAATCTTTTCAACGCCGACCTGACGCTGGAGCCAGGCCTGAACGGAAAGGGTCTGAAGGCGGTCGTCACCTTTGCCAAGGCGGCTTAAAAGCCTTCGTCCCTCCTTGCTTTATTTCGCTGCATTGCACACACTGATTTCGGGAACAGCACGCCGCACGACGATGCGAGCCGGATAAAAAGAGAAATATGTCGATCAAAGCCAGTATCTATCATCGGACGCATTACACTTATGACAAGCCGGTCCGCCTCGGCCCCCAGATCATCCGGCTGAAACCTGCCTCGCATTCGAAGACGAGGGTGCTCAGCCACTCGCTGAAGGTCACGCCTTCAAACCACTTCGTGAACCTGCAGCAGGACCCCTACGGCAATTACCTCGCCCGCTACGTTTTCCCGGACCCGGTGACCGAGTTCAAGATCGAGGTCGATCTCGTCGCCGACATGACGGTCTATAATCCCTTCGACTTCTTCGTCGAGGAAGAGGCGACCAAATGGCCCTTCGGCTATCCGGAAACGATCCAAGAAGATCTGTCGATCTATATGACGCCGGAACCGGCCGGCCCGCGGCTGAAGGCGCTGCTGCCGACGCTCGACTGGTCGCCCGGACAGCCGACGGTCGATATGATCGTCGGGTTGAATGCCCGCCTGCAGCGGCAGATCGGCTATGTCATCCGCATGGAAACCGGCGTGCAGACGCCAGAGGAAACCCTGGAAAGTGCCAAGGGCTCCTGCCGCGACACCAGCTGGCTGCTCGTCCAGATCCTTCGTCATCTCGGCCTGGCCGCCCGCTTCGTCTCCGGCTATCTCATCCAGCTGACGCCAGATCTGAAGGCGCTCGACGGCCCCTCCGGCACCGAAGTCGATTTCACCGACCTGCATGCCTGGGCCGAGGTCTATCTGCCCGGCGCCGGCTGGGTCGGCCTCGATCCGACCTCCGGCCTGTTGACCGGCGAAAGCCACATCCCGCTTGCCGCCACCCCGCATTACCGCAATGCCGCTCCGATCTCCGGCGGTTATTTCGGCGAGGCCGAAACCGAATTCGCCTTCGACATGAAGGTGTCGCGCGTTGCCGAACATCCGCGCATCACCAAGCCTTTCTCCGACGAAAGCTGGGAGGGGCTCAACGAACTCGGCGAGACGGTCGACCGTGTCCTCGAGGCCGAGGACGTGCACCTGACGATGGGCGGCGAGCCGACCTTTGTTTCGATCGATGATTTCCAGTCCGAAGAATGGAACACCGCCGCCGTTGGCCCGACCAAGCGCGAAAAGGCCGACAGCCTGATCCGCAGGCTGCAGGAACGCTTCGCCCCCGGCGGCTTCCTGCATTACGGCCAGGGCAAATGGTATCCGGGCGAAAGCCTGCCGCGCTGGACATTCTCGCTCTACTGGCGTCGCGACGGCAAGCCGGTCTGGCAGAACCTCGATCTGGTCGCGGCCGAAGGCAAGGATACCGGCGTTACCGCCGAGGATGCCGAGAAGCTGCTGACGGCAATCGCAAGAGAACTGGCGATCAAGCCCGACATGGTGCAGCCGGCCTACGAGGATCCAGCCGACTGGATCATCAAGGAAGGCAATCTTCCCGAAAACGTCGATCCGGCGAATTCGAAGCTGAAGGATCCCGAAGAGCGTAACCGCATCGCCCGGGTCTTTGCCCGCGGCCTTACCGTCGCCACAGGTTACGTCCTCCCGGTTCAGGCATGGAACGCCAAGGCGGCCGAAAGCCGCGTCTGGATCAGCGAGAAATGGCGCAGCCGCCGCGGCCGGATCTTCCTCGTCCCGGGCGACAGCCCGATCGGTTACCGCCTACCGCTCGGCACCCTGCCTTATGTTCCCCCGGCACGTTATCCCTATATCCACCCTGCCGATCCGACGATCCCGCGCGGACCGCTGCCCGATGTCTTCGTGCCGGCTGGCCGCGCCATGCCGGAAGCCTCCTTCCAGGCTGGCGAGAGCAATCGCGGCCGGATCGAACAGACGCTCGGTGAGATCGGCGGCGCCGTGCGCACCGCCATGTCGGTCGAGCCGCGCGACGGCAGGCTCTGCGTCTTCATGCCACCGGTCGAGCGCATCGAGGATTATCTGGAGTTGATCGCCGCGGCCGAAAACGCCGCGGCCGAACTTAAGCTTCCCGTTCATATCGAAGGCTACCCGCCGCCGCCGGACGAGCGTATCAACGTCATCCGCGTCGCTCCGGATCCCGGCGTCATCGAGGTCAACATTCATCCGGCCTCGAATTGGAAGGAATGCGTCGACATCACCACGGCGGTCTATGAGGAGGCGCGGGCCACCCGGCTCGGCGCTGACAAGTTCATGATCGACGGCCGTCATACCGGCACCGGCGGCGGCAACCATGTCGTCGTCGGCAGCGCCAATCCGAACAACAGCCCGTTCCTCCGCCGTCCCGACCTCTTGAAGAGCGTCGTCCTCCACTGGCAGCGCCACCCTTCGCTGTCCTACCTCTTCTCCGGCATGTTCATCGGCCCGACCAGCCAGGCGCCGCGCATCGACGAGGCCCGTCACGACAGCTTGTACGAGCTGGAGATCGCCATGGCGCAGATCGCTGCCCCCGGTCGCGGCCAGCAGCCGCTTCCCTGGCTGGTCGACCGGCTGTTCCGCAACCTTTTGACCGATGTCACCGGCAACACCCACCGCGCCGAGATCTGCATCGACAAGCTGTTTTCGCCCGACGGCCCGACCGGAAGGCTCGGCCTCATCGAGTTCCGCGGCTTCGAGATGCCGCCGAACGCTCGCATGTCGCTTGCCCAGCAGTTGCTGGTGCGCGCGCTGATCGCCCGCTTCTGGATCAACCCGGTCGACGGCAAGTTCGTCCGCTGGGGCACGACCCTGCACGACCGCTTCATGCTGCCGCACTTCGTCTGGGCCGATTTCCTCGACGTGCTTGCCGACCTTCGCGAAAACGGCTTCGACGTCAGCCCGGAATGGTTCAAGGCCCAGCTCGAATTCCGCTTCCCCTTCTGCGGCGAAGTCGAATACGAGGGCTCGAAACTGGAACTGCGCCAGGCACTGGAGCCTTGGCACGTCATGGGCGAAGAAGGCGCGCCGGGCGGCACCGTCCGCTACGTCGACTCGTCCGTCGAGCGACTTCAAGTGCGGCTCGAAACCAGCAATACGGCGCGCTATACCGTCACCTGCAACGGCCGCACGCTGCCGCTGAGGCCGACCGGCACGGCGGGCGTGTCGGTCGCCGGCGTCCGTTACAAGGCCTGGCAGCCGGCCTCCGGTCTGCATCCTGTGCTGCCGATCAACACGCCTTTGACTTTTGACATTTATGATACATGGTCGGAGCGTTCGATCGGCGGCTGCATCTATCATGTTGCCCATCCGGGCGGCCGGACCTATGACACCTTCCCGGTCAACGGCAACGAGGCGGAAGCAAGGCGGCTCGCCCGCTTCGAGCCGTGGGGACATACGGCGGGCGGTTATATCCCGCGCGCCGAGACGGGCTCGCTGGAATTCCCGCTGACGCTGGATCTGCGGCGGCCCGCTGGAATTTGATGCCGGGGTTGGGGGATAGCTTGGGTTTTGATGGGTAAGAGGCCGGCAATAGAGCGCAGGGAAGAGACAGAGGACCGCACCGGCAAACGTGCGGCCTTTGACTATGCGCCGCTTCCCGGCACCGCCGACGAGATGGTTGACAACAAAGGCAGGGTCCGCCCGGTCTGGCAGCATTTCCTCTCGCATCTGAGCGCAATGCCGGAAAAGGATCTTGCCGAGCGATTTGCTCGCGCCGACCGCTACCTCAGAGACGCCGGTGTCTTCTACCGTGCCTATGGCAGCAAGGGCACCGGCGAACGCGCCTGGCCGATCTCCCATATCCCGGTACTGATCGACGAGCGAGAATGGCAGACGCTGTCGGCCGGCCTCGTCCAGCGCGCCGACCTGCTGGAGGCGATCGTCGCCGACATCTACGGCGACAACCGGCTGGTGGAGGAAGGCGTCCTGCCGCCGGCGCTGATGGCCGCCAATCCCGAATTCCAACGTCCGCTTGCCGGCATCCGGCCGGCCTCCGGTCATTATCTGCACTTCTGCGCCTTCGAGATCGGCCGCGGGCCGGATGGCAATTGGTGGGTGCTGGCCGACAGGACGCAGGCGCCATCAGGCGCCGGCTTCGCGCTGGAAAGCCGCGTCGCGACCACCCGTGCCTTCTCGGATATCTATGCCGAAACCCCGGTCCACCGCCTCGCCTCGTTCTTCGGCGCCTTCCGCGATGCGCTGCAGGGAATGAAACATTCCGGCGACGACCGCATCGCCGTGCTGACGCCCGGCCCCGCCAACGAGACCTATTACGAACACGCCTATATCGCCCGCTATCTCGGCTTCATGCTGCTCGAGGGTGAGGATCTCACCGTCGTCAAGGGCCGCGTCATGGTGCGCACCGTCGCCGGCCTGAAGCCGATCGGCGTGCTCTGGCGCCGTCTCGATTCGGCCTTTGCCGACCCGCTCGAGCTGAACCAGAATTCGCATATCGGCACGCCCGGCCTCGTCGAAGCGCTGCGCGCCGAAAGCGTCACCATCGTCAATGCGCTCGGTACCGGCGTTCTCGAGACAAGGGCGCTGCTGGCCTTCATGCCGACCATCTGTCGCCGTCTGCTGGGGCAGGATCTGCAGCTGCCCTCGATCGCCACCTGGTGGTGCGGCCAGGAGGAAGAGCGCGAGCACGTCGCCAAGAATATCGAGAAGATGGTGATCGGCCCGGCCTATTCCCGCGCCCCCTTCTTCGACGATGACGGCGAATCCGTGCTCGGATCGTCGCTGCGGGCGACCGCCAAGGATTCCATCACCGACTGGCTGAGTTCGGACGGCCCGAAACTGGTGGGACAGGAGGTGGTGACGCTCTCGACGACGCCCGCCTGGGTGGACGGCAAGCTGGTGCCGCGGCCGATGTCGCTGCGCGTCTTCGCCGCCCGCACGGCGAACGGCTGGCAGATCATGCCCGGCGGCTTTGCCCGGATCGGCTCCGGCGCCGATGTCGCGGCGATCGCCATGCAGTCGGGCGGCGCGGCCGCTGACGTCTGGATCGTCAGCGACAAGCCGGTCGAGCGCCACACGCTGCTCCCGGCCGAGGGCAGCTTTACCCGCAACATGCCGGGCAGCCTGCCGAGCCGGGCGGCCGACAATCTGTTCTGGCTCGGCCGCTACATCGAGCGCGCCGAAGGGGCGCTGCGCATCCTGCGCGCCTGGCATGCGCGTTACGCCGAAGCCGCCGATCCGAGCCAGCCATTGCTCGCCGACGTCTCCGCCTATCTCTCAGCCGTCGATATCGACACCGCAGAACCCGTGCCGGAAACGCTGCTGCGCAACATCGACAGCGCCGTTTATTCGGCCAGCAATATTCGCGACCGTTTTTCGCCGGATGGCTGGCTGGCGCTCAACGATCTCGCCAAGACCGCCCGCCGCTTCCATGTCACCGTCGCAGCCGGCGACGACGCCAGCCACGCGATGACGATCCTTCTGCGCAAGCTTGCGGGCTTTGCCGGCCTTGTGCACGAGAACATGTACCGTTTCATGGGCTGGCGCTTCCTCTCGCTCGGCCGCTATATCGAGCGCGGCCTGCACATGACCCGGCTGCTCGGCCACATGTCCGGCCCGGAAGCGCCCGACGGCGCGCTCGACATGCTGCTCGAAATCGGCGACAGCGTCATGACCCACCGCCGCCGCTACAACGTCAACACGGCGCGGCTGACCGTCACCGACCTGCTGGCGCTCGATCCCCTCAACCCCCGCTCGGTCCTCTTCCAAGTCAACGAGATCCACCACGAGGTCGAGCAACTGCCGAACGCCTTGATCAACGGCCAGATGTCGCCCTTCTACCGTGAGGCGATGCGGCTTCATTCGGGCCTGGCGGTGATGACGCCGGAGGGCATGGGGCCAGAGGTCTATCAGCGGCTCGAACGCGAATTGGAGCAGCTTTCCGATCTGCTCGCTCAAACCTATCTCGGGTGACGGCGATGCTTTACGATCTTTCGCTGCGCATGGGTTACAGCTACGACGTGCCGGCCTCCGGCGCTCGCCACATCATGCGCCTGATGCCGCTGTCGCTGACCAACAGGCAGCGCCTGGTCGCCGGCTCGATCACAATTTCGCCGACGCCGGACGAGCAGTCGCATTTCGTCGATTTCTTCGATCATCCCGCCACCGCCTTCATGCTGCGAGCGCCGCACGAGACGCTCGACATTCGCATGCAGGCCCGCGTGCAGGTGGAAAGCCAGCCGATCGCCGCCGATTTTTCGCCGCTGCTGGCCGACTTGCCGGAGGAAGTGTCAGGCGTCTGGTCGCTGGCGGCGGATTCGCCGCACCACTTTCTCGGCGAAAGCCCGCGCCTGACCCAGGCGCGCGAGATCAGCGACTTTGCCCGAAGCTGCGCCATGCCCGATCTGACGGCGATGCAAATCGCCTACGCGATCTGTGCCCGCATCCACAAGGATTTCACCTACGACGCCGACGCGACGACAGTCGACACGACGCCGCTTGAGGCATTTAGGTTGAAGCGCGGCGTCTGCCAGGATTTCACCCACATCATGATCCTGGGGCTGCGAAGCCTCGGCATTCCGGCCGGCTATGTCTCGGGTTTCCTGCGCACCATCCCGCCGCCCGGCAAGGAACGCCTCGAAGGGGCGGATGCCATGCATGCCTGGGTCAGGATCTGGTGCGGCCAGACGATCGGCTGGATCGAACTCGACCCGACCAATAACATCCCCGCCGGCACCGACCACATCGTCGTTGCCTACGGCCGCGACTATTCCGACGTCGTTCCCGTCATCGGCGTGGTGAAGAGTTATGGCGGCCAGCGCGCCGTCCAGGCCGTCGACGTAATCCCGCTGAAATAATCCCAAAACTGGAAAAATCCGCCGATTCGTTAAAATCCTATTGACGTCGTAAGTCAGGCGTAAAGAAGCAGCGTGCGTTAATCACCTCACAGAGTTTCCAGTTGGGTGAACATGATGAGCACCTCCTTTTTGCATCTCTGCCTGCGTCGCATGTTCAGCGATCGAGGCGGCAACTTCGGTATCATGACTGCGATTATGGCGCCGGTTCTCCTCGGGGTTGCCGGCGTAGCGATCCAGGTCGGGGATATGATGCTCTCGAAGCAGCAGTTGCAGGAGGCCGCCGATTCAGCGGCGCTGGCGACCGCTACGGCGCTAGCGAACGGCACGATCCAAACGTCGCAAGCCGAGGCCTTCGCGCAGAATTTCGTCGCCGGCCAGATGGCGAATTACGTGCAGAGCGGCGTCGATATCAAGAGCGGGACGAGCGTCAATGTGCAGACAAGCACATCGGGCAAATCGACATCCTACCAGGTAACGGTTTCACCGAGTTACGACCTTACGGTCAATCCGCTCATGCAGGCGGTCGGCTTCAAGACGCAGCATCTCTCGACCTCCGGCACGACGGTCGGCGGGCACTCACAGACCCAAGGCTCGATCTCGATGTTTCTCGCGCTCGATAAATCAGGATCGATGGGGGAGGCTACCGCGACCGTCAATGCGGACGACCCAACGGAATCGTACACCTACGATTGCAACCTCCATTACAATAGCAAGAATAATAAGTGGGTTTACGACAAATGCACCGGCAGCCGCACAAATTACTACACCAAGATCGAGGCGCTTAAGATCGCCGCCGGCAATCTCTTCGGCCAACTGAACAGCGCCGATCCCAATGCGGAGTACGTGCGCACCGGCGCCGTGTCCTATGATATCAACCAATACACTCCGAGCAATCTCGCCTGGGGAACCACCGGTGTTACCAGCTATGTCAACGCACTTCAGGCGAATGGCGGCACGAATTCGAGCGGCGCAATGAGCACCGCCTATTCATCCCTGACCGCGAAGAATGCTGCGGGGAACGACGCCGAAGACTCCGCCCACAAGCTGAAGACCGGGCAAACACCCAAAAAGTACATCGTCTTCATGACGGACGGCGACAATAACGACGATAGCAGCGGCGGCCGTTCATATGATACGCTGACCAAGGCAACATGCGACACGGCCAAATCCAAGGGCATCGAGATCTATACGATCGCCTTCATGGCCCCGGCGGGGGGACAAACGCTGCTGCATTATTGCGCCTCCGATGACTCCCACTATTTCCAGGCGGAAAAAATGGAAGACCTGCTCGCCGCGTTCAAAGCGATCGGAGCGAAGGCCTCTGCTCAGATGACACGTCTGACGAACTGATTAAGGCCCGGGAAACGTAAAACGAAAAGCCGCGCCGGAACAAACCGGCGCGGCTTTTCGTTATCGCTGTCCCACCCATCTGATCGGGAAAAGCGATTGAAATCAATCCCCTTGAGCCGGGTGAATACGAAGGTTTCGCAAATTTTTCGTTTGTCCAAATCCTTTGTTGCAAGTGCTTAGTAACGATGCATAAACTGTCGTCGGCACAAGCGACAAATTGATTGAATCAGGGATAACATCCTGAAACCAAATTAAAATTGGCGAGACCTGACAATGAACACCGTTTCCAAGCCGATTATCCCCTCCCCCGCCCCGCGCAGCTCGAAGCCGGAAATTCTCGCCGAAGAAATTATCGAGCGCCTGACCTACCGCATCGGCAAGGATGCCAAGGTGGCAAAGCCGCATGACTGGCTGACGGCGACGATCCTGGTGGTGCGCGACCGCATTATCGACAGATGGATGGCCTCTACCCGCGAGGTGTATGCGACCGGCGCCAAGCGCGTCTATTATCTTTCCCTGGAATTCCTGATCGGCCGCCTGATGCGAGACGCCGTCTCGAACCTCGGCCTGATGGAGGAGGTGCGCGATGCGCTTTCCTCGCTCGGCGTTGACGTCAACGTCATTGCCGGCCTGGAACCCGATGCCGCCCTCGGCAATGGCGGCCTCGGCCGCCTGGCTGCCTGTTTCATGGAGAGCATGGCAACGGTCGACGTACCCGCTTACGGCTACGGCATCCGCTATGTGCACGGGCTGTTCCGCCAGCAACTGGCCGACGGCTGGCAGGTGGAGCTGCCGGAAAACTGGCTCGCCCACGGCAATCCCTGGGAGTTCGAGCGCCGCGAAAGCGCGTATGAAATTGGTTTCGGCGGCGCCGTCGAATTCATCACTACCCATGACGACCAGCCGCGCTACGTCTGGAAACCGGCCGAGCGCGTCATCGCCGCCGCCTTCGACACGCCGGCCGTCGGCTGGCGCGGCAAGCGCGTCAACACGCTGCGTCTCTGGTCGGCGCAGCCGATCGATCCGATCCTGCTCGATGCCTTCAACGCCGGCGACCACATCGGAGCGCTGCGCGAAAGCAACAAGGCCGAAAGCCTGACCCGGGTTCTCTATCCCGCCGACGCGACCCCGGCCGGCCAGGAACTGCGCCTGCGCCAGGAGTTCTTCTTCTCGTCGGCCTCGCTGCAGGACATCCTGCGCCGCCATCTGCAGCAATATGACGATTTCACCTCGCTGCCGGACAAGGTGGCGATCCAGCTGAACGATACCCATCCGGCCGTCTCGGTGGCCGAACTCGTACGTCTGCTCTGCGACGTGCACGGCATGGATTTCGACCAGGCCTGGGAAATCACCCGCCATACCTTCTCCTACACCAACCACACGCTTCTGCCGGAAGCGCTGGAAAGCTGGGCGGTACCGCTGTTCGAGCGTCTGCTGCCGCGCCACATGCAAATCATCTATGCAATCAACGCCAAGATTCTGATCGACGCGCGCAAGGGCAAGAACTTCTCCGATGGGGAAATCCGCTCGATCTCGCTGATCGATGAAAGTGGCGACCGCCGCGTGCGCATGGGCAACCTTGCTTTCGTCGGCTCGCATTCGATCAACGGCGTCTCCGCCCTTCACACCGACCTGATGAAGGTCACGGTCTTTGCCGACCTGCACAAGCTGTATCCCGACCGCATCAACAACAAGACCAATGGCATCACCCCGCGTCGCTGGCTGCAGCAGTGCAATCCAGGTCTCACCGGCCTGATCCGCGAGGCGATCGGCGACGAATTCCTAGACGATGCCGAGAAGCTAAGGCCGCTCGAGGCGCATGCTTCGGATCCGAGCTTCCAGCAGAAGTTTGCAGCGGTGAAGCGCGCCAACAAGATGGCGCTGTCCAACCTCGTCGCCAGCCGCATGGGCGTCAAGCTCGATCCATCGGCGATGTTCGACATCCAGATCAAGCGCATCCACGAATACAAGCGCCAGCTTTTGAACATTATCGAGGCCGTCGCGCTCTACGACCAGATCCGCTCGCATCCCGAACTCGACTGGGTGCCACGCGTGAAACTCTTCGCCGGCAAGGCGGCGCCGAGTTATTACAACGCCAAACTGATCATCAAGCTGATCAACGACGTCGCCCGCACGATCAACAACGATCCGTCGGTGCGCGGCCTGCTGAAGGTCGTCTTCGTGCCGAATTACAATGTCTCGCTCGCCGAAGTCATGGTGCCCGCCGCCGACCTCTCCGAACAGATCTCAACCGCCGGCATGGAAGCATCCGGTACCGGCAACATGAAGTTCGGCCTCAACGGTGCGCTCACCATCGGCACGCTCGATGGCGCCAATGTCGAGATGCGCGACAATGTCGGCGAGGACAACATCGTCATCTTCGGCCTCAAGGCCGACGAGGTCGCCAAGGTCCGCAGCGATGGCCACAATCCCCGCGCCATCATCGAGGGCTCGCGCGAACTCGCTCAGGCGCTCGCCGCCATCGGCTCCGGCGTTTTCTCGCCCGATGACCGCAACCGTTACACCTCGCTGATCGACGGCATCTATTCGCACGACTGGTTCATGGTCGCGGCCGATTTCGACGCCTACGCCCAGGCCCAGCGCGAGGTCGATCAGATCTGGACCAACCAGTCCGCCTGGTACACCAAGACGATCAACAACACGGCGCGGATGGGCTGGTTCTCGTCCGACCGTACGATCAGACAATATGCAGACGAAATCTGGAGAGCCGGATGAAAACGCCGAAAAACGTCCCTGAAGTAAAGCTTTCCTGGGAAATTTCGGCAGATGAAATCGCGGCGATCCTTGCCGGCTCGCATTCCAATCCCTTTGCCGTTCTAGGGGTGCACCAGGCAGGCGACGCCTTCGTCGCTCGCTGTTTCATCCCGGGCGCGGAGGAAGTCACCGCCATGACGCTCGACGGCAGCGTCATCGGCGAATTGAAACAGCTCCATGCCGACGGCTTCTTCGCCGGCCCGGTTTCCCTCACCAAGCTCCAGCCGGTGCGTTACCGCGCCCGGCGCGGCGATGCCGAATGGGCTGTCACCGACCCTTACAGCTTCGGTCCGGTGCTCGGGCCGATGGACGATTATTTCGCCCGCCAGGGCTCGCACCTGCGCCTGTTCGACAAGATGGGCGCCCACCTCATCAAGCATGACGGCGCCCAGGGCATCCACTTCGCCGTCTGGGCCCCGAATGCGCAGCGCGTTTCCGTCGTCGGCGATTTCAACAATTGGGACGGCCGCCGCCACGTCATGCGCTTCCGCTCCGACAGCGGCATCTGGGAAATCTTTGCCCCTGACGTGCCGATCGGCGTTGCCTACAAATTCGAGATCCGTGGCCAGGACGGCGTGTTGCTGCCGCTGAAGGCCGATCCCTTCGCCCGCCGCAGCGAGCTCCGACCAAAAACCGCTTCGATCGCCGCCGCCGATTTGGAACAGGAGTGGGAAGACGAAGCCCATCTGAAGCACTGGCGCGAAACCGACAAACGCCGCCAGCCGATCTCGATCTACGAGGTGCATGCCGCCTCATGGCGGCGCCGCGACGATGGTACGATGCTGTCCTGGGACGAACTCGCCTCCAGCCTCATCCCCTATTGCGCCGACATGGGCTTCACCCATATCGAATTCCTGCCGATCACCGAGTACCCCTATGACCCCTCCTGGGGTTATCAGACGACAGGCCTCTACGCGCCGACCGCCCGGTTCGGCGAGCCGGAAGGTTTCGCCCGTTTCGTCAACGGCTGCCACAAGGTCGGCATCGGCGTCATCCTCGACTGGGTGCCGGCGCATTTCCCGACCGACGAGCACGGCCTCGGCTGGTTCGACGGCACGGCGCTCTACGAGCACGAAGATCCGCGCAAGGGCTTCCACCCGGACTGGAGCACGGCGATCTACAATTTCGGCCGGACCGAAGTCGTTTCCTATCTCGTCAACAACGCGCTTTACTGGGCCGAGAAATTCCATCTCGACGGTCTGCGCGTCGACGCCGTCGCCTCGATGCTCTACCTCGATTACTCCCGCAAGCACGGCGAATGGATCCCGAACGAATATGGCGGCAACGAGAACCTCGAAGCGGTCCGCTTCCTGCAGGACCTCAACACCCGCATCTACGGCAATCATTCCAATGTTATGACCATCGCCGAGGAATCGACCTCCTGGCCGAAGGTCTCCCAGCCCGTGCATGAAGGCGGTCTCGGCTTCGGCTTCAAGTGGAACATGGGCTTCATGCATGACACGCTGAGCTATATGAGCCGCGATCCGATATACCGCGGACACCATCACAACGAACTCACCTTCGGCCTGCTCTACGCCTATTCGGAAAATTTCGTCCTGCCGCTCTCGCATGACGAGGTTGTCCATGGCAAGGGCTCGCTGATCGCCAAGATGCCGGGCGACGACTGGCAGAAATTCGCCAATCTGCGCGCCTACTACGCCTATATGTGGGGCTATCCCGGCAAGAAGCTGCTGTTCATGGGCCAGGAATTCGCCCAGTGGAGCGAGTGGAGCGAGGCGAAATCGCTCGACTGGAACCTGCTGCAATACCGCATGCATGAGGGCATGCGGCGCCTGGTGCGCGACCTCAACTTCACCTACCGCAGCAAGCCGGCGCTGCATGAGCGTGACTGCGAGGGCGAGGGTTTTGAATGGCTGGTCGCCGACGACCATCAGAATTCCGTCTTTGCTTGGCTGCGCAAGGCGCCGGGCCAGAAACCGGTCGCCGTCATCACCAATTTCACCCCCGTCTATCGCGAGAACTATACGATCCGCCTGCCGTCCGCAGGCCGCTGGCGGGAAATCCTGAACACCGATGCCGACATCTACGGCGGCAGCGGCAAGGGCAATGGCGGGCGCGTGCAGGCCGTCGATGCCGGCGGCAACATCACCTGCTCGATCACCTTGCCGCCCTTGGCGACAATCATGCTTGAACCTGAAAATTAGTGACTGGTGGGAGGAGAAAATGGTAGAAAAGCGTGTTCAGCCACTTGCCCGCGATGCAATGGCTTATGTTCTGGCCGGCGGCAGGGGGAGCCGTCTCAAGGAACTCACCGACCGGCGTGCCAAGCCTGCCGTCTATTTCGGCGGCAAGGCCCGCATTATCGATTTCGCGCTGTCGAACGCCCTGAACTCAGGCATCCGACGCATCGGCGTTGCCACGCAATACAAGGCGCATTCGCTGATCCGCCATATGCAGCGCGGCTGGAACTTCTTCCGCCCAGAGCGTAACGAGAGCTTCGACATCCTGCCTGCCAGCCAGCGCGTCTCGGAAACGCAGTGGTATGAAGGCACCGCCGACGCCGTCTACCAGAACATCGACATCATCGAGGATTACGGTGTCGAATACATGGTCATTCTCGCTGGCGACCATGTCTACAAGATGGACTATGAGTGGATGCTGCAGCAGCATGTCGATTCCGGCGCCGACGTCACCATCGGCTGCCTGGAAGTGCCGCGCATGGAGGCGGTGGGCTTCGGCGTCATGCATGTCAACGACAAGGACGAGATCATCGCCTTCGTCGAGAAGCCGGCCGATCCGCCGCCCATTCCCGACAAGCCGGATTTCGCTCTCGCCTCGATGGGCATCTACGTCTTCCACACCAAGTTCCTGCTCGACGCGCTGCGCCGCGACGCTGCCGACCCGAACTCCAGCCGCGACTTCGGCAAGGACATCATCCCCTATATCGTCAAGAATGGTAAGGCGGTCGCCCACCGCTTCGCCAAATCCTGCGTCCGCTCCGATTTCGAGCACGAGCCCTACTGGCGCGACGTCGGCACGATCGATGCCTATTGGCAGGCCAATATCGACCTGACGGCGATCGTTCCCGAGCTCGACATCTACGACAAGTCCTGGCCGATCTGGACCTATGCCGAGATCACCCCGCCGGCGAAATTCGTCCATGACGACGAGGATCGCCGCGGCTCGGCCACCTCCTCCGTTGTCTCCGGCGATTGCATCATCTCCGGCGCCAGCCTCAACAACAGCCTGCTCTTTACCGGCGTCAGAGCCAACTCCTTCTCCAAACTGGAAGGCGCGGTCATCCTGCCGAACGTCAAGATCGGCCGGCGGGCGCAGCTCAAGAATGTGGTGATCGACCATGGCGTCGTCATTCCGGAAGGCCTGGTCGTCGGAGAGGATCCCAAACTCGACGCCAAACGCTTCCGGCGGACGGAAAGCGGCATCTGCCTGATCACCCAACCGATGATCGACAAGCTGGATATCTGACTTATGAAAGTTCTTTCGGTTTCGTCCGAAGTCTTCCCTTTGATCAAGACAGGGGGCCTGGCCGATGTGTCAGGCGCCCTGCCGATTGCTCTTAAAGCCTTCGGGGTCGAGACCAAGACCCTTCTGCCTGGCTATCCCGCCGTCATGAAGGTCATTCGCGACCCGATCGTCAGGCTCGAATTCCCCGACCTGCTCGGCGAGCCGGCTGCTGTGCTTGAGGTCCAGCATGAGGGCCTCGATCTGCTCGTCCTCGATGCGCCGGCCTATTACGACAGGCCGGGCGGCCCCTATGTCGATCCGCTCGGCAAGGACTATCCCGATAATTGGCGGCGCTTCGCCGCGCTGTCGCTCGCCGCCTCCGAGATCGCTGCCGGACTCCTGCCCGGCTGGCGGCCGGATCTCGTCCACACCCACGACTGGCAGGCGGCGCTGACCTCGGTCTATATGCGCTACTATCCGACGCCGGAACTGCCGAGCGTGCTGACCATCCACAACATCGCTTTCCAAGGCCAGTTCGGTCCCGAGATCTTTCCCGGCCTGCGCCTGCCCGCCCATGCCTTCGCCACCGACAGCATCGAATATTACGGCACCATCGGCTACCTCAAGGGCGGCCTGCAGACCGCCCACGCGATCACCACGGTCAGCCCGACCTATGCCGACGAGATTCTGACGCCGGAATTCGGCATGGGCCTCGAGGGCGTCATCGCCAGCCACATCGACAATCTGCACGGCATCGTCAACGGCATCGATACGGATATCTGGAACCCGGCGACCGATCCCGTCGTCCACACCCATTATGGCCCGACGACGCTGAAGAACCGCGAGGAGAACCGCCGTTCGATCGCCGAATTCTTCCATCTCGACAATGACGACGCCCCGATTTTCTGCGTTATCAGCCGCCTGACCTGGCAGAAGGGCATGGATATCGTCGCCAATGTCGCCGACGAAATCGTCGCCATGGGCGGCAAGCTCGTCGTGCTCGGCTCCGGAGAAGCCGCACTTGAAGGCGCACTGCTTGCCTCTGCCAGCCGCCATCCCGGCCGCATCGGCGTCTCGATCGGCTATAACGAGCCGATGTCGCACCTGATGCAGGCCGGCTGCGATGCCATCATCATCCCGTCGCGTTTCGAACCCTGCGGCCTCACCCAGCTTTACGGCCTACGTTACGGCTGCGTGCCGATCGTCGCCCGCACGGGCGGGCTGAACGACACGGTGATCGACGCCAATCACGCCGCACTTGCGGCGAAAGTGGCAACCGGCATACAATTCTCACCCGTGACGGAAGCGGGCATGCTACAGGCAATCCGCCGTGCGATGCATTTTTACGCGGACCGAAAACTCTGGACCCAATTGCAAAAGCAAGGCATGAAATCGGATGTCTCCTGGGAGAAGAGCGCCGAACGCTACGCTGCCCTCTATTCAAGCCTCGTCTCGAAAGGCATGTGAACTAAAATGAA
>Ga0102593_1000464_pt1 | contig 74563 bp, 76 predicted proteins | sample AraplaCol_mMS_r2_2_FD_76862 | JGI IMG/M metagenome (GOLD analysis project Ga0102593, IMG submission 76862) | Arabidopsis root microbial communities from North Carolina, USA - plate scrape MF_Col_mMS_r2 (SPADES assembly) (version 2) | ecosystem: Host-associated > Plants > Roots > Endosphere... | reverse complement strand
GGAAGTAAAGGAAGGAAGTACCAGGAAGGAAGGGAAGGGGGTCGAAGCCCGCCCCCCCAATTGTTCCTTCACTCGTGGTAAATCTGGTACATTGTTCACCTTTTGAGGAAGTTGCAACTTTCTTTCATTTGCCTTTTTTCTTTCTTCTTTTCTCTTTCGTGGTTGATTTCTGGTCTGTCGCTCTCGTGGCCGGTTGGGTTACGCTCGGACCGGCAGAAAAAAAAATCTTGAAGCCCTAAACCAAGAGTGGCGGGAACAATGCCTGACATCACAACGCTATCAGATTATCCACCTGCCCAAGATGGGGATATTGAAGAACAAGGTGATGAGGCTATTCCATGTCATCCATTAGGCGTCAAGCCTAGTGGCAATGCGCTACTGGCGACATGGAGTTTACGCGATGCTATTGGATCATTCCAAAGACTGCCCGATGAATTAATCTTGATTCTCTTGGAAGGTTTGGATGGTCATAGTCTACTGCGGCTTGGGCGCACTTGCAAAGCCTTTTATGCATTTACTCGGGCAGAGGAACTTTGGAAGGCACTTTTTATCGCGTAAGTTCAAAATTATTTTCATCTGTTTACTTTTTTGAATTACTAGTGCATTTCGATGATTATTATCGATGGTTCACGATCGTGAAAGTACTGGAATGTATATACTAGCATAGCATACTCTCGTGGGGGCGGAGCGGAGCCTCCGTGGATGCGGCTCAAACAGCCACCGCTTCACTTTTAATCTTAATTTACACTGTACACTGTCAGTTACTGAACATCTTTGCAGATCACATCCGGAAAATTTCACATGGCGAGGAACATGGAGATCGACCTATCTCAACTTGCCGGCGTCAAAGGTGCCCATGATCGATTGTTCCCACCTTTATTCAGATGCACTTTATCAACCTTTCAGCTGCGTCCACATCTCAATGGAACCCTATGTTACCAAGATACCTGCGCGTAATCAGATCCCACGTCTAACTGATCTTTCACCGGAAGAATTTCATGAGAAATGGGCGGATACCCCATTCGTTTTGACCGAGCCTGTGAAGTCTTGGCCCGTCTATAAGGACTGGACCGTCGGCACTTTACTGGGCCGTTATGGCCAGGGCACATTCCGTGCTGAGGCTGTCGACTGGCCCTTACGAACATACGGTGACTATATGGCCGACAACTCCGATGAGAGCCCCCTATATCTCTTTGACCGTGCATTTGTCTCCAAAATGGGGTTGGCTGTCGGCGCGCCTGACACAACTCCGAATGCCTCATACTGGCCACCAGCCTGCTTTGCTGAGGATCTTTTCTCGGTGGTGGGAAGCGATCGGCCTGATCACCAATGGCTTATTGTTGGCCCTGAAAGATCGGGTAGCAAATTCCATAAAGATCCAAATGCCACAAGCGCATGGAATGCTGTCCTTCGTGGTCCAAAATACTGGATCATGTTCCCATCCGGTGAGAAACGGTCTCCACCACCTGGAGTGTACGTTTCAGATGATCAAAGCGAGGTAACTTCGCCTCTCAGCATCGCCGAGTGGTTGCTGAACTTTCATGCGGAGGCTCGACGAACTGCGGGCTGCATGGAAGGCATCTGCGGCGAGGGTGAAATTTTGCATGTCCCATCTGGATGGTGGCATTTGGTCGTCAACTTGGAACCATCGATCGCCATCACTCAAAATTTCATCCCCCGAGCTCATTTAGGAGCTGCATTGGATTTCCTATCCAACAAAGCGGACCAGGTCTCGGGCTTTCGAAAGAACGTCATCAACCCATACGAAAGATTCATAAGTGGTATGCGGGAGTCTCACCCTGAACTCCTCGATCAAGCCCTCGAAGAGCTCCAAAGCAAGAATGAGGGTAAGAAGCGCAAATGGGAAGATATTGTCCACGGAAAGGTAGAAGGTGAGCCCGAAGGACAAAGTGCCGAAGGAGGGTTTAGCTTTGGATTTGGAGATGACAGCGATATCGAAGTGCCATAAATAAGATACCACATAGAACAATTGGCAATTAGAAACGAGCCCTACCTTTTTGCATACTGGTATCAGGGTTTTGTTTGACTAAATACATCTACAATCTTGATGCATCTAGCGCAATGGAGCGAAACGATCTAAGAGAAGCGGTCGATTGGATTATCGTCGAATATAAAGAGTAGAATCATATTGAAAGGCTCATGAAAGGAATAGATTGATGGGTTCGAGCGATGTATACCCGCATGAACAGCGATTGAAGAATTCACAAAGTAAATTAGGGTTATTAATGGCAAGCAACAGTCTTAGATGCTGAGGTGCCATCTGCAAAAGTAAGATATCCAACGAATGCGCCGACAGCAACAGCCAACATAACCGAGCCGTTATATGTCATAAAGAGGAGCCTACTCATGTATCAGACGCAGTTCTTTAAGCGAGGCAGTCTAATCTTGACACTTACATGATGAAAAAACTGTAAAATACCTGAATGGCATATAGCGCAGCCAGGGTGAGCTTCCCTCGCCGGGTAATAGTAGCTCTATTGTCCCGTCCTACAAGTAGTGGTGAGCGTTCGCCAGTAACGGACTGATAAGCATCGGCGGGGAGATCAGCGGTAACGGGTTGGGGGATCCCATTGTCTGCAAGGCAAAGATAGATGAGAGCTTGAACCAGGACTTCGGAAACAGAGAGGCGAATGTATAAACACCATCACTATCCCAACATCATCTCCGTCCAACCTGTCTGACATCACCCGCGCGCCATCTTATCCCCCTCGTCCCCTCACCTAACAACCGATAATGTCCGCCCAAGAAGTGCGGGGAAGAGTTAGGAAAGAAATAAAAACATACCTGAGGTACTAGTGGTTGCGACAAAGGCATTTAATCGCTGGTTATGGGCAGCTTCATATTTCCGAGTGATGTGTCGTACGCCCTCGTAGCCTGCCGTGAGGAGCACGATAAGGATGAGCGAGAAGAAGAGGGAGAGGGGACCTGTGATGCGCCACTGGCGGAAGATAATGCAGAGATTCTTGGATGACCAGGTGAATATCATCTAAAGAGATATTCCAGTAAGCAAATGCTAGAACTGAGCTATTACCAGATCGAAGGACTTGCGTTCATGCTGCACTGATCTCCCATGTCCATATCCCCGTGGCCATGGTCCATGTCGTGCATGGCGTGCATGGAGTGGTCCATCTTGAAGAGAAACTATTCGAAATAATATGAAAAGATTGAATATTTGGACTATGAAGTCGAGAATAGCAAACTATCAGGGGGAAATCAGCAGAAGAAGTGGCCAAAGAGTAAACATCCCCAAATCCTCCGATGAGGTGACACGCTGCAAACAGAACAAACATCGATAAGCATCTCCGAGCTTCTCGTCGCTTTGACTTGCGATGGAATCCCGCGTTGCATTCGATCTGCGACACACTTCAATTGTCCGCACTACACAACGCACACCCCATTCTCTTTGCATCCAACCTACCGGTCATCCCGATTCAAGCTCACATATCATGGCCGAGACAGCGACTGCTCCGGCAGCGACACCCACAACCAACACGCCCGCTGCACCGGCCAACGGCGCAACAGCAGGGGCCCCAAATGCGCCAGCCGACCAGAACGTCAATAGTCGCGGATTGCCATACTATGAGAAATTACGTCGGGACTTAAGAGACACGATCGGGAAGAAGCGGTTGATGGATAAGAGCATGGTGAGTGACAAAACCTGCCTCGCGCCATCTTCAAAGACAATCAATCGCGAATTGATCGAAGCGCATCACATTAGCACTGTCATCGCGAATAGAGACTCCTTTTGCAGCGAGTAATCATAGCGAAACGTCAATAACAAGAATCATCCGCTAATCGAATGACTCCTAGGCCCAACTCGAAGATCAAATTTTCCGTTTCGAACAATCATACCTCGAAGAAACAACTGCAGGAAATATCATCAAAGGATTCGACAATTATATCAAGGGCTCTGCAAGTGGCTCTAGCCTCGGTGCATCAGGTTTAAGTCTTGGATCTGGCGCCGCAGGACGACGCAAAGCACAAGTCACGGAATCAGACCGTGTATTTTCACGGAGTTCCGCCAGTTACATGGTAGTATGTTCAGAGCCATCGTTGACACAGACGAGATTATCTCAGGAGAAGAGTCAAACTGACAATGGAATAGGACTCACCGGGCCCTTCGTCCGTGCAAACGACACCCTCCCACGCCGCAACTCCAACTTCCACCCCAGGTCCTAACGGCCCTTCGAAAAACGGTGACTCTACCTCTGCCAGTGTGAAGAATGTTGGTGGTGGTTCATCGAAGAATAAGAAGAAAGCTTCTGGTGGATCGAAGAATACCAAGGGCAAGAATCAGACGGATGATTTATCTGATGAGGACAAGCCGGCGAAGAGGTTGAAGGTCAGCTATGGGCGAGATTAGATCTCTTATTCTGATCCTCGATGAGTGAAAGGACCGCTTTGCATGTGTTATTGATCTACGGATGGAGTTTGATGGTTAGGGATTTTTGGAGTTTAAACTAAACCTTTGGTGTTGGGTTTGCGGATACCATTATCTTGTATATTATTGGGCGTACTACGTACTACGTAGGATCGTTTTAGAATCTGTTTGATATATCTACCTTGAACGGGAGAAGTAGGTTCATTCAAACTAAAGAGGTAGTCATGCCATTTAAAGTTGGCTCTAATTAATATACTAGTGCAAGTACCACTACAGTCTGCAGCGGTGGTGGCGTTGAATGTTCGTTCAAAAGATCGGCTGAGATAAAACTAGACACGGCATGTTCACAGATCAAAGAGAAACTAGAGCTGCAGTCGGAAAGTAGCGACCTCAAACGCTCGAAGCTCAATAGAAACCGCAGACCCATCATCTGTTTTCCGAATCCGCAGCTCCTCCTCGTCATCCTCCAGAACATTACACTTCCAGACACGCTTGACGGGAAGACCACTATGGATAGAGCCGCGGGCCTTGCCGCCCAGAGACTCATAAATCCGGACAATAATGCTCTTTCCCTTCCGCGCAGGGATATCACTTGTAGAAACGTCCTCATCATCCTCGCCACGCTTGACAGCATCAAGGATAAGTGACTCTGCTCCTTGGACCGAGACAGCCTTGAAAGCACCGCTAGTCGCCGCAGCACGAGAGCTACCCTGCTCGACAACAAGAGGTTGATTGAAATTGTAACCAGCTCGAATGGTTCGGGCATCAAGAGGCCCAGCATGGGGGAGGATAGCATAGCGAATGCGATGACGTCCCATATCGGCGTGAGCGTCGGGAGCTTTGGGAGCACGGAGCAATGAGAGACGCATGAGGTTGCCGCAAGTAGCGAAGCCATACTTGGAGTCATTCAGAACCGAGACACCGTAGCCGTTCTCGGAGAGATCGGCCCACTTATGGCAACAGACCTCAAATTTCGCCATGTCCCAGCTAGAAAAAGTTAGTTTGGCACATTCGGGAGGTAATAGGCGGTTGAATGGTTACCTTGTGTTGTAATGAGTAGGGCGTCTGACGATACCATACTGAGTCTCGTAGGAGGCTTCTGTATTAGTGATGTCGACTGGGAACTCGACCTTGAGGAACTTCATCGTCTCCTGCCATTCCACCTCGCTCTCGAATTCGACATATGATGGCTCAGTAGAAACAGCAGCAGAAAGACTGATCGTTGTCTTGATCCGGCTATTTTCGCTAATCTTGGTCTCCGTCACAACACTCACGCGATGGGGATCATTCTCTGCAATAGTGGTCTTGCCGGAGGGAAGCTCTTTGCGAGATTCAAGGTGGAACACTTCAACGTCCCAGGCTTGCCAGTAAAGAGGCTTGTCATCGAATATAACAAGCTGGCCGGCCTTGCCACCTTCTGGAATAATTTCTTTATCCTGCTCAACGTCGTAAAGGGAAATAATGACACCATCCTGGACATCGACTCTGAGCTTATTGTTGGAGAGGCGGAAGACCCCAGGCTTGATTTCAGAGACTGTGACGGATGCAGTAGTTTTGAAATCGACCGGCGTGCATTGGATCAGACCTGTAGATCCACTAGCTTGAGTATACTTCGATGCGCTAGAGGAAGTCACGGCATCCGGGACTTTGACCACTTCGGTGCGATGCCATGGAAGAGTGTTAAGCGCAACAAGATCCTTGCTATTGTTACCGGTGATGCCCAAAGCTGCAAGAGCATCCTTGCGCAACGTGTTGCCGATCTCAAAAATTTCAGCGTACAATTTATCCGAATCATCGTAGCACATCTCGATGGAGCTGCCAGGAAGGCAATCATGGAACTGGCAAAGGAGAACACCTTCCCACATTTCGTCAATCTGCTCTTTTGGATAGCTGTAGTCCTTGCTTTTGCCGTGGACAGTCGCGAGGGTCGCAAGATATTCGATCTCTCGTAGCAGGAATTCGGATTTGCGGTTGTTACGCTTGTTATTGGCCTGAGTCGTGTAGGTACCTCGGTGGAGCTCGAAGTATAACTCCCCATACCACGTCGCAAACTCGGTACCATTTGCAGCATTGGCTTCTAGCTTGTCGAAGAAGTCATCCACAGAGTCGCCCATCTTCACACGGGGAAGAGATCCGACCTTGTCACTTAGACCACGAGCTCTTCGAAGTTTCTCGAGATGTCCAAAAGTAGGCCCACCGCCACCATCGCCTTTTCCGAAGACTAGGAGTGACGATTTGTCCTTATCCATAGACTTGTGCTGAGTGACACTGCGCTTCAAATCGCCGAAGTGAGCTTCCGCAGTGTAGGTCTCTGCGGGAGCCATGTGGCACATCACCTGGCTACCATCCAAAGCAACCCATTGGAAAGTTGTGTGAGGGAAATTATTGATGTTGTTCCAGCTCAGCTTCTGAGTGAAGAATCGGCTCATGCCAGCAAGGCGACAGATTTGAGGAATCTGAGTGGAGTAGCCAAATGTATCGGGCAACCAAAAGGTAGTTGCACGTTTACCGAAGTGGCTCTCGAAGAATCGCTGTCCGTAGAGAAATTGACGTACAAGAGACTCTCCACTGGGCATATTTGTATCATGTTCAACCCAGCTGCCACCGATGGGCTGGAAATGGCCCTTTTTCACCCAGCGTTTGACACGGTCGAAGACAGACGGGTAATATTGCTTGAGCCACTTGAATTGCTGGGCCTGAGAACAGGCAAATCGGTGCTCTGGATAGCGGTCCATGAGGTCACATTGGTTTGACCAAGACCGTGCAACCTTTCGCTTGGTTTCTGCCCAGGGCCAGAGCCAACAAGTGTCGATATGACAGTGGCCTATAGCGTAAACGAAGGGTGCCGTATCCGGAGAATAAACTTCGGAAGAATCAACCTTGTCGCCAATATACTTCTGGGCAATTTTCCGAGCCTGATTGATAGATTCATTGCTTCCGTTGCCGGCAATGAAAGCATCGATCATGGCGTTGCCTACCATATTGGCTTCATGGGCCTCCCATGAGTCTCCCGGAAATTCGCGAGCAGCATCTCCAATGATCCAAAAGTCATAAAATAGAGCACGAGCGGCTAAATTGACTGCAGTAATCTGTGCTTTACTCAGAGTATATTGCTTATCCGGTCTTGGCGGTTGGATGCTGTCGCCTCCGGGAGCGTTACCGAACATGCCATTGCAGGCCATTTCGATATAGAATGTGTGTTCCTTCCCATCCCGCCACTCATCTGGAATGATCCATTCGATGCGCTCTCCGCCACCCGTCAAGCCCTGTAACGGGTGACCTTCCTCAGTCCAAATCAGACCCTCATTATTGGCATCCCAATGGAATTCGAGACGTTCTTTCTGACGCATGTGCTCAGGGATGGTCAACTTAATGCGGAACCAATGGGTAGACCAGCTTGGACCAAAGGAGGCGCCGATATGCGTCGGGGTGAATTCGTGTGAGGTTGCCTCTTTGAAAGGTGGGCGCTGGAGGTCGGGGACAGAGTAAACAGAGAGCTTGACATGTTCTGGATCAGAGCTCACGGCCTCGTTATACTTGGATACAAGGTTTTGTCCCTCGTACTGGCCAGTCGCAGTGAATTGTTTAAGACGGTCAGTATAGATCTTGGTGATACGCTGACCGACAGGGCGTTCAGCCAAGCGGGGAAGTGAGTTGGAAGCTGTGGGGGCGAGATGCGGAGCGTCTCCACCCATGATGTCGGTCGTGGTGGTCAATATGGGGAAGGGTGAGAATAAGACGATGAGGGAAGAGCTCAAACGCTTGTAAAATGTTGAGAAGAATGGATGAGAGGAGGTAGATTGAGGAGGATGAGGAGAAAGAGGGTGATGGAAGGGGAGATCGGATGCGGCATGATGGAATGCGGAGGCGGAGGCGGGTGGGTCCGATGCAACTCTCTTATACTAACAGGTTTTGAAGCATAATCAATCCGCATAGTTATACTCTTATCAAAGGGTAAAAAGATATATTTACATGTAATTTTGAAAAGCCTCTGAGCATGACTGAATAATGGATACGTAGAAGAACATGCTCTGTACGGCATAGGATAGCGAGTTCTCCTGCCCTTACCCGCAGAGCTCTAGTAAGATGACCTGGCTGGCATTCCCTAGCAAGATATATGCGAGTATCATTGGTTCACCCACCATTTTACCTACTACTAGTAGATAGTAAGCTGTCTAGCAATCTACCTGATATACCGATAGTAGAATAATGTGCCCCAGCGTGGTCATTGACTATTCTGTAGTCAGCCTGTAGAGGCATCAGGCATAGTATATCAGTCGTAAAATATGCCCTGGCTTTGCAAACATAATATTGTATTATACCTTATATTGCGAAAAGTTGAAAGAATTGAAAATGGAGAGTAAACTTGCGAATTTTGGGGACTATTGCACATGCCGAGTCTCGTTATATGTTTTGAGCTCTGCAGTATGTTGTGATATTTCATGCAATGAGATCTGTATTTTGAGAGTATATGTACATACATACATACATATATCCCAGTCAGTGAATGGCCCTGTGTGCGAATAGACTTGAAGAGACTTGAGGGGCTTTGAATTACATCAGCAATGTGATGTATGTATTGATTGCTCCTTCCCAATTCTCAGGGATCTTTTCACGCGTGCCTGCCGATGATAGATACAGTAGTTAGATTTTGTCCAATCAAAACGATGGATAAAAGTGGGACTTGACAAATCATCTTTCAAGAACACTGCAAGTCCCACTTGGTTATTTTAAGGTCGTTGCGTCTACAATTGCAAACACAAACATCACTCTTTTCTGACTCGATTCGAGACTTTGTATGTTTTCAGCTTCGTCTATGGACACAGAAAGGTGTGACAACAGTCATAGAAAATAACGACAATTTAAGCCCCAAAAGATAATTCTACAGATACCTAGGATGCGCCGAAGCCGATTTGGGGACTATTGTCATGGCCTTATATCCCTGGGTGCTCAAGGACTATGGTACCGATCTTTGGTACATTAGGTACAGTACCTGGTGGCACAAACCTTAAAGTCTCGCTCATGTAAATCTACCACGTCGATTCTACGAAACTGGTCTCTCATCCTTTTCCTCTTCTACAGCGCTACCCCGGATTTTCACGTTAAGATGTCCATCTCATGATCAGACAACTTGCATTTTGCTGTGGCCTAGACTGATACTTCCGATTTCGTTCGCTCTGCAAAAAGAAGCAACTGTGATGGTGGAGTCGCCCATCTCCAAACGGTACCGTTTGTCCTCACGCATCAAACCGCATCCCTATCATATATTCTCTGCTTCCTTTTCGACCTTGAATCAGTCCTGTTAACTCTTATCCTCATGAAAACCATGTAAGTTCTTATCAAAATAACCTGAAGCCCCTAGGTCTTCTTCGTTAGGTCTCAACATACTCCGAGGTAGACAGTGAACTGCCGTCAAGTTTCCCATCGATGGGAGTCTGTTCCCTCATCATTCTTACAAAACACTTCTCTTAGCAGTACGACAATGAAAAATCGAGAAGCCATGGCCTGCTCATCGCAAAGAATCGCTTTTGCGGAGAGCGTTTACCTTTTCCACCATGTTTTTTACCCTCCCAAGCTGCCCCCGTCCAACGATTTACCACCCACAGCATGAACTTACTCTGCCCAATGAGACTATCTGCGCACTTCAGGAATGTAAGACCTATCTGCCAGACCAGCAGGCTATAGCAACAGGCACTGCTATCTCTGCGATATCTCGACTAACAGACATCATCGATTCTAACGGCAATTTGAATGAGGGCGAGCTGAATCAAGAATTCTCCAATTTAGATGGCGAAGGTAAGAATGATCACTACCGACTGGAACTGTAGCTTCTAAAAAACTTCACATAGGCAGAATTCTCCCAATATTCGTGCGCGAGCAGAATGCTAGGATTTTGATAAGTCAAATACGCGATACGATCCATCTAGAAGCACTCGAATTGTCAGCTCCCAACGAAATCATCATCGATATATTTGGTCGCGTCAAGCGTGCATTCCCCGACCCTGGGATTGCAATAGATTTCCAAACATTCAGATGTCCTGGTCTGCAAGTGATCATGTCGCAAATTTTTGCTCGAATGAGCCACCAGTCTGTTCAAGGAATAAAGACGAAAGTAAACAAAGCCGGACAACTACATAACGAGGACCGGGACACCACCAACCCCATGATGATAACTGAGTTTCTTACATCTATTCTGCGTCTTCGAAACATTGATGTTAAAATCCACAAGTTCACAAGAACACTCGCGATAAAATAATATGGATAGATTGTCTAACGCCATGGCGAAGGTTTTTTTTGTGGCTGTTTGTGCAAATGGTTCTCCAGCTTGTATTTCGAAAGAGTTTCAAGTTCGGAAACAACGAAGATCTTTACAAATATTCTATGATATTTTTTATGGAATCTCTTGTTGACAAATGTGATCATATATTGATTTGTGAGACTATCTATCTTATGACAGCAAAAATCGGTCGTCGGCTACTTAAGCTCTATCTGGCAGATGAATCTGCTTGGTTCGATACTATTCAAGATATCTTAGGTCGTATGAGCAAGAGAGTGTAAGCCGAATGGAAGATTATCAGAGAGAATAGAAAACACGAATTTGATTTCTCAACACTCGCAATTCAAGACCTCAGGGGGGATATCTACTCCCGAAATTTGACCAATATCTCAAGGAAATCCATCGTCGAGTCCATTACTGTTGCAAAATCCAGATCGGATTTATACTATTCTCAAGACTTCTGGAATTTCCACCAAAACACCTGCCAGAAAATCAGGACTTCGGTGATGATGAGTACCGGGTATACAATCTTGCAGTATTCGAAGACTGGGTTGTATCAAATATTGATGACTGGCTGGATTTACACAAAGCAGATGTGTCTACTTGCCGCAGAATTACAGAAGTGTTGCTGCGCTATTCTGAGTTTGCGTACCGGGTCTATTTCAACAATCCTGAAGTATTTTCGGTTATGGTATTTACTTCGGTAGAGTTTTGGGTAGTCTGTGACAAGTCCGCAATTCACATCACCGATATACTGAGTGGCTACGATATTTCTATATCCGTCGATCTACTACAGTCCTTGGTCTTGTCTTCCAGATTCCAATTGACCCGGCTCGCTTGTATCGAACGGTATCTTCGCGAATATCAAGACAGATCTAGATACGACGGAAACGGGATATTTACAGACTTTGGGAACAAGAACTCTTTCTCTGTACGGTACTTTGGTCGATCAAAGGTAATGCAAAATATCAACGAAGCTATTACGAAGCGCATCCATAAGGAAAGGGCCGAGAAAATAGCAGAACTCCACCAAAAACAAGAGGATTATATAAAACTGATATATTTGGCTAGTCAAATTGAATGCAAGTACGAGAATATTCTTGTTGATCGAAATAGTGGAATTCGAGAGTCACATTACTTTCCGCAGTGTCACAGATGCCAGTTAAAAAACCAGGCCAATTCAATCCATATCACGGTCCATGAATAGCTATTTTATTATACGAGTTGAAAACCAAATGAACTGTCTTTGAGCTACGACCGCCAAAGTTCTTTTCCTATTGGCGAGATTGCACCACTGTCTTGTTGCTCGATATTCTGCAGATGAACTATCAGGCGTAGCGGGGTGAGTGTGCGCTACTATGAAATCGGGGTGTAATAACATTATTCTATAAACTCACAATTTTGATATTTGATCTACGTTCAGGGCATTTCACTTGTTCTAGATCTTCTCTATTTCATTTAAATGTGAACGCCTCAGGAGGACGCCGAGCCGTTGACGAGATTCTTCAAACAGCACCGTGATCAAACTTAGAACTATCGAGGGATATAACGCTCCGTCCTATTGACTCGTCCTATTGGCTAATTATAACTTTCCATCTGTGACTGATCAGGCCAAGATACGTGGCATCTCCCGCCCTGGATGATTTCCAAATGCCAATACATAAGGTTACGTATTGGCATTATCTCTGATTTTATCGAGATGGGTCATTGGGTGACTGTTGCTGTAAGTAACCTTTTCACGAATACCAACGAATAATTGGCAAAACTATTCGATGAAAATCTCCTATCAGAGAAACCTCAAAATATCGGCCAATTGGACTTTCATTCAAAAATTCTTATAGAAATTCTGGATAAACATTGAGGGACGTCGCCTGAATTCGAGAGATTTTGACTGATTCTATGTCTGATGAAATGCTTTCTACATAGGATGATTGTTTTTATGTTTAGTTGGATTTTCGAAAATGATTGAACCTGTGTAAAGTCCCTCGATTTATGCCAATCTAGTACAATTTGTGACGACATGAATTCAGTTTAGATGCCTATTGTACAAAGTAGAAGAAGGATTAATACAGGTTGCAGGCTTCCAGCACAACTGGAGTGAAAAGAATCTGAACAAAGGGTAATCGAATTCGAACACCATGGACCAAGTCACTTGCAGATACGACTGCTGCGACTAATAGTGTTGACCAGTAATCCTAGTATTGCGATAGGCGCTCTGAGGAACTGCCACGCGCTTTGCTTCCTTCTTCTCCCGGCGCAATTGGTGGCGGAGTTGAGAATTGTATTCTGGGGTTTTCATGTATTCAGATTTGCGACGAGCCGTCCATCCCTGACCATCGTCGATGTATCCCCACCAATAAGGGTCGGAGTCTTTGGAACCGAAGCACATTTTCGTAGTGGGAAGATTTGTGGTAAATCAGGTGGATTCGGTTGATAGTGTAGCTTGTTGAATTGAAGTTCAAGGTGGAGCGAAGGTTGGATATTTGATAACTGAAAAAGTTCCTCAATTTTGCAAGGTGTTTATTTCACGTCGAATGCTCCCAAGGCGCTTTGCTGTAGATCCTCAAGATTATGAAGGAGGCTACTTCTGGAAACATGGATGCTTTATGTAGTATTTATCTGGAGTGTTGGACTAAATGGTACTTGACAGCCATTTGGGTCTTCATTCAAAGCTTGACAATAATAGAGACGCCAAAACGTCATATGGAAACTGAAAAAGGGACTATGAAGCGCAACTGTACACGCAAAAGGAGTCAATATTAGTAACAGCCAGACAATGCAAGTCGGATAATTCATCGTTCTACAGTGGCAAAGCTCTATGTGACTGCGCCAGGCTTGGCGATGTTCAGCCGAAAAAGGAAGATTGCCGCGCTATTCTCCAGGTCAAAATACAGGCTCTAGGCTTGAAAGGAACTTCATTATTGTAGATTCGAGGTAATCAAACACTACATAGCTTTAATGGAGAAGTACTTCCCGCTCTATTCAATACACGTCGCAAACAAGTTGAACTCAGCATCCTCTTTCAAATTGGCCCAATCCTCATCACGAAGACAAATTTGAACGGTCAGGCCACCACTCGTCGATCTAGGCATGAGATAAACCAACCCCTCAAATGCTGGAAATATTGGCCTGCGAACTGCCTCCGGTCTACCTAATCCAATATTAAAGTCATACTCAGAGCACAGTATATTCGACCAGGAGCTTGTCATGAGATCATGAGAAGTATTCATGTTCGCCGTGAAAGATGCAAGAATCTTCCGATCTCCAGATCTGGCAATGAAAGTGCTGAAAGCACGGGCCTAGTATACCAAATCCACCGCGTTCGGATCAAGTAGAGAACGAAGGTATGATGCAATCTCACCAACAGGCTTGTGAGCTAAATCTTGAATGGTCATCTTTTGACATGTGAATGTGACACTACACAACATTCCGAGATAAGAATTAGGTACGCCCATGCGCTCTCTGATATTGACAACACGCGACATTGTGGAAGTAATCATGGGATCCAGTCGGGTTAGCCGAGCACGAGAGATACATTTCCAGATGAATGCACAAATCGCGTCGTCTGTGGATACAAATGGAGTGGATGAATCTTTTGTTGCAGTGGCCTGTGATTTGAGTCGATGCAAGGACTCCTGAGAGAATCCTACACATGCCCAAGTCACATTTATGGCCTGTTCAGTTGATGAATTAATCTAAGGTTTCTGTACATGATTATCAAGTTCCGGTCCTGGATTCCATATGTCATAACTGTCGTCCAATAATGCAATGGCCTTTGTGCGGTCCATCATACCAATGGCTAGCTCTTCCTCTGTAAACAGATTTCCATGACAAGCCTTTGAGAGCAGAGCCATGATATTATCTTGTCCAGTCATGTCCGGTGACGAACGTGAGTATTAATCCACCCAGAATGAAGTTCGCCTGTATTGCGAAGACTGGCGCAGATACTTTCGCCGGATGACTGGCGGCTTGAGAGCTATTGATGGTGAGATATGGCGCCACGACGCTTTCTTCCAGAAAGTCGCAAGGAAATCTGATGGCCCTTAAATGACTCATGGTCGGCGCCGAGGTATCTTGTCGTGGATCATTTACAATAAGAGGGATCACTCCAGTCGGGATAATCTTGTAGAGGTGGTCTGTCTCATCATATATAACATTCCCTGCTATCCATAGGAAAGTCTCTAGCAAGTCTCTCAAGTCCATATCGCAACGTTTTGACAATCTTGTCTTGAGAATTTTTAGAGTCGTCTTTTACCGGAAAGATGCAACAAATCTGCGTGTACATCTTTATAAAGATGTACACGCAGATATCCAGTATATCTCATATAATCTGACATCCTGTCAATCAAGAATCAAGAGTATGATACAGTCCATTGTATAAGATGTACAATGAACTATATTTATTATATAGGGTATATAATAAATTGTATTGTAGAATTGTTTGTTTTGATTACGCGATGATGGATACATCGTCCCTTCCTCTTTGGGCTATCCAAGCTCGCCTTCCTCACTTCCCGCCGACTTCACATTTTCACATTTCCTTCCTCTCACTCCTTTTATCCCATCTGACTATTTACAACCATACCATTCACTCGCTTACTCCTGATCGTTTTGTGACACCAAACCTGATAGAATGGACGACTTCTTGAAGTATCGAACCTACTTCGCGGTAGGTGGCTTAGAAAAGGTTCTTCTAGAAAAGCGACAACATCTTTTGGATGCGAAAGCATCGAAAGGGAAGCCCATTATGGCAAATACTTCGAGCAATGACTTGGTCTCTTGTTTCATGGAGCATCATCTGGACTCCGGTACAAGGAGCGTGCTGTGCCAGTACTCGTTTGAGACCACACCCTATGAGCCATGCATGAAGCCCGTGAATGAGCTGCGTAAGATTGAAATTTGTCAACTACGTTCTTCTACACATCATCGAGGCTCATTCCTCGTGTTGCGACTCATCTCTCCGGTTGACGAAACAAGATCTCTCCTCGCAGTGGCAGAGGACGAAGACGAGAGGGCAATCCTGATCCAGATCTTCAACCCAGCCGAGACGCTAGCAAATCGACAAATCGAAATGTTCTCGCCGATTGTTATCAAAGAGCCTTTGGCTCAGCTGGTTGCCTGGGGAGAAATGGGCATTCGTGTTGATCACCCGTCTGATCTCATATGCCTTTCCAGATACGACGAAAACCTTCCACTCCTGTGGAAAAGGGGAAAGCCTGGGCGAAACAACAAGTTGATCGACAAATGGAAATCAGAAGGAAACAAGCTCTACAGAGCTGGCCACTATGTTCATTCAATTGATTGGTGAGTTCAAAATTGACCCTAACGGAATTTGCAGGAATTAATCACCAACTTCATTAGTTATTCCAAAGCGCTCGAGATGGCCTCGTCGAGATCGGAGGGCCAGATGTTGAGGTTCAATCGCGCACAAGCATTTCATAAGCTTGGTAAGCTTGATGCTGTGGTTCTTGAACTCGAAAACATCAGTGCTGAAATGGGACCCTACGAGGACGCATTATATCGAAAATCCCGCGCTCTCTATGACCTTGGCCGATTCAGAGAGAGCAGTGACCTTGTTGCTTTTTGTTGCAAGAAATATCCTAACAATGCCCGTACACGAAAGTTGCTCAAAGATTCAATCAATCGCAGTGTGGAGGAAAGGAGTGGCAGATACCCATTCAAGGAGATGCAAGACAATGTGGACAAAGGAATACCCCGGCTGGAGCACGCTACCTACATTGGTAATGTTGAAGTTCGAAAAACTAAATCGTGTGGTAGGGGTCTTTTCACGACTGCGAAGGTGAAAGCAGGCGATCTTCTTCTTTGCGAGAAGGCCTTTGGATACATTCATTCCCTCCAGGATGCGCATGGCAATAATATATATTCCCATGGGTATTGGATAGGGCTGGACTGTGCAAGAGCCATCCCAACCGCAAGGATGGAATTGGCCCTTCAAGTAATTCGGGAACTTGGCTACAGGCCGTCGTTCATAGCACAGCTCATGGATCTCCACGCCGGGCCTTACGCAAGTACTGTATCTTTATCTCAAGATCGCGGAGAACGACCCATCATTGATTCGTAAGTAATTCCATGTCTCGACAGCTTTGACCTTTTTTAATCCGACGGCTGCAGATTCCTTTTACACCAAATTGTGTCCTTAAACATGCTCGTAAGCCATGTTTCCACCCTCAATGTCCAGATGCGTCGCAGCGAGTCAAGTATGCATCTCGAAGACGAAAGTGAGTTCGCAGAGGCCCATCGTGGACCATGCGGTCTATGGAGACTAGCTTCTTACGTCAATCATTCATGCGAGTTCAATGCGCAACACAGCTTCATCGGAGACATGTTGATCCTTCGAGCATCCAAAGATCTTCCGCCGGACATGGAGATTACTATCAGGTACCGCGAACGCAACAATGATTGCAGTAAGGTCAACTACTTCAAAGATCGAGGTTTCTCTTGCACGTGTGATATTTGTATCTCGATAGCCTCGACTAGTGATGCGACTCTCGCAAAACGGGCAAGACTTGTGAAGGAAACTCGAGCATTTGTTCAAAACCCAAAGGAGCGAAACCCGGAACAAGTGAGAGACAAAATCGTAGCCCTGCAAAAGACATACAGCAAGCCCGCAATAGCCGTTCCACGCTTCTCACTTCTCGAGGTCAAGTTCGCATTAGCGCGAATTTTCGATAAGGGCCATCTCCCAATCAACGCGGCAGAAGTTGCACTAGAATGTTTTCAAATTTGCGGATATCTCATTTCGGGCGGTAGGATCGAGGAGCCAATGGCTCCGGAACCCGGACCGATTCTTATTAGGCGATGGGGCATGATGGACTTCAAGCTTATGCAATGCTGGATGATTTTATCCAGATCATATCGTCTCAAAGCGCCAAGCCTCGTCGCACCCGCAAGAAAATACGCCAAGCTGTTTTATCGGATCTGCGTGGGGGAGGATGAGACTTTTAGTCAAACCTTCGGTTGATTCGATGAACTTACCTCTTGTGAAATATGCCAACCCCCAATCCGATGAAATATTACTGTCTTGTGCCATTTGTAGGGTGACGGCGAAGTAAGCATTTGTTTGCAATTTTAACGCGGTGTATTTGTATACTTTCAGTCATGTATTCCATATCCATTCTTACCTTCTGATATCCAGAGAACAGGAATATGAAGCATCCTTAGTGTCAGATATGAGTTCTAAATGAGCATTGTTCAATTGCAAAAAGAATCGAAAGTGAGGCCTTAGCTGGCAAAGGGCTGCAACTCACCGACCTTGAACTCGCGATGCCATCGCGTGAAGCTTCCCAATAGCGACAGATCGTATACTTCGGGAGTCCATTCTAATTGGTCAAGTGTCAGCCCCCCGGCGATTTGGTGGGGCTCGTTCCTGTTTTGCGGAGGCCGGCGCACTCCGCACAACTTCAACCCGTCTTCGACACGCAATGCCACATTCACAAGTCAATTCTATACCAGTGGGAGACAGCAGAGCAGAGGAATAACGAAGAGGACCATGCTGTTGCATTGTATCATCGCATGGCACACGAAAGCAGATTCATCATTCACAGTCAAAATTTATGGCCTAAATGTTGGAAGGGGCTCGAGGGTTTGATATAGTCGGAAAAGGAAATTCGGAGAATATAGGAGAATTACGTCAATTTTTTGCAAAGTTTGCACTTTCATGATCGGCGTCTAATTTTTTCTACCAAGGAGCGCGCATTTGATATTGCTTTTCCTTTACTCCCCTGCGTTGGCGGCTTGGACTTCGAATCCACAACCTGTTCAAGTTCATTGTCCTCAGGATACGATCCTCTTGCTTCGCGGAGAGTATTTCAAGACAACAAAGATCAAGTCGATATTCAAAAAGCCAAGCTCAAATATATCCTACTTCTATGCACTCATCATGCACATCATACCGAGGGTCTATGATGGTCTAGTCCACCTTCCACACGCCGGGACCTTCAATTCGTCAATGCATCCGATATACTTCCTATTCATAGCGGCCTTACCCGCGGACTAGCTATATCTAGCTCAAACCAAGTCCATGGGACCTATCATCTTGCAGATTTCCCTTCTGTCCCTGTGGAGAATCCCCGGGAAACACCCTCACTAGCCTCTGCTAACCATTTCAAGGTGCGCACATGATGCTCACCCCGGGACTCGCCGTTTTCCTTTACACATATGATGATGCCCTTGCATTGTAGTGGCAAAATCTGGTTTTCTTTTCTATTCTTTTCTTGTGGTTGGGCATGAAAAAGCTGGTGTAGGCTGTGCATTTGGGTAGATATTTACCAGGAAATACCCAGTGTAGCATTTCTTGACATTCTTCAGGATAAACTTCAAACCAGATTTGCTTGTTTACTTTTTTCTTTTTCTTCGCTGCCTTTATACTCACAATTTTGCAGATTTACCTCACTTGAGAAAATTGTTATTAATGGAACAGATTATTAACGTGACGGAGCTGAAACAGCCCCAGGCTGAGACTAAATCATACAGTCAAACATGCCTTGATAGTCAGAGCTCAACACCAGTGGCATCGCAAACTGGTCACGACTACTCTCCTGTTCGTCCCCATACCCCGGAAAGTCATCATATTCCACCGCCACCTCGTTCCCAGGGACCTCCGCCCTCCGAGGTGCGGAAATTCGCGAATCCAGCACCCCTTGGTCTTTGCGGTTTCGCTTTGACAGCTTTTCTCTCAAATGGAATGAGCGTTTTTGCTGGCGTATCAGTCGCTGGTGAGAATGTCTCGTCGGCACTGGCTTATGGAGGTATTATTCAAGTACTTGTTGGAATGTGGTATGTTTCTTCCAGTGTTGATTGATAGATCAACTAGGACTCTTGATTCCTTGGAAGTCAAAGTAACAATTTCAGGGAAATGGCACTTGGAAATACATTCGGCGCTACCTCATTCTGCTCGTATGGCGCGTACTGGGTTTCTTTTGCGCTTCTCAATTTTGACGGCACGAAAGTTACTACCCAGACTGCCAATGAAGTATGTAAGAGTGAAATGCTGATGGGACTTTTCATGATGGTAAGCAAGTATCTTGTGGCCCTGAGACATTAAAGTATGCCCAGGCAAGCTAACCTATTTTTCAAGGCATGGTTCATTTTCACAACTATAATGCTCCTCTGCACATTGAAGTCCAGTCTCGCCATGTTTCTGTTATTCTTCTTCCTCGATATGAACTACCTGCTGCTAGGTATTGCAAATATCCAATGTGGCTCCAGTGGAGAAATCATGGCCACGGTCCAAAAAGCTGGTGGAGTCTTTGGAATTCTAGCTGCCTTTGCAGCTTGGTATAATGCCTTCGCTGGTATTTTCGATAAGAGCAATGGGTTCTTCACCGTTCCACTTGGCCACTTCCCCTGGTCCCCCATTATTCATGCTCATCAATCCAAATTCAAGGAAGTGTGAGCGTATTCCACATCGTGGACTTTTCGACAAACTCAACACTTCATATTCATTGGTCCAAGGGCCACTCAATCCAGTCAAAGAGTACTATGTTGCCTCCGCCGCTTTTTAATCGTTTTCGAGGACTTTCCCGCCAAATACGAGGTTTTCTTGCACTATTCGGCTATCACACCACATTTCGGCCCAGCTATCAGTGTCTATAACTCCTATTTGGCTTCGCAACGATAGCCACTTGATTGGTATTCAGAGCTGGTAATTGTTTCGCAGAAACACGAATTCAACTTGAATTACCTAGTCCCTCCAACATCCCCTCCTAGCGGACTGGAGGATTGAAAATTATACACATTTTGTGATTTGTTCTCCACTTCATCAGCGACTTGCAAGCGGACTCGATACAGGCCATTACTCAGTGCCTTCTCTGTTTATATTTGACTTGATGTTCTGCATACTGTATATATCAAGCATACAATAATGAATTTTGAACCTTTGATGCAAGGATTGTTGCAATAGCTAGGCGCCTTTAGTCGTGAAATCTTATTGCACCTCAATCTACTTATTTATTCTGTTGATCACCCCGCTCTCCAATCGCCGCTTTATCTCTTCTTGGTCGAGCTCGGAATTACTCGTGCGAGCTGGATATATCACGAGTTGATAGATTGTCGCGCACTCACTCCCAAAGCAGGGGAGGCCGTAAAGTGTGTCTTTGGACCTGAGAGTTGGGGCTAATCTAGTTTCCCGCGCCACCCGCAGCACCATCACCTGGGTAAGCCCATGATGGGTTCAATCGATCGAAGAATATTGACGGGATTGGGCAGAAAAAAGAGGCGAAGCACATAGAATGATAATCTCTAGTGGCTACAGAGAAGCGAAGATCGTCGGAGCAACCCCGAAAGAAGAGAATATGGCGAAACTTTAAAACATTAATTTTTCAGCCCAAGATCTTATCTGATCTATCAAAGATCCACCAAGTGATCCCCTTTAAACGCTGATCGAAAAATTTCCCATTTACTCCGTATATACTTCGTATTTATTCTCCCGGTAAACAATAGCATCAGACTCAATGTGATGGGTGGATACTCAATGACTCGCCCTGGATCAAATCAAAATCAAGACTAGTTGACGAAGCACGCAACGGACCAGAAGACTCGTACCGAACCTCATAACCAATAGACTGATGAATGACATTCTCTCGTAGATTTTCCCGACTATCCATGCGTTCAATCTGTGGCCGAGATCGCTGCAATCCCCCCTGTGAATTCATCGCCGATCCTGATCTCGACCGTGGTCCAATCCGACTGCCTGACTTGGACGATTCATCGAGTGTTGCGTGTTCGCCTGACACTGAAGTTTCAAAGAAGTCCGACACTGTTCCCGCCATCATCCCAGTTTGCAGATCGGATAGGACTCGTTTCAGAGTGGGTAGACATGTGCAGAGGATCGAGGTGCTTTGTATCAATTGGAGCCATATGGCTGGCATTAGAGCGTGCCAGGGTTGATCGAGGGGTTTCGCATGGAAATAGGGTTGCAGCGACCGAATACCTGGGATAGTGAGAGCCATGACTCTGGAAATGGAGCAATCAACTTAGTCAGTATCGAGTAATTACGATAAAAGGGCCATGGAGATGATGATATTTGACGTACAAAATGCGTGACGCAAATAGGGCGGAAATATTAAATCGCTTTCGCTGGGAAATCCGGACTTGCCAGAGTAATGCGATCGGAAGAGCAATTACAGCGAGATCAAGGAGCATATGGGCGACTCCTAGGATGACATACATTGCATATTGATTCACGCATCGACCTTGACTGGAATCCCAGGGGCTTGGCCGTTCGCATTGTAGCCCCAAGGCAAACAATGCAGCCACGGCCCAACCACAAATCAGACCCAGAATGACCTTGCAGGCTAGTACAATTCTTGAGAATGGTTTGAGTGAGAGAACCAATAGGGTTAATGCGGCTTTTGAACAGGCAAGAACGATGACTGCTAGAAGCTGGCTTGAATAGAAGACCTGGTATGTTCCAAAGTACAAGTTGTCAGCCAGAGTTGTACAAAGAAGGTCTGGAATTTGTGTCATCTAGACATAGAATTACCTTGCTATAGACATGAAATGAAAATTTGGATAGAGCCTCATGACGCTTCCCAATTCCTTTCGAGCTGGCCACGTTTATGCAGACAGTTTGGGGTATAAAGAGTGTCTACTTGAATTAGCTTGATGATCAAGTAGGTATTTGTCGGATATACCACCCACACATCCTAGTACAAGGACAATGTCATTCCAAGCAAGCTTTCGGGTCATTTTTAGCCGCGATATCGTAGTGATCACAGTCGCGAGAATAGTCAAAATGAGCAAGATCGTGCTGACAGTAATAACCCACGCGCCATGGTCATAGTCTGTGACGGGCAACAAGGGCGGCCTCAAATCTTCTTGAGCAGACGACATGAATTCACGTATTGAAAGAAGCTCAAAATTATCGACTCGAAGGTTATCGTGCTAAGTATAAATATGAATGTAAACAAAAGCAAGATGTAATATATGGATCCTAATGTGATGACCTGCTTGGGCAGAATGCGAAATCGGGCCACCCAATTGTTGTATCCAGCCACACCGTAGACCTGAACCCTGAATAGGATCATCTCGGCCTTGGCAGAACATTCTTGCTGATCAACGGTGACTAGAGCAGATTCCAATCTAGATGGCCGAACGAACTCCTTCAACTTGGGGCCAAGCCAAGGCCAGCCGCCACATTAGTCGTGCAACCTGCATTGTCGATCTCAATTGCGGCCAGCAGGATCTTGCAATATCCCTGCCGGAGACGGGGTTAACGCGTTTATTGCATATTTTCTCAGATGGTCCTGCCCAGGCTGAATCACTGAAATATCGCATACTCTCTGCTCCTTTCAACCACGTGGAAATTTTCATTATTGTCACCATGGATTGTCATGAGATGACAAATTTCAAACAGGCTAGCTCATCTGTTGATCGAGCTCTCCCTGGGAATGGAAAGATCTCTGATGGACATGGAGGCTCTGCTCTGAAGGCTCTGGGCTCTGGTTCAAATGCACCGAGTGACCAGACGAGCGTCAAGGTGTGAAGCGAAACTCAATTGAATCTGGTCAAATGGCAAAAGTACGATGCTAACGGGTTGAATATAAGAGACTATTTAATTTCACTCAGATTTTCTTTTTCTCGTTGACTTACATGTCTAGCTGGGAGACACAAGCATTGTACGAGACCTATCTCTCTATAATGGCAGCTTTGCTTTGCTAATCATGACCAGAAATCTTTCTGCGGTCCTCACGAATGGCGGACCCGAGGCTTTAGCTTGGGGAATCCTGATTGTTGTCTGTGGTGCAATGGCACAGTCGGCGTCTCTTGCAGAAATGGCGTCCATGCAACCTATCGCTGGTGCACAATACCACTGGACGAACTATTTAGCTCCTCCTAACCAAAGGAAGTTCATCACATGGATGCAAGGTATGTACTAAACCGGCAATATCTTGAGCACTTTCTTTCTTCCGGATAATTCTAATTCGAGATTCGTAGGTTGGGTAACGTGGTTTGCATGGATATCAACTCTCGCCGGTGTCGCCAACACCACGGCCACGATGATCCAAGCTTTAGCCAGCGCCAATTTCCCCAATTACGAGGCAAGGTCGTGGCACTTGACTCTGATAATATTTGCAATGCTCATTTTGCAAGCATTGATGAACATGTACGCATTCCCACTGATTCCATGGATCGAGCTATGCGCCGGAATCCTACATGTTAGTCTTTTCGTTGTATTCCTGGTCGTCTTTGTGGCATTGGCACCGCGACATTCAGCCGAATTTGTGTTTCTCAAAACACAGTCCTGGAGCGGTTGGAACTCTGACTTTGCTTCTTGGAATATTGGTCTTTTAACTCCAGTCTGGGGGTTTGTCGGTGTGTTACCAAACTATAACACATACTCTATCCGCATGCTTGAACTTAACGATATTCTACAGGCTTCGATGGCGCAGTTCACATGAGTGAGGAAACCCGAAAAGCCCGTCAAGCAGTCCCACGCTCAATTTTCTACACCGTCGTGACAAATGGAATTCTCGCATACGCAATGGTCATCTGTATACTGTTCACGATGGGCTCGGTAGAAGAAGCGCAACAACAAGGTTTCCCAATAATTCAAATTTGTCAACAAGCAACAGGATCTCTAAAAGCCGCCACTGCAATGGTCTGCGGACTTCTCGTCATTTCGCTATCGGTTACATTAGCCAGTATAGCATCCGCTTCACGCCTCACATGGGCCTGGGCTCGCGATGGCGCTTTACCGCGATGGTTCGCATATGTAAGCACAGCCAGCCACAAACACAAGCCACATTGAAAATAATACTGATTGTGATTTTATTTTTATTTTGAACAGATCGATCGACGACATAATGTTCCCGTCCGCGCGGTCTGGCTCCCTGTTTTCGTCGTGATGTGTCTAGCTTGTCTGAATATCGCCGATACAGCTGCCTTCCAAGCATTTGTGGCTCTGGGCTCGATCGGACTTTTCGTTTCATATTTCATTGCTATCGCGTGTATGGTTCATAATCGGTTTCAGGTAGATCGGGAACCGCTGGGTGATTGGAATATGGGATCTTGGGGATTGTCGGTCAATGTATTTGCATTGGTTTATACAGCTTGGGTGACTGTTTGGCTTGCTTTCCCGACTTATCTCCCTGTAACAGGTGAGAATATGAATTATGCTTCTCCGCTATTTGCTGCGTCAACTTTATTCGCGCTTGGGTCATGGTTTCTGAAGGGGAAGAAGAATTGGGATGGTTTGAATAAGGATGTTGTGAGGTTAGTTGTGGAGAGGGGCGAGCTCCAGCTGAAGTGATGCTAGACTGGTGGGCTAATGAATAGTCTTGTGTATACTGTCTGCATTGTGATAATAAATAGACGTGTAAATGTAGACACTAGGTCTAATAAGAGATTTCAATCTTCTCATACTTACTTGAGAGTGACATAGCTTATCGTTTAATATGAACTTTCGGTGTTATTGGTTTAGCACTATAGTGCTTGTATTAATTACTCGCATTGAAAGCACCTACTACCACTAGAAGAGGTGATGAGGGAAAACACCGCTCATCAACCCTAACGATGTGATCTAGATCCTCGAAGGAAAGCTTGAGAACGGTCCATCAATTCAAATCGACTCAAAACAACCTCATAGACTAGTGTGAACTACATAGTATACACCTCCCGAAGTCGAACCTGAATGCAATTTCATGCAGACTCTACATAAAATTTGAAATTGAGTTCACGTTCCTGAATAGTATGTAGTAATGCAATATCATGACATCTCACATGTAAATGCCCCAACCACCACCTGCCCAAATGACACGGACAGAAACCAAACCACGTACCTCTAAGAGTACAGCATAGATGCACCCACGATCAGACTCAAGTCGCTGCTGAAATCAATAGTTTCTGCGCGATGCCTTCAAGATTCGCAATATCTGCAATGTGAGAGTTCATATATGTCCGAATATACTGCACAGCCTGCATCAACTTGATCGACATAAAGTCGGTGACAACCTTATTGTACCAGGTACACGCGGATCTGAGCGGATCTGTACAGCGTGCATGTACTTGTACAATGGGACTTGGACGTTCTCGCACGATATGGAAAATGATCTATCTAATCTTGACAACGTCTATATGTATGTACATACAGTAGTAAATGTGTCGATGATGCGGGGATATAACTAATCCTAATGCACCCCTACACTAGCGGACTTCTATGCAGTTCTCAATGTGGAGATCTTCATTGGGGACTGATTATGGATGCATGCTTGCTATCATTGTCGCGCCTTAGAACAAGGATAGACACCCAGTCCTAGCATAGAAGACTGAAACTGCCAGACCTCATTTATTGTAGTTCATTACACCCAAGAATGCAGGTTAACCGAGGGCGAAAGGGAATCTACTTGATTCCTGAATACCAGAATTCCCTTGAAAACTCCTACTCCCTCATGCAGGAAGAGGCTCATGCATGAATTCAGGCACGATGCGATTGGACAAACCGAGATATAATGATCGACACCGCTCTTTCTTTCATGCAGGCTTCACCGATATCTCCAGGGGAGTTGAAGCAGGGAGGGAATTGCACTTGCATTTACCCCGCCTTTGCAAACAATTTTGCTAGCAAAGATAATCGGTGGCGATGCTTGCTTCGATATGAGAAGTTTAATTGGTGCGGAGGTTCAATGATGCGGTCGTTAAGGTGGGTGGATTCTCAATGGGACTACAGTGGGTGTTTATGTGAGGGTTAGCTGTATGTGATGCAGTTCCATGCATGAAGTTGCCTGAAGTATCGGTACATGAGAGATGAACAGTTGGAATAAATGAGAGGGTGGGATATGGTATAGTAGAGAAGAGGTGAAAATGAGTTCAGAGATCCCGAGGGATTATCACGATTAAGTATCAATTGAATCCAATCTGTAATATCAAAAACCAGCTGAGATATTCCTTCAGATACCCGACGCCGCGGGTTAATGCTAACTATCCAAGACCCAAATGACAAATTCCAATCCATGGCGCAAGAGATGAGATGCAAATGATGGGAATAATGTGAAAACAAATATAAAGAAATGTCGAGGGATACCCAATTTCCAACGCTCCAATGGAAAACAAAACCAAATGTCGTGATATCGTAAGAGTCGAGTCCGAGATGGAATCAAGACTGTAAATTATAAAGAAAACAAAGCCAAATAAAAGAAGAAAGATTGAATGGTACCAAAGACCCGAGTCAATTCAATCACAGCCATGGATCCGCCTGTGAACATGTATGCGGATTCACAGGTCCAATCAATTTAATCTGTGATTTAAGCAATTCCCGACGACGCTCATCCTTAGCCTCGGACATTTTCTTTTTAGCGCCATCAAATGCAAAGAGCATATGACTTGTCCCACCCTGCAAGACGCGGACTGCATCACGGGTATTCTGCTGCAGTTGCGTCTTGAGTGGCGGGGAAAGAGGAGGGGTTGGGTTGCTTTGAGCAAGATGCGAAGTGGATCGCGAGGCCACAGGCTGTTTGCGAATGCGGAGGCTGGGTTTCTTGGATCTCTTGGGAGATTCCCAGATTGCAGGTCCATATTTTTGATATGGGGACATTGGGACCGCTAATTGTTTCGGTCGGGGTGAGCGGGGACTATCGAGCATGTCGCTGGCGCTGGTGGTGGACACGGTGTGTAAGGAGAGTGATCTCATTTGCATGTTTAGATTTGCGTCTAGTGAGGAGGACTGTAGAGGCATTGCATTGAAACCTCTTCTTTTTTGGATCGAGATAGGCTGAGCCAGTTCGTTGGATGGAGCTGTTGATGGTCGTGGATATGATTGTGGTTCCTTAGCTTTGGTATCGGGTGAATCTCGGCTCAGGGTACGATGAACGTATGTCTTGAATGAGTCTCGGGCCTGTGCCAATCCTATTCCCGGACGATCGAGCGAATGAAATCTCCGACGCATCGAGACATTCAGGCGACCCTCCTTCTTGCGGGTTTTCTTAGTTTGAATGCTCGGACTCACGCGTCCATTACTGGGGTCCGGCAGTGCTCCAGGTGTTGCCAACTCCGGGAAGAAATCCCATTTCTTTTCACGGAAATAATGGTTGGTTCCTGGTCGGTTCTGGGACCACTGCGAGGGGCGACCATATTGGGCGTCAGTCTTTGAGGTGAGGGCTGAGGTGTTCGACTCGAACGAGTCCGTGCGTTGAGGAAGGAGATGTTGTGGAGCGACGATCGTCTCTAAAGGATCGGCGGGGGTTGGATGATCGGCCAAGTCGAAGTCGTCGGACCCTGAACTAACAAAGATGGGATAGCTCTCGGTTGAAAGGCGTGATTCACTGGGACTGGCGATACTATCGACGGTGCTGTCGCTATCAGAGTCACTCCACATGCCAGAGTATTCGGGTTCCTCGAATGGCATTGCGGGGAGAGGTTTGTTGAGGAAGAGTTCAGAACGAGTTGGTGTGAAGGGAGTCTTGTCGAATGTTGGAGGAATCACTTGCTCTAATCCTTCAAGCGATCGTGATGGTCGAACTGGTGGAGGCATGCGAGAAGCATGAGTGTATGAGGAGTTGGAAGAGAGCATGTTGAAGAAGCTCTCTGAAGTAGCAGAGCTAAATGCACGACATCGAAAAAGAAGAGAACAAAGAATCGAAGGACAAAGACAGAGTCTAAATATAAAATGACGAGACGAGCAAGCCGGGGATATCAAGGTATGGAGCCGATAATAAATAATCAATAAATAATTAAATAGAAATAATAAAAATAAAAGAAGAAAAGAGTCAAAGCAAGCGATCGACGCACGGACTCAATGCGAGGGGCTGCAAGGGGAGATGATGAGTAGAAAAGATAAGAAAGAAGTGCGAGTGAAGAGTGGAGCAATGATGACTTTAATATTGATATTATTGATTGGAGAAGTGTAGGAGTGAAGTGGTAAAAGTAGAAGAGAGAAGAGGTGAAGAGACAAGAAGAGAAGAGAAGAAGAGAAGAAGTAAAGAAAGTCACGGGAATATCAACTTCATGACTGTACTGTACTATGTAATGTAGATTCCCCTAATGTACTGCATACCCAAGGATACCTTCTACTGTATGAACAAAGGCTATCCCAGTTTAAATTTCCAACTCATCCATCCCATCGGCCTGCAGCATTCAGTCTAACTCAATTTAGCAGCCTTCTCCATTGTCTCGCGTGTCAGTTCGTCCGAGGGTTGGCGTCGGGCACTCAATCGGCCCATCCGCCGCAATTGGGCGATCATCATTTCATCCCCGAAATGACTATTATGTTCGAACTCAGGTTCACGCCCATACGCCACTCGCGCGCAGTCCACAATCATTCGTGCGGTCATTCCGAACACGCGGTATCGCTGGATTTCCGGGGTGGAGTCATCTTGCCCTTGTTCCTGCGCCGCTAGCTTCTCTCGTTCTAGTTCCACTGGTCGATTGCGAGGCTTGACCACCCGCTCGTTAACGGGGACAAAGAACTGGTGCACTAATGCAGGACAAGTCAGCTGCGTTAAGTGAACTGGGAACTGAATGCTGTATGTCGTGTTCTTTTTTCTCCCCGGATCCGCAATCCATGATCCACTCGAAGCATGGTCGGTGCGACATTCTCTCCTCCTCCCCTGCCAGGCCCTGCATTTAAACCTTTTTCTCCCTTTTACAGTATGTACTGTATTCTCGGCGGGCATTTAATATCCTCCCAGTCCGTTCTTTGCCTAGAACTGGAACAAACGCCAACCGGACTGGTGGGTCTCCCCGTCTGACAGCGGCCCACTCCTTCCCATGCCCTCTTTGCCCATGTGTCGCTCGCGAGGGAAGAAAGGGATGAATGATTCAGAGCTAGCCGTTGCCTGCCAGGAGAGCCGACAGGGAGTATAGGTAATTACAGAGAAATGGGGGCTGGGAGGTGCAGGATCGTGGCAGAGTCCAGGACAGGGATAATTACGTCGCCGGGTCGCCTAAATTTTGGGATTTGGGGAGAAAAAGAACAAGAAAACAGAGAAACGGGAAACTGGAAGTACCGAGAAAAAGAAAAGTTGGAAAACTTACTGCGCCAGTGAGAATGGTGCCACAAACTCCAAGACCCGCGATACCACTGCCCCGGATCACCACCCTGGTCAGTACCCTGATCATCCCTTAACCGTAAGAAGTTGGCAAAGGGTGCCGTAAATACAGCAGCTACCTCTCGCGCATCCAGCTTGGGAATTAATGAGATCTCTGGGTCGGCACTGGCACCGGTCTTCTCATCAAACGAGTGTAATAACGCGACGCATGGCCGCACCACCAACTCTGTTTTGGCAAGATTTGCCGGTAACTCGCAGAGATGCTCGACACTGAATGGTTCGGGAAGCGGCTGATCAATATCGGACAGACCGATCTCTTCCCATGCTTCGCGGCGCGCTGTCTGGAATGGCGTCTCGGCCAGGGTATCTGCTCGTCCTATCCGCCAAGCATGAGGTTAATACGTGGATATACGCCGATACGAAGGGGAATCAGGCATGGAGAATGCTAAGTAAAGCCGCAGGGACCGTCTCCTTTCCCCAGGAATACCATAGAGAGCTTTTCCTCAATCAGGAATGCAGCCCTGCTGATCTGACGGGAGGGCCCAGTTGCTTTTTTCTCGTCCATGCTTGCGCCTTCGTCGATCTTAACATTATGCATGGGAAGTTCGGTACATACCTCCTGGTAAAGCAGCCTCACCTGCGTCTAGAAGACGGAAATAGATTAGCGTCTGGCCCCATGTTGTGCAGCGTCGGTCCTGAAAACAGGGCTCCTCCTTGATTCCTCAGGGGAGAAAGGTGAAATAGGGAGCACGCGTACACGAACTCAATGTCTTGGCCCGGATCGTAATCACAACCCGCAGCTCTCCATTAGGATCGGCATAAAGCAGTATCAGTACAGCTGCCCGTCTGCTGAGTGGGACTTCTCCATAGGCCGTTGGCGGAGGAACGTAAGATCGAAGTCTATTGATAGCTTCCTAGTTCATTGTAGCAGAGGTTAGCGATCCGCAGAAGTGATCATTTCAATATCATTCCTTATTATCAGAGTACTTGGGTGAGTTTTGCTGTCGACGACTGTCTCTGCGTAAGGTTTTTCCTTTGCATTCTTTCATCTTTCTTGCCACGCGACCCGAGTGTGTTTCAGCGCCATCGAGATAGCAAGGGGGGTGACCATCCACGGGGGTACTGCCATGACGTAGAAAGCAAGACATCCCATATCCAAAATGAGACAATCGGCCATGCGGTGAATGTACATATGTAGATATCTCACATCCTAGCTTGATTCGCCGTATCACGCTAGACCGAACAAGATATGATACTGCACATATATACTTCGTATTGTCTTTGACCACAACAACATCCAGTAAAGAAACGATCCGCGCCAGAAACGGTCACGGAGAGATAAGAGCCGAAATTGCCCCCCCCCCCAAAAAAAGCAAGTATAAACAGGATTTTACTCTGCCCTTGCAGTGACAGTGATGCCACTTTTCTTTTGCCATGCTAGCGCAAGCACCAGCACCAGCACCAATACCAGCAGGCCGCAGGAGGGAATTCAAGGCGTGGGACTTGGACACGCGTGCATCGGGTAGATGCAGAAAGGAAATGAAGACATACTAACGATGCGGGATTGAGCCGTGGCATCAGGGGCCGATTGAAAGTTTGCAGGGATGGTCGGTTGGTAGTGAAATTACGGCGGATAATGTGGAGTAAATGTTGTAGTTGACGAGTTCGCATTGCTGGAGTGGATTTCTCCAATTTTGTAATCGCCGAGCTTCCTCCTAAAAGTGTAGAAGTCGAAGTAGTTCATTGAGGGGAAACTTGGAGAAAGTCGATTGCCGAGGTTGGTGACTAAGATTTATGAAGGGGCCGAGCAGCCTGAGATTCATCGAGATTCATAAGTTGTGGATGTGGATGGTTTTTTTTCTGGTATATACCGAGATCAAATATATATTTATTAGGTTAGTGGTTTGTCTGGTAGCAATTATCGATGCTGCTCTGGTATAGCTAGTAGTATACTGGAGTATACTGATTTATGACTATTGGTACTACCTAGTTATTGGTATCATTCTATACTCCGAGAGCCACCTGTAAACTGATAATGGATAGTGGGCGAGCAGGATAATGTTTGAGCTTGTATTCTTGGAGGTTTATCTTCTCGTTAAGCTAAATATTTCTTGTAAACCCCATAGCCACTGATACTAAGCAAAATTTTCATACCAAATTTACATCAATGTTGATGTATGCCTATACAGGATAATATCCTAACCTTACGTTATCATCTACACTCAATCACACTGAGGTGGTGCACCATATGGATGCAAGCCAAATTCGGCGTTTCTAAGCATCTTTCATATATGTCAGGGTGTCTTTCTTTTCATCAAATTCGAAGCAAGCTATATAAGCCCTTGTAACCTCTTGATCAAGTTCAAACTCACGATATCTCGAACAACATCCACATTTTCGAGTGCAATGACCAACACCAAATGCCCCGGCTGAAGTATTCACATGCTGAATATCAACACAATATCCACAATCCCGACTACAGCAGCCACCTCGAGCTTTACAGTCCTCCACAGGGACCGGATGCATATACCACGAAGGACTAAATCTCCATAACTCGAAGGAATCTTCCAATAGAGATAATCCGCGGCAGGAGCAAAGACTTGGAACAGAAAATCGAACTTCGATTTTCTGTTCCAGGATAGCTATGCTAATCCAACCAAACTCTCTGCTTAGCTCCAGGATGTTATGAGGCTGATGGTGCCATGTATGACAATGACAAGTATGGTCAACTGTGGCACCAGGTTGTTAACTCATCTCATTAGTTATATACAAACATTGAATGAATTTGGAAAATTTCAAGTAACATTACTACTAGTACAGGTAGTACCTGATAAAGGAGGCAAGGAAACGGCCTTGGCGTCATGAATGAGGATTTTCGGATCAGAGAAATCTGTCGTCCAAGGCTCTATTTTATCCCGACTAATTTTTCAGGTAGAACAGACGAAGAAAGGTGAGAAAATGATGAATTCAGCTATGGGAAGAATCTACCTAAATTGGTGGTCTTTTGCTATCCAGGAAGGTGAGGGACATCAACCAAGGAACTATACACCTGTATATGTGCGATGAAGATAACTCTGAATGGCACGGATATATAATACAATACGAAGATACGACTGATAGGTCCTTCCTCTTCTAAAAAAGGTAGCTTGCTTGCCAAGGTAAGGTCTATAGGTATAGATCTTAAAATTGAAATGCTTCTATCTATGATTTGTTATTGAAGGTTTGCTTGTAGCAAAGACACTTTCAATTTGAGACGAATAAAGTTGACCATTCGACCATATTCATAGATCTTCACCTTTTACTACTATCTTTCAATCATATCCAATCACCATACACAAAATCATTCAAGTCCATCTCATCAATAGTATGACACTGATCAACCATATTCCACGAATCAATCGGTCCACCCGCCAAAACATTAGCCAGATATCGTTCTGCATTGTCCGAAAGTCGAAACAGGCTCTTTGGCTATAGACCATTACTATTATATACCACAATCATCAGAGAAATGTCAACATACAGCAATTTTCGCGTTCACCCTGGCAGCCGTGCCCTTCAGCGGCGAATCTTTGACCTTTCTTTTGCGAGGTGAGCTCTTCGAGGGACTTTTTCTCGGACATTTCGCTTTCACAGGCGTTACCGGACAGCTCTTGGCTAGGCCTTTCGATATCTCTTGAATAGGCGCGTAATGAACGTACTCAGTCAGATAAGAGTCTTCGGTTTCAGGGTTAGCGGTGGCTAGAGTCGCATTATAGGCATCAGGCGAATAAGGATTCGTCAAGGACGGCTGACAGTTCATCTCAGGTCGATACTCCAAATTGAGCATCGTATTTCTCTGGATATGGACAATATCCCGATGAAAGCGAGTACCAAAGCGAATAGCAAAATCCGGATCGTCCTTACTGTTTTGTTACAATAAGCACATACGCACCACACAGATCAGGAGGAAGAGGAAATAGCTCACGCAATTGTCTCAAGTGCATCGCAGTACTCCTCAATAACCCCAACTCCCCTCCCAGGCTCATTCAAATAACGTGCTTCTCGCCATCCACCGAATAACACCCACCTCTTCAACGCACACTGAGCAGATTCGTTCTGAAGATCACTGGTCTTCCCCAAAGGCGGCGGAATAACTATGCAATTAAATCATTTCTGCAATGAAATCTTTCCAAGGAACCTGATACGAACCTGCACCGGTATGTTTCATCCTCAAATGAAGTCTCAACGAACTCCTCAACGTGAAGGTATACCCACACATCTCGCCATTCGAACCAATGATGATATCGCAGATCGTTGAGGAGGATTTACTTAGTTGACTCATTGGGCGAAGCGATGCGCTTTCGGAAGTTATTCCTTGGAGAATATCTGAGCATGAGATGGGTGCGCTGGGAGTGAGTGAGCCTGAGGTTACGGCGTCGTGATACCGTCGAGGTTTCCATCCAGGATTGAAGTCGGGGATTGGACCTGTGTATATTTTGTCAGATACTTTAGCTCAACTGTTGATTAGCTCTGGGCACCTGTTTACCATGAAAGTAGCCGAACATTGGGTGTGGGTTTATGGCATTAAAGACTTCGGGATTGTCGAAGTCGGAGCGTGTTAGATGATGGATGCTTGGGTTTGAATCTGAGGTATACATGGCAGTCTGGAAGATCGGTGAAACAAGGGAAATGGGATAGCTTGTGGACTTGATTGTGTTCTGGGAAGTCTTGTGGTTGAAGAAATGAGGGCCGTTGACAAGCGGAAGGAAGTGAGGAAGGAGATAAACAGATGGGAGGACTCGAATATACTCACTCATGCAGGTACTTGAGAATATTCAATATATACATGATGTATAGTTCAAATCTATCAATACATTTTATTCAGAGCACTAGTTCACTAGCTAAACGGGAGATGCTTCACTTCAGTTCAATGCAAGACACCGATCTTATCGGTTATACAAAGGTAGACAGACAGCAGAAAAAAGCGAATAGTCAAATGACTCGAAACATGAGATGGAGATGGAAAATGATGGAGAGGGGGTAGTCTATCGACGTCAAATAATAATATATAAAAAGATAAGACAATATGAGAACGAAAGGGAGGAAAATATCAAACCAAAATGAAGGCAACGTCTATGTGGTTAACAGTGCAAACCCCAAGCAATGAAACAGCCAACCGTTAAAAAACAAGGAGAGGAGAATACCACGGCTATATATTGTACATCTATGAGCTCTGGCCAGGTTTCTTGGTCTCCTCAGCCTTGGTGCCTTCGTTCATCGCCTCGTTTGCCTCGGCGGCTTGCTTGGAAGTACCATCGGTGCCCTCAACCTTGACCTCCTCCTTCTCATCAATATCCTCAGTGTCCTTAGGAGCGGAGACGCCCTTGCCTTCGTTCTCGCTGTTCTGCTCGTTTTCCTCCTCGATCAGCTCTTCCTGCTCCTTAATGACCTCCAGACGCTGCTTGTTGGTAGCAGCACCCTCGGCATTGTGGACCTCGAGCTCGATCTCGTGGAAGAGTTCCTCGGGAATACTAGAAAGAACAGACTTCAGAGCATCAACCTGGGAAGCCATCTCGGACTCCTTGCCGCCTTGTGTGTACATGTAGGCGTTGCTCAGGACGAGAAGGGTGGAGGGCACGCCCTGCTTAAGACGGAGGTCCAGCCACATAGAGAGATCCTCACGGAGGCGGGCGGGAGAAACACCGTGGGTGCGAATACCACGAGAAGCGCTCGCCATCTGCAGCTCCGGGACGGAGAGCGACTGCACACCCTCGTAGAAAATGGCACGGTCATCACGCTTGATTTGGCGCATGCGGTGACGAATGTTGTATCGGAGCATGGCGTCCGTACCGAAGGAGTTCAGGTTCATATAACGGCAGATAGCGACCAATTGGGGGCGCGAGAGGTTGTCCAGGGTCAAATCATCTTTGAAGATCTTGCAGACCTTGATGACGTCCTCCGTCGAGGGCGACTCGCCGGTAGTACGGATCTTGCGGAAGAAATCGGCGAACTCTTCGTTCTTGACAGTAGCAGCTGTCAAAGGCAAACCGGTCTCACGCAGAGTGTTGCGCAGGAAGTTGGAGACTTCCTTACGGGTAGAGCTCAGGTTCAGCGCCTTGGTCTCGCGAGCCTTCTGACCTTCATAGGTACTGGGCAGCAGGTTGGGGAAGATCTTCAGGGCGACTGGAAGCAAAAGTTCGGCGAATGGAACGATAAGGAACATCGAGAAAGGGACAAGACGGCCCAAATCCTTGGTGGTACGTTGAAGCTGTTTCACAAGATATCAGTATTAGCTTATCTGATCGCGGATTCTTGGCATTGAGATTTCCAAAACGAACCTGACGATGCTCCCTGCGGCTGAGCTCATAACCACCAGCCATCTTCAAAGCCAATCGTGAACTAATCTTGACTTCTGTAGCAAGCAGCTTTGTGCCATCCCAATAATGTTGCGCCTCTTTCTTGATCTTTTGACCCAGGGTCAACTTCTTGGTCTCTTTCTTATTCTCAGCGACCTTGTTCCCCTCCGAGGTCGCAACGGTCTTGTCAGCACTCTCTGGCGATGGTGCCTTTACATCTTGCTTTGATTGGGTAACGGATTGGGACTGCGCTTGCTCTTGGGGGAGCGGCTTCTTAGCTTGCTCGGCATTGAATCCGGGAGGAGGGTATGACTGAGAGGAGTTTGATGTGGATTGTTCGGTGGAGTATGTCCGCTTCTGGGGAATCAGAATCGCCAGAGCAGTAACTTGCGATGGGAGTCGGCGATTGTTGAGAAGAACGCTGCTGGCGGCAGCCAAGGGAGCGGAACCAATGGCACTAGCACGGGTGCGAGCTATTGCAGCGCAGGGAAAAGGTCAGTATCCATCATCACTAATCCATCTAATAAAAAAGGCCATCCTACCAGACAACGCCGGCCGTAAGGCGGATGTATTGCGCACCAGACGAGCTGATCTCATGGTGGCGGACATTTGCGGAAATGTTGGGAGAAAAGGGAAAGTCCCTCTGGGAATCGAGCAGGCGATTGCGGGATGCGCAACGACGAAGTTACGACCGAAGAATAACAATGATTACGGTGGAAGAGATGACACGATAAATTGCAAGCAAAATCTTGATGGAAAAGTAATTGACGAGAACGAACGGGCCGACAGAATGTTGTGAATGCGGCATCACGTTGATCCCACGTGACTTCCAACCTCGGAGATGCGATCGGAGTTAATTGCCGCGAAGTGGCGAGTCTAGAACAATCACTAAGAATAGTACAGTATTTATCACTGTAATGCAATGGCTGAATGTCGAGGCAGTAATATCAATCAAATCATAAGTTCATATCTGAATCATCACTAAACTAAATCTATATACCGCGAAAAAGGAGAGAAATAATGTGCATAACCGCCAGAAGTGCCGAACGGCTAGGAGTTGAAAATCAAAATGGCATATATGGAACGCAGCGAAAAATCAAGTAAGTCAAGGGTATCATGAGCGAATGGAAGGGGAAATCTTCCCACGAATTAATTTCTGGCTCGAAGATCGGCATCTGTCTTGGCCGGGGCTTCGGTGCCAGTAGTGACTCCCGAAGAGGGATCTAGAAGGGGGATCTGATCAACGCTATTGCGTTTCTCGAGCGGAACTGGAGCATTCAATGCGTCTAAGGCATTTTCCGGAATAATAACGGGACTCAATCCACCACCTTCCGGGGAGCTCTGCCAGCGCGCAACATCTTGCTTCAGCTGCTCGAGCTCTTTCTGGAAGCGTTTGCCAAAGACATCAATGTAGTAGGTGGCCCCGTTGTGGATACTCCAGGTAAACAGAGCTGCCATGTAGATACCACTTGCCCAGCGATACCAGAACCAAATGGGAGATGGAATCATGGTTGACAGGGCAAATCCATATTGGATGAACATAAAGGCTGGCTCTTGGAGAGATTCGGGAAGGCTCAGCACAAGCTTTCCGATCCAAGCCTTGGCGTAAGATTTTCGGAGCCAGGTGAAACTAGTTGGTCGGCCGGCGGCGATCTTATCGGCACGGCGGACGGTGATCATGAAATGGTAGCAAAGCTGCCAGAAAATATATGGGACAGTCGCCCAGATGATCATCTGACCAAGCGAATAGTGCTCTGGGTCGCCAAGTTGGCTAAATTTGATGGAGTGAACTGCAGGGAATCGTTCCTTGAGCATTTCGACAGGGGTCAAGTGCACAATGCAATGCAGAGTGACCGGAGGCATGATATGGATAAAGGTGCTAAAGAAAAGGTTGAATTAGTATGGGGCTCGAGTTGTTGGGTCTGTATTCACAGTAGATCTCAAACTTACCTAACAACTTTGTCCATGCTATGAAAGACCAGAGAGTTGCGCCACATCGCAATAGCTGCAGCGTTGTTCCCAAATGTCAAACAAAAGGTACCGATGAACAATCTCTTGGACGCGGGGAACGCCCAGATGGAGAGCATGCAGAGCAAGTTGACAAAGTAACAAAGATCTGCAAGGAAGTAATGGTAACCCTTGGCGTGATAGGTGTAATATCGAATGGGCATGAAATAGGCCAGTTGCAGGGTGTACCAATAATAGAAGTATTGTGGACAAGCCCCGATCAAGTAACCACTAATGAAAATGTTGAGTACGCCTGCGATGAAAGAAGCCTTCTCGCGCAGTGTGACGGTAGCAGTCTGATTCCATTGTTTACCCAAGCGCTCAACACCAGTCTTCATCCGACGTCGGTATTTGTCCAGCTGTTCATCGGCAGTCGGAACGCGACGCTTAAACTCTCCCATGACGCGATCTTTGGCGGTTTGGCCGGTGGAACGAAGCTTCTCGCGCTGCTTCTGGACTTTCTCCTTTTGCAGATTGATCGCGTGCTGCCACTTTTCAAAACGCTGGGTGAGTTGGATGTTGTCCAGCAGATCGAAAATGGTCAACTTGTCTAGAGGAGGGAAAGTCTCCCAGTCCTCCTGGTAGGAGCTACTATTGGCACGCGATAATTTCGGGGATGCGGTAGAAGAAGCATAGTCATCGATGTCGAGTTCGTCCAGGAAAGGGTTGTCTGGGTCATCGAGGGCAGCCGGAGTGGATGTAGGCGATTCGGAGGCCATGGTATTGTCTGACTTTCTACGCTCTCGCGCGCTGGCGTCCTGCATGAGGAACTGTTGTTGGAAGGAGAAGATGGTAGGGCCGTCTCGATAGTGAGGATAGGGCCGACTAAGGAAACGGCCGAATGTCAGCATTCCCATCTTGATATGTTCTGATACCTTGATGTCCAGGAAATAAAAAATAAGAGGGGAAGAGATGAGGTGAAAAAGAGAGATGCCAGTGCAGCAGCATGAGGGTCTTTTAGTATACAACTTACCTGGACACGCGCGCGACCAGGGTTCACGGGAACACCCTCAACAAAGTGTGGAGCGAGTGGTGATCCAAAAGTGACTTGCTTGTACTGCGTGGTAGCAGTAGTAAGAGTAGTACTTACTGTACTATGACCAACGGATCAAGTATGGCAGATGAAAGAAGGTTGAAGTTGAAGAACAACAAAGCAGAAGAAGCAGCTGGACAATGTGCTCTGGCGGTGACTGCTGACTGGTGGGCAGCTTAGCTGGGAATGGGCCAATCAGCATGGAGTATACTATCAGGTGTTCTATTATAGTTAACTAGTTGTACATACAATGACTAACTATAGTTAGTTAACTAGTTAACTAACTTACTGTATATTCTTAGTCAGTGACTATATTAAAGTTATAGTACTCTATAGTAACTATATCTAGTATTATTAAGGTATTATAGTATAGGGATCTATAGCTAAACATAAGTCTAAGAGGACTAGCCTGCACTAATGTATGGTGACATCCGCAGAACCATTTAGATTGAAGAACAACGTATTGTATATTACTTATAGAACTAGAATTAATTTGATTGATTAAAGTAAAAGATCGAACTTAATAATTTATTCACAATTTCCAACATTTATTCGTGTATAATCTTATACCATAAGAGTACAGTATACTCTTCTATAAATGCAGATCTTGAATATTACCTCGTTGGGATACTGCGCTCTTGCATATTGACAATGGTGATTCGGAAAATTAACATTGAATAAAAATTTCACGCCCTCGAAGCCTATTTCATCCTTTGACATGCAATCGGAAGAAACTTGAAGCCCGATATAAAGGAATACATCGACCCACAGCCAAGCCTCGGTCCCCATTCCCAGGTAGACTGACCTCGGTTATCCCCACACTCAAGCCTCTACCCCAGATTGTTTTTGCTGGTGGTAGTTAGTCTAGTGCAGATTACAACATTTCCTACACCTTCCGGAGAAAGATTGTCTCGATTAATCTGATCTTGCCAGTCTCGCTAAATGGCTATATCCAATTGAACTACATCTTAAGAACCAAGAACCAAGTACAGACATCTCAAACAATGGATGAGGTCAGTCGCATTCTGGATGGATTCACAAATCCTACAACAGGATCCTTGCATGGAGCAATCTTTATCGTGATTGATGACTCTGGTAAATAAATTAATCGTTCTCAGACAGACGGATGGCTGCTGTCTCAACTAATTCAAATATGTTCAAGTCCTCCCCTAACCAATGTACAGGGAATACAATCTACGAAAGAACAAGCGGGAAAGCTTCCTTTGATAGCACCAACCCAAACCCACCTCAACTTAATTCTCTGTGTTGGGTTGCATCAATGTCAAAGCTCTTCACTGCGGTCTCCATCATGCAACTTGTGGAGAAAAACCTCTTGTCACTTGATGATGATGCGAGGGATTACGTACCAGAACTCAAAGGAATTCAGATACTTCGCGGAATAAAGACTGCTGGAGGTAAGTTTATAAGAATTAGATTGATAAATGATGATTTCTGGATCATTCTAAGTCTCATTCCCAGGAGAAAATGGTTCAGTCTCTACATACCAACACCATATAGATCCTGTTCAAGGTAGAATCACAATTCGGTAAGTAAGATGAAGAAACAAGTCTCGTTTAATCTCGCTGACCAGTATCCAGTGACCTGTTGTGCCATACAGCCGGCTTTGTATATGATAGCTCATCGCCTTTGTTACAAGAATGGTCTAAGTTCCATGGTCGTACCGCACATACATTTTGCGGTAGTATGGTGAGTTGAATTTACAAAAATAACCATTGACCAACATCCAAGTGACCTATTTCCGTATTTCTAGGAAGGATATACTCATCCACTCATTTTTGAGCCGGCTACATCTTGGGCATATGGAGCTGGTTTAGATTGGGCCGGGCGTGTTGTACGATTACCTACAGCCCACAATCATTTTCCATCCAATGGCAAAATACTAACTCTATTTAGGTGGAATGCATTACAAACTCCACTCTTGAAAACTACATGCAAGACAATATCTGGTCAAAACTGGGAGCGACATCATCTACATTTCATCCAGAACTACATCGTGGCACTCTACCCGAACCATTGGAAATGGGGCACCGTGTCAGTGTCGGGCAAGGCTTTAAATCTGTGAAACTAGGGCCTATAACTCTTGTACAGCCAGCGAGGGACTGTCTTGGTGGAATCGGAATCTTTAGCACGGCGGCAGATTTTACCAAATTACTTGCTGCGTTACTGAAAGATGGAGGACCACTTTTGTCAAAGGATAGTACTGATATCCTTTTTCAACCTCAGTTAAGTGATGCATCGCGCTGCGCTATGCCAAGACCACTCGGCTCCCAGATGAGACGGATTTTGGGAATCAAGGATGTGAATGACACACATCAAGCGGACCATTCTTTGGCTGGTACTATAAGCATGAAAGATATTCCTGGTCGTAGGAAGGCTGGTACCGTCAATTGGAGTGGACTGCCGAATCTACATTGGGTGAGGCTTCTTTTCATCTTGAATCCCCAGTCGAAGAACTTTTCTTGTCTTTATTAACATTGTATACGCATTAGTGGATCGACCGCGAGACCGGAATAGCAGCTGCTCTTTTCACTCAATTGATGCCCCCTGGCGATGCGGCTGTTACATCACTGCTGATCGAGTTGGAAGAGGCAACATACAAATATCTGGTCAAAGGTCCTGCGACTACGGGACTACAAGGTTCAAAACTGTAAAACTCGAATAGGAGAGCCTCGAGGTTGAAGGTTAGATAAAGAAATAAAAGATACGACTTCGAATCATCAACAGTTTCATGCATCCTGAAAATAGATTTTTGCTTCGACTTCATATTCCTGTAGAACTACATTCTCAAAAAGAAGACCCACGCCTGGCAAAAAAGACAATTTCACAAACTATTCCATCCCAAAAAGATACTTGCTCGTGCTCATGACTCATAACCATTGCTGATGTGAATCCAACTATAAGTTATATGACAAAGAAAGATGAATAACGCCAGCACCTTGAGCTATTTTTATCAATATCCATAAGGAGATACATCCGGCATCGGTGGCACATTCGACCAATACTCGGTCGAAGGCTTACTGGCAGAGACTTGGAAATGCGCTGGGAAGAACCCAGGCATGTAATTATGTGTCTCCACTGCCGGTTTATATCCGGGTTGAGCTTCTTTTGGCATTCCAGGACGACCCATGCTGATAGGGTATACGTTCGAGTTGGTATTTGTTGGACTATGTGGGCCACTGGAATCGCTGGTAGCCGGGGACAAAGGAGCACCTTGTTGTTGTAGTGGGTATGTCTGATTAGTTGCATCGATAAATAGATTGTGCGAATTGGTAGGTTGTTGGGTCTCGAGGTTCAAGTCTTGCGTTGGCACCGGGGTGATTTGAGTTGGCGATGTCTTCTCTCCTGGTTTCTCGCATTCATCGACTGGGAGTGAAGTATGCGAAATTTGAATCAAAGTATTTTCATCTGTATCTTGTGAGTTCACCATCGCTATGAACACTTTTGATTTGTGCGAACATACCGATCTTTCCATCAATGAATTGCTCCTCCATCTGACGGACAAAATAAATTTCGTCCAGGACTTCAGCCCTAATTGGCGGATTGATCTGGCGGCGTACATCTTGTCCAGCTTCACGAAGTTTCTCTGCGGTAATTCCATGGCTATCTTTAAGCTCACAGAGTATGTGGACGAGGAGTTTCACGCGACCTACTCAGGTTAGATACATAATTACTCTGCTTCTACTGATATCCTCTCCCTTACCATGCGTCTTCAGATGATCCGGCTCCTTGTGCTCCACTTCTTTGGGCCACCAGCCCGGCTTCGTGAGTTCAGGATCCACGGTTTGTGGCACGCCTGAAATAACTCTTCGTCCGTTGTAGGGGAAGTGGACTTGTTTCCGTGGCTCAACAAGTTTGACGTACGACTTTCCGATAACACGACAGTTGATCTGCTGAAAGGTTTCGAACGCTTTGTAGTAATATCTTCGGAGCAGGTGTCGATCACCGACTCGTAGAACGGTACGTCCTGGTGCTGCTGCTGGGGGAGAGCTTGATTTTGGCCTGTCTCGAGCCATTGGTCGTTGTCGCTTTCGTCGGTTATGGGTCGATTGCCATTCACAAGGTATCATTTCTGCTGGTCTGATATTTTGAGCATGTCCAGGGTTCATCCATCCTGATCCAGATTGCATGTCCCAAGATGACAATTGGCCTTGAGATTGGCCTGGCGGCGACAAACATTAGTCAATTATCTTGGTCTCATCCTTCCTGATATTTATCTTGCTTACTCGGTGTGTATGTCATGGGTTGAAGATTTGGTGGGGCCATTCTCATAAATTGTTCCGTTACGTCGGGCCTGATAAAAATATTATTACTCGGGTTGTCGGATGAGGACAATGATTCGGCGTAGGAGGACGAGGATTCTATCCGAGGTTTGCCATCGTGGTCGAGGTAAATTAGTGCAAAATGAGGGTGAACAGAATTGAGATATTGCAACTATTCAAAATACTTGACTTAGTGTTGTCTGTCTTGGAAGACCGGGTTGAAGTCGAGGGGCATGACACTTACCGTGCGAGTTGCTTGGGGTATGGAAGTATCAGAGGCTCTTCGCTCCATTTCTCTAAGATCCATATGAGTCCTTTTTGTTCCCATATTATCGATTGGCAGATAGTTGGACGTGATTTGAGTCGTGATTTGCGAACTATGGACTGGGTTCATGTATATTTGCTGAACACGAGATAAATCATTTGACAACAAGTTGAAGATCTTCGGCTTAGTACAGGGCTACTTTCTCGAATATCTTTATCTCCACTTGCGCATCGACCTATGCTCCCTGTTCAGGACTCGGATGTCCACTCTGTATGCTCGCAAGCAAACACCTGGGGATAAAGTATCCAGCACCAGTCAGGGGGTGGGAGAATAGTGCAGTTATACAGGACCAGAAAGACTACAAGCATAACCGCCCCACCATACAATATACATTAGTACGTCCCGGCCTGCTACGATGGGGTATACAGCTGGGCTAATGCAAGGACGAAGGGCATATCCGCCGCCATAATCAATCGGTGGCAATAAGAACGCAGATACTCTTGGGCGTCTGGCGATCTGATCGCCGATCCACTGCTCTGGTTCCACAAGAATGGACAATCCGGCTTGCTGCATCCAAGCCAGGCTGGGCCTCGCTGGACTCATCGATTGTTGGAAAGTTGGTTTACCAGCTTTCTAACTGTACGTTTTGACGGGCGTTCCTTATTCTGACGAACCACGGTTCAGAGCTTGGACATAGTGGAGTATCCAAGATCCTCTCAACTTTGTATCAACGCCGATCGATCCTGCGCTTAGACTAGCCATTTAGCCACTTCTTATGGATGAAGCCTCTAGCCCGGATGAAATGGTCGGGTGATCCGAATGGCTGAACGCTTTCTTCCCAAATACGCCAAATGCAAACGGGGTAACACCTCGCGCGTAGTCCGTTGAAAAGCAAGCCTCTCCACGCACCAGGGGTTTTCCGGTTGACAAAAGCAATTTTTGCTCTACTGAGTCGACTGGCCGTCGAGTTAACTGTAGTGGGAAAATTTATCCTCACCAATCAACTAGTGGGTTTGTCGTTCTTTATGCGTCGTATCAGCCACGTCTTGGAATATCCACGCGGAAGCATGGAGAGCGCCTCTGAGATCATCCTCTGCATTGCCAACCCCATTAGTAGCATTGGTCGAATGGTCGGAAGACAAGATAGCTAACCCATTTTCTATCTTTCTGCAAGCAGCAAACAACAGCAATTGGATTTCATGCGCGATACTGTTGTAGTACAGGGTAGTCCGTCGATGTATCCTTTCCTTATGAAGAACCGTAGAATCGGGATCGGCTGTGCACCGACCTAATCCCCAATGGACCCAAGGCTGAAACTTTGCTCGGCTGGAGTTCCAGCAACCTTGAAACGATCTTCATGGAAATCAACGGGGAATGTTGTTCGTGACTACGAAGTAGAGTTACCAAAACCCACCATTGAATCTTGAGCTTATCCAAACGTACGAGCACGGATGTCCCAGGGTCTAGCCTCGCAAACCCCGATACACGAGACCGATCATCGATCTACTAGTATCGTTTGGTATGTTTTGATTATCTATCTCATTTAGTCTACTAAAAGTTAGGACATAGATGAAAGTCCCAGGGTCCGCATCAGAGCCGGGTCTAAATGCCACCAATGGATAGAATCTCTTGCGTGTTTTTGTCAACCTGGGCATGCTCTGTACAAACGCTGGTCTTAGCACCAAAGCCCGAGGTCATGCTGGGAGATTCTCTCAAGGGGGAACCTTTTCCACATCTCGGCCAATGAGAAAGTAATCCTGGCCGAATGGAGTCTCGATAGTTCAACGGTTCCAAGATTATGGCCGACTAGGGGATAGAGCTGACTGGAGTCCTATAATCTGCCCATTAGGATCTATTCCATGAGCCCGGATCGACAGTCACATATCTTGGGGGGATCTGCGATGAAGGCACCTGGTCCGAGCCATCAGAGGATGATGGGGAAATGCATGGACGGAGTATGTACTTCTGTTCTGCATATCCACCATAATCTGTAAAAGCAACTACTAGTGCCACCGAGCGCTGCAATACAGTACAGCATTCGCCTCCACCGCTGCGACGACCAATTCGCCCCTCCTCATCCCCAACGGTTTTTGCTTTTGTCGTTTGAAGCCAACTATTCCATCTAGACTAATGCCACGCATCAATTTAGAGGAAAAGTCATCCGTCCATGTTCGATCCGCGAATGTAAAGGCACTACAGTAGACCGCGAAGCCATGGAGTAGACGATTTGGCCAGGGTCTGCAGATGGGCAGATATGCTGTGGCCCATATTTCTGCCCCTCAATCAGCAAATAGGAATGTTGGGTGTCCAGGTGTGTTTAGTGTCTCTAACTTTAGCTCCATATTGGCCTCAGCTTGGGTTCAGGGACGCTTGGCAAAGTATAACTTGAGCCTGGGCTGAGTGATTCACAGTAGCTTCCCCTGCCAAACCCTTCCCCAAACCTCCAAACAAACAGAACCACTGAAAAGCTCGTATTCGATCATGGACGCCTACCACAAACCTTTTTCTTCTTTCATTCCCCGACGCAAGTGGCGTGGAGGAGGGGAAAAGAAAAGATGTGCCCCTTGCGTAACAAGCGGGGGCCAAGCCCTGATATTCGCACATCCTCATTCAGTTTGTACAACACCCAAGCCTGCGCTGATGCCTTGAACCCACGCATATTCATACATACATTGCGGTATGGTGAAGTTGTGGCCTGGGCCCAAGCCAAAAGGATCGAGGGTTTCGATCGAGACAAAAGTACTCGATCCCACCTCTAGCCTTCCTCTTCGTGTTGCCTTTGCAGGGTGACCGCATTGTTAGAATCCCTGTTACCAGGAAATTCCTGCATCAACTCTACATACAGCTTACATACTACATACAGTAACTCGACTTGTACTAAACAACAACATCATGGTCGACGACATTCGAGACCAGATCTTCCCAGCAAATGTAAAGCAGCGAGCCTTATGCCGCCGGAATGATTTTTCCTAACGTAGTTTGGGCTGATTTTGAGGCTGAATCAAAGAAAGTAGTTTTTATACGATAAACAGGGGATGACTCTTCCCTGTCATATCCCATAAAGGGTCGATGGATATCTGCCATCTGCCATCAGCGAGGGTAAAGTGGGGGGATAGTAGATTAGCAATATGCAAACGAGATGGCAGCAGTGTCGATTTCGACTCAAAATAGTAATGGTACTCTCGAAGTAAATAAGAATAAGAATAATCCGCTCCAAAGTTCCGACCATTCAGAAGCGCCGTCTCCGCGTGAGATCGCCATGACTTGCTCTATCCACTCGACGACGCCTTGTTTGCTAAATGGTGGAGCCTCGCTAGTTTGTTAGCCCAGAGTGAATTCCACGACGATAATTCGTGAAAGTACATATTTGTTTGCAATCAGAAGTGGATCTAAATGACTCGTAAGAACTTAGCCAAGCTTTTGTAATGACTAGGATCATCTCGATATACTAGATCTAGTTACTTCAAACGACGGATTTGATCTTTGTTCATCGCCACATATCCAATGATCCAGCATGGCGGAACCTTTCTCATTGGAACCCAACTATGTAGATACAGTACTGCCCATTGCTATGAGGTCTGATAAAGAAAACCCAGAATCTTAATCTATGCAAGGACTTCAACCTAGGCTCAATATCACGGCACTCGAGTACGGTACTGTCACTTCCACGTCGCCCTGACTATCAATGTCCACTTTCTCACCAATCGTGACATTTGCCAAGCGCACGGGTGCACCCATTTCCAATTCATAGTTATATGACCAGCCATCCCAAGAGATCCCGGTGATAGCGTCGCTTCCATTCGCCATCAGCCGTTGTACCGATAGGGATTTGGCCGAGATATCGGACAAGCGGAAGGCATATGATGCCGAGGGGCGGTGGGAACTAGATTCTTCGAGGTTGGTGTAATTATACTCTTGCATATTGATCACGGCAATTCGAGCAAGGTTTCCATTCATATATGCAGCATAGGCAGCTTCTGTTTCATGGGGCATGGATAGATGAACGACCTGGACTTGCGAGTTGTCGCCCTCGTGACCAGAGTCCTCGCCACCTCTTAGCATTGCAGCCACCATAACATTGCCGTAATAAGGGGCTTTTGTACCAATTGTGGCTTTATTGGTTTGAATTGGTTGCCAGGAGGCGTAGCGATAGTTTGTTCCTTGGTGCATATGTGTTCGGCGAATACTTTGCGAGGCGCAATATAAATTGAAGTCCACCCCCCAAAGGGCCGCACCAAAGGAGTTGGAGAGACCGGGCTTTCCCTGATGGTAGAGGGAGTTCGTCTCTCCAAGAATGTATGAAATATCCTTTGCGAGACCTTGTTCATTGAGGACACGAGACAGGTTGACATGCTGAGCAACACTGTGCATAGTCGAGGTGTGATTCATGAGTGTTCGTGCAAGTGTTACTCCAGGCTCGTCCGCGCCTCCAATATAGCTGAACACTTTTAGCAAAATATCTATCATGATACTCTTCTCCTTCCTCTATGACTTACTTGTGCATCGAGTTCAGCCCAATATCATGGTCATCGTTCAAGCCTACCTGCCATACTTTAAGAGGATCCAAGCTATTCGTGAGACCTGCAAATGAAGGCGCGATATACTTAAGCTCCTTTCCTGTAACCAGATCCGGACAACTCTTTCGGAGTTGTCTCTTAATAACCCTTGTCTTCGACAACCACTCATCAACATAAGACTTCTCATTCCAATCTGCCGGACGGGCAGGATAATCAACAAATAAATCCGGCTCATTGCCCAGCTCCCAATATGCGAGCTTTTCATCCTTGAGAGCCTTGCAAGCAAGTGGAACCGTGGCTAAGAGTGTCTTCATTCCAGTCGTACCATTTTTGCCGAGATTGAATCCGTGACTGAATTTCGTTCCGGGCCAGGTCTTGTAAGACTCGAAGTAGGAATCTCCGATATATATAATGGACGGGTAGTCTGTCGAGAGAGATGGAACCACCGTTCCATTGATGGATGTTTTGAGGTTCGGGTCATAAAGCGCTAAATCTCTATTAAAACAAGTCAGATAACAGAGGCCATTATGTTATATTTTTGCAGTGTCTGTGAACCAAGAATAATCACAATATTTGATATGATATCTTACTGGGTATTTCCACCAACCCGAATATAAGGCTTTACGCCCTGCAGATCGGCGAGGTTATCAAGTAAGCGATTAGAGAAATCATTCGGCTGGGACAAATTTCCTGGAAATGAAATGAGTATTAATAAGATCAATTCTAGAAAAACAATATTTACATACCGGCGAAATCTGGAAATGATGAAAATTCGATAGAAAATGATACGAAAGGATGGAGGACTGCAGCGCCAGCACTCTCAGGAACATCTTTGTCTATTGTAATTGGAGAGACTTCACGCTCAACCAGTGCTGCTACTACCGTCGTAGCCCCAAGCAATAAGGAGATATGCATGATCACACTTCAAGAGGGGGTGTTGAATTTATTTAAAACTTTCAGAATTTATCGAAACGAGGTCATTTTCAGAGATCAACCCCCTTAAATTTATATCCCACGGCAGGTGGAATGTGCTTCTAGGTAGTAGTAGGCTATTGAATATGTCATGCCGTCTCGTCAAATGCCGTCCCCAAAGACGAAAATGAGCAAAGCGGCGGAGATTCGACAAACCAGAGGAACTATTAGAGAAATAACCCATCGGATGAATGAGGTCCACCTCGGGGAGAAAATGCGGGGGTTACATCTGGGGTTGCGGAGAGACGATCGTTGCGATATTGGTTTCAGTCGGCTATTGAGAAAACCATCAAGCTGGATCTGCATTGGGAAGTCAAATCCTGAAGGATACTAGTGGGAAGTCATATTATATACGAGGGTACTAGTGGTAATAGGAATAGACATTGAATTCAATCCGGGAACTGGTATCAATTGAATAGGAATGCGAGCAAAAGTGGAATTTGGGACACATCGGCGCATAGCAAGGAGGTCCCAGTATCGATTCATGAAAGAGAAAGAATAAATAGACAAGCAAACCGGCTAGACTGAATAATCTACACAGACGAAGAAAGAAAATGGAGTTCGTGAAATACATCTCAATTTCATACTGAGACATCAGGTATATTTTCGGAGCTAAAAAACCATCAGTCAAGGTCATGCAACAGATAGATACTCGAAAACTCACATCAAGGGTCAAGGACTTGCTGCTGTTCTCTACCTGGTCTCGGTAAATACCAACCAGAGCCTCACTGTTCTGGAAAAGGCCAGTCTTCAGACTGATGACGATGAACTGCATGCCTGGAGCGGCGTGATCATGGATATAGTTGGCAATGCGAGCAACATTGGTATTATCGAGAGCAGCATCCACCTCATCCAGTACGAAGAATGGCGAGGGCTGGTAAGAGTGGATGGCAAACAGCAGGGCAAGTGCCGCCATGGTCTTTTCACCACCAGATAAGTGTTCCATATCACGGAAACGCTTTAGCGGTGGCATGGCGTGGTATTTGATACCGTCAAGGTATGGCTCGTCCGAGTCCTCGATATCGAGATATCTTGAGAAAGAAAAAAGTTAGTTATAATGAAAAAGTGGGATAAAAAAAGGAAGATAGTGACTTACGCTTGTCCACCCAGAGGGTAATTGGCACTGCGAGTCAGCTCACGGTAGATTGGTCCGATCTGCTCAGAGATATGTGTGAAGGCCTTGTTGAAGAGATCGGAGCGTTTCTTCATAACCGCTTCGAAGTCATCCTTTGCCTTCCGAGCATATTTCCGAGCATCTTCAAAGTCCTTCTCCGTACCGCGGAGTTTGTTCTCGACAGTCTCCAGACGTTCCATGGCGCGGGTGTTCGGTGCCATCTTGTCAAGCTCGTTGTTCAGACTACGGACCTTTTCCAGCAGCTCCTCTTCGAGTTTATCGTCCGACTCCTATTATAGCTATTAGTACTGAATGATGGACGTAATGCAACTAATGCGTACCTCCTTGAGGGTTTCTCCAAGAGAGTCAAAGTCAACCTCGATACCGTAATCTTGCACCACAGGAGTTTCGTCGACATCGGCCTCATCCACGTCCATTGCATCTGGATTCGCAGCCTGCACAAGATCGTCGATGGGCAGTTTGTCGAGACTGCTAGAAGACTCTTCCAGGGGAATATCAATATCCTCAAGCTTGCATCGTCGTAGAAGAGCATAGCGACTCGAAGAATTCCGTTGGATCTCCGCCTCCAGGGCATTGATATTCTTAAGCGCACCTTCGACATGCTTGCTCCGCTTTTGGAGCTCTCTTCGCTGCTCAGCCAGGTTTTCAGCTGACTGTGCATAGATTTCTTTTTGCTTCTCGAGCTCCTCGCGTAGAAGATCCAGTTCAGCGCTGAACTCGTCCAGCTTGTTACGGATATCCTCCTGCTGTTCCTGGAGCTCTTCAATCAAACTGGCATCACGGTCATGTTGGGCCTTGAGACCATTGAGACGGTCTTCAGTTGCCTGAATGCGTTGGATTTCAAAGCTGAGCTGATTCTCAATGCGACTCTTCTGTGTTGTGAATTCAAGCTTCTTCTGTGCAGCTTCCTCTTGCAAAGAGCCCTGTTGGGCTTCATATTCACGAATATTGTCGTAGCCCAGGCGCTTGCAGAATTTGCGGTAAATCTCATCTTCAACATTACTAACAGAGGCCTGGGAGTTCTCGATCGTCTCGTCAAGTTCATCCAAAGTCTCCTTGCGCTCAGTGTACTTCGGTCGTAGATCCTCCATCTGTTGCTTGACGAAATCTAATTCGCTCTGCTTGCTCTTAATATTCCGCTCGAGAGCCTTGAGCTCATCCTGAGCATAGTTAAGGCGCTGCTCAAGGCCAACAAGCTCTCCCTGTAAAGTTTCTTCTTCCGAACCCCGGCGATGACTCTTTGGCAAATTACCCAGATCACCCATGAGCTTGTCCTTTAGCTTGTGAAGATTCTCAACTTCTGAGTCCTCCCAGCGCTTGGAAGCATTTTGTTGAGGACCACGTCCACCGGTCATCAAACCACCTTTGTGGATCACGGTACCATCCAAGGTCACTGCCTTAGCGTCGACATTTCGCTCGTAGCACAGGTACTTGGCGGTGGCCAAATCATCGCATACAATTGAATTGCCACAAGCATAGACAATGGCGCGAGAGACCGAGTCGTCATAATCAACAGTCTCGATAGCAGGGCGCATATTCCGATGCATTCCCTTCAAGCTTGAATTGAAAGCTTTGACCTGAATAGTTTCGAGGGGGATGAAGGTGGCTTGCCCGGCTCGCTGATCACGAAGATGCTGGATACACTCTTTGGCGGTCTTTTCATTATCCACAACGATAGCATCGAAGTGTCGGCCAAGGACAGTGCTGACAGCTTCAGCATACTTTCGTTGCTTCGGTCGGCAGAGGTCACTCACACGGCCCTTGACACCGGGAAAGATGCGCTTGAGGGTTGAAATGAGCTCTTTAGCTCGGATTTCACGCTCGTTCTGCTTCTTTCCATCATCGGCTTCCATCAGCTTCTTCAGTACGACCTGCAGCTTCTCCTCAAGCTCAGTCCGCATCTGGGTTACCTTGAGACGTTCGGATGTCAGAGCATTGAGGTCCTTTTTCTTGCGGTCGATATCTTTGTTGGTGGTTTTGATGGTGTCATTCAGAGCAGACTTGCGTTCATTCATACTCTGCGCATCGGATTCAAGGGTCTTGAACTGCCATTCAGTGGTCTCAAATTTGCCCTTCAAGCTGTTCACAGCCTCGGCCTCAGTCTTCCTCTGGCGACGAAGGTTGTCAAGGTTGAGTTGATCGGCGGATGAGCGCTTGCTAACTTCTTCACGAAGCTTGTTGTACTCCTGTTGATCATCCTCGCTCAGTTGTCCACCTCTCTTGGTCGTGGTCTTTTGCCATTCAGCTTCCCACTGGCCTTGGGCTTTCTCTACCAGCTTCAGGTTTTTCTCCAGTTGCTTTGCATTGTTCGCTTGGCTCGTGCGCTCCTTGTCGATCTCGTCGATCTTCGATGAATACCGCTCCGCCTTTCTCTGGGTGATTTCTATCTTCTCATTGATGGGAACTAGAGAGTTGTTGAGTTCCTCGATCTCCCTCTCTTTCTTGGAGATGTTCTTTTCAGCTTTTCCGACATCCCGACCAACACGAGCATGCTCCTTCTTGGCATCTTCAACATTAATCTCATACTTCTCGACCCCGCGGCGGTATTCCTTAAGCTCGTCCTGGTACTTTTGGATATCGGCACTTGACGCATCGATCAGGCGTTGGAAGTGGAAAAGTTTCCACAAGATATGAGTAATGATGGCTTGGTCTCGCTCCTCGGCCTTCTTGGCGTAATTCTCGGCTTCGCGTTTCTGCTCCTGGTATTGTTTAACTTCGGAATTTATTCCACGTCGACGGTTGAGCTGGACGGTCTGTTGTTCGGCGGCTTCTTCGGCTTCGGCCTTGAGCTTCTCGTAGTCGCCTTTGTATTCTAAGCTGCCAGAGATCTGCTCAATCAGGCGAGTTAGGTCTCTTGGGGATTGAGAAGCAATTGCCTCCACATCACCTTGGAAAACCAAGAAGTTGCGGGCGCGAATTAAGATGTTCTCTTCTTCTAGGGCCTGGTTGTACTCTTGGGCGGTGACAATCCGGTTGTTAATGCGGTATTCGCTGGCTCCCTGGCTGGTAATTGATCGCCGCCATTGTTGCTCCTCGCCCGCATCATCTTCGTAGACAGCCATGACCCAGGCCGTCTTAGGGTCACCACCAGCAGGGTCTTGCGACGCATTTACATTCTCATCTTCCTCCTCCTGTCCATCATCTTCGCCGTTGACGATAGGTTCTCCATTGACATCGACCTTAGAGGTGCGTAGGACACGGCCACGGTAAACCAAATCTTTAAGGTTTGTTGATCGCAGGTGGGAGGACTTGATTCCTAGGACGAACGAGATGGCATCCATTCTAGTGTTGTTAGCATAAGCACCCCGCGACGCAGCATGGGAATGGACACATACGAATTGGACTTACCAGACCCATTGGGTCCAATAATTGATGTGAAATAAGCATCTCCGAATAGCAAGGTATGGTGTCCTTTGTAGGACTTGAAGTCTGCGCGCAAAAAGGTTAGCAACGCCGCGCACTCGTTCCATAACCACAAAGACGTACTGAAAAGCTCCAACCGAATGAGTTTCCCCATTTTGCGTCTTAGCTGGCCCCCGAAGGAAGCGAATATTACTAAGACAAACGGTGGACAGAAAGTTGAATGAGCAAAAATTGACTTGGAGTGAGCGTGGGAGGGGCGCGAATATGGGGAAATCGCAACCGCGTTGAGACGCGCGCCGGGATCACGTGGCTCCACATGTATACAGTTTGGACTTGCAGAACACATACAGAGTACTATATACAGTCGTGAATATTCAGTGATTTCTGATTTCAATTTGATTATCAAGAAGCATTTAGATTGTGCGAATGAATTTGTGGTGTTACAGTTCTATATGTACATGTTCTGCTGGTAATACCGAAGATCTAAAGCTCGCATCTAACACTTAGCAGATGAACTCCAGCGGAACTCTCTGAAGAAAGTATGAAGACAGAGCCAAGAGAATATCACGTCGTTCCCTCACTCTTAGGTCTTGCGAGCAAATCGGACGGGGTTACCAAGGGCGTACAAATCGCTGGAAACATAGCCATTGGAGTCCAATCTGAATGTAGCCTTGCGACCCTGGATCTGCATCAAGATGAAGTCTTCACTGGTAAAGACCTGACGAACAGATAGAAACAGCCTCCACAAGCCACGACTAAGCTTCTGAACGGGGTCCTGGAAGAAACCCGGAGCACTCTCTTGCGTAGAACCAAGTTTTCTGCTTTCGCCTTCGAATCGCTTGGCGGCCTGCTCTGAGACAACCAGTTTCTTGGAGATAGAAACCTCAGATGGTAAGACCTCAATTGTATAGGGCTTTGTGAATGGCATCATGCGCCGGACCGTAAATCGGATATAAGTTTGGCCTTGAGACTTGACGGCCGTGATATTGCGAATCATATGGCTAGTTCGGGTGAAGAACAAGGTACCCATAACACTCATCGTTACACAGATACCCCCGAAAAGAGCTTGCTGCCACATAGGAAGAACTGTGACCGGGTCCCGGAAGACAGCGTTGGAATTGTAGACCGCATAGGCGAAGCAGAATGCGGACAGACCGTAGGCGCTAAGAACGTAGGTACGTTGAGACGGCGCATTGAAAAGAACCACATCTCCTTGCCTTGCCACCTTCAATGCTAATTGACCAATATTTCCTGCTTTGGCTTGTGTGGCTTGTATCGTGTTCCGCACTCGTTGTGCTTGACCGGCAGCCTGAGACTTGCCTTTAACGGCCTTGGGTGCGGCTGCATTGGGGGCTTTGGATGCAAATGAACGCCATGAGAAGGTATGTAATGTCTGTGAGCCAGGTCGTAGGGGAGCTCCGGCGCACCGGTGCCAGAATACTCGGAAAATGGGTGCTTTTGCGGACATGATTATCGCGCGATCTGTGTCCACGGCAGGGTTAGCAAAGACATGACGGCGTCACAGCAGATCGGAGAAGCCCGGGTGACTCGAAAATGAGAGATCTCAGCTCGGACAATTCGAGATCAGAACAAGAAAAAGAAATAAGACTCACCTCGAACGACAAACTATGGTTGTTCTCCTCGGAAAGCGCCGCCAGGTTGAAAGCAGCCCGCGGCAGAAAAATGTTCCCGTCCCGGCCGCCGGTGAAAGCTCCCAACGCCCTCAACCATCAACCTCCCTCACTTCCATCCCTCCAATTCACGCGAAATCCAGACGATAACACCTCGAATCTTGTCGCGGCTCCATTTGGTGGTGGGCATTTGGTCGATTCTGTTTGTCTTTGCCGGCAAACTAGCTCACTCGAAGCATTGCGACAACCTTCATCTCACACATCTCCATCTCCGCTAGCATTTATACCAGCCTTCCCCCGGGAAGCAACATATCACATACAAAATGGCCGCTCGAATCCCCGTTAGCCAAGTGCCGGCTATGTTCGCCCGTCGACAGCCTCGAGTGCTTCAAACCGCACGTCGTGAGTTTTCCCCTCGATCCTTCAACACAAGCCTGAAGCCCGCGAACAAACGCAAAAAGTCCGGGCAATATCAATTCCTCAACCTTGCTCGCCTACGACCCAATTCCAACCTCTCAATCCACCAAAAGACCTCTCTATACTAACCTAGCTTAGGCCTTCAATCTTCCTCCGCTCCTCAGACCCAAAACCCCGCCTACCCGCTCTACCCCTCCGTCATCCAGCTCCTGCACGAGAAGAACATCCCCGTTTCGGAAGCATCCAAGATCCCCGCCTCCGGACCCAAGGGCCGCCTACTGAAGGGTGATGTCCTCGCCTACCTGGGCCAAATCGCCAACGATTACCCGGCCATCCAAGCCGCTTCGCTGGCCAAGCTCCAAGTCCTGGACCTGAGCAACATCAAGATCGCTGCGCCGGCCCCCAAGCCCGCCGCGCCGGCCGCGGAGGCGAAGGAGGAACCCGTCGTCGCTAAGCCTCCACCCATGGCCTCAGTCGCCATTACCATCTCTCTGGCTGCCGTACTGTCCGCCCAGCGCAAGCTCCAGGAGTCCCTGGGCGTGACTGTCCCTCTGTCCCGTTTCCTGGCCATTGCAACCGACCTGGCCAACGACGACCTTCCCCGCGCAAAGAACTTCAAGCCCTCCGCCGACGAACTCTTCGATGAGATTCTCGGCGGCGAGCCCGTCCTCTCATCACGCGGGGACTATATTCCCGAGCTGAATGCCTTCGAGGCTTCCCAGCCTCGTCACCCTGAGCCTGTTGCTGAAGACATTATTGACATCCTCAGCGCTAAGCCTGGCAAGAAGACCGCCTACACACCCGCTCCATCCTTCGACGACGAGGCTGGTGCGGCCAATGTGTTCAGCTTGACTGTTCCCGTTGGGGAGGAAGTGCGTGCCAAGGCATTCCTTGAGCGCATCAAGACCCTCCTGCAGGTCGAGCCTGCTAGGTTGGTGATCTAAAGTCAAAATTGTCATGTTTGTTCTATAAATCTTCCCCCGATATTGCGAGGCTATTTCCTTTTGTTTGATTTCCCATGTAGCATAGATAATTGATTCTAGCCTTGGTTTGGTTACAATTCAACAGTGATTCGCGAGATATGAGATATTGTTCTTATGCGTCAAGAATTTAATACAAGCGGCACAATCTGATCAATGGAGACGAGCCCTAGTCTGAAAGGAATACTAGAAGAAAAAGTAGAAAGAAAGGTACCTGGGATAGTTCCAAGCTAACCTTGCTATATCATTGAAATTTTATAACATTTTCAATTAGGTCTTGATGATACTTTCATTGGACTAGTAGTTCAATTAATAAAAATAGTAGTCCAAATAGTAAAAGTGGTGTTCCTTCCAACAATACTCCAGCACTCGTCGTACTTTCCCCATGAAATACAATAACAGTCGGTCGTAGTTTCCTTTTCTATCGTAGTTTCCTGTTGTTAACTGTTTACTATTGGAAGAGTAAACAATCGAAAAAAGGCGATTCCCAGTTTCCCTCTCATTTTTCTGCTTTCTCTGGATATTTTACCCATTTATACAGCTTCTACCCGTTGATCCATACGGATCTCGTCGAAAAGATGTCTGTAAGAAATTCTCAATCAATTGGTGTCCAATGTATGGATAGTACAGCTAATTTGAACCATTAGACTACAGATATCCTGAGTCTTTCTCTCCAATTCTGACTGCGAAACAAACACCCAACCACATGAAATATCTGGGAGCCAAGATAGATGATGCTGAATGGTAAAAATCTACAAATGGGAGTCCCTCGCGACGAGAGGGAAAAGATAGGTATCCTTTACACGATGGAGATGTGCGGAAAATTCGGATGAATGGAAACAGCAAGTTGTTTTCTCCTGATGTTCCGTTCCTTTTCGAAGAAGCTCTTTGGAGCTAATTACTATCTATTTTGGACCAAATTGCTTGCATTACTGGTAAGGAAAACCAAATGATATCTCCAAGTATAATCTCTTGCACAGAAACCACAGCGTCTGACATTGTTTTATGGCTGAGCATTTAAACTAATTTACACCATAGGGTATTCCCACGAGAACCCATTCAGCACAACTTGAGGATTCTCCTTGAAAAAACCGCTCGACATCCATATTCAGACAGTTTTTCGTCAACCACAGTCACAGAAAGCACTGATTCGGGATTTTTTCTGAGTGTTGTCTTTGCTAACAACATTCAAGCATACTGATAGTCCTCTCAATCTAAATATTTACACCAGAAGCCTGAATCACCAGTGATGGCTACAAATTTGCCCACCAGTCTTTATTGAACCAGCACCAACAGAAACGAAGGGAATGCAACATTCCATTTATCCTTCAACACCTGTGTGCTGTTGGAAAATAATACTGGGAGAGCAAAGCTCAGCAAGAAAGATTATAGCTTTTATGTGACTGGTAGGACTGGTTGGGGATGTTTCTTTTTCCAATGCAAGGACTTTGATAATATAATTAATCAAACAGATCGTGTTGTCGACCAAGTTGTATTATTTATTCCAACTTGAGCCTTGAACTCGCAACACCACGAGTTGTACCGTACGATAGCGTTAGTTATCTATTCTAAAGGTTTTACAAGTAAATCAAGTTTGGATCACGATCAGTGCAGTTCTATTCGAATGCTTCCTCCTAGCGACAATGCCAGATGAACAAATGTCCGGAGATGCCATTCAAATCCAGAACCCAAGGCTCAACGACGCCAGTGAAAATCAGAAAGAGAAGAAAGAGAGAGAGAAAAAAGAGTCATGTCATCGTCATCAGAAGAATCTAGAAGCAAGCCAGCAATTGCAAGAAGTAAATATCCACGCTGACGCAACGCCCCGAATGTCTGAATACCGGCGACACCATTGGAAACACCATAAAGCGCCACTGCTTCGACCCGATGAAAGAAGATGAGGTGCGCCGGAAAATGCCACCCGAGAAACAAGAAAAACCCAGAGAACAAAAAGGAAAAAGGAAAAAAAAGAAACGAGAATAGTAGAAGTAGAGCCAAATCGAATCGAAAATCAGATGGAGATGGACATGAAGGGCTTGCCATCGAAATGATGACAGCCGGCGATCTCCAATGAGATGCTGTAGATGCCAATGCGTAAAAAAAAGGGATATTCCATGATAACCACGCCTATGACATGAAGCCTTTTAGACCATGATCAACACCAAAAACCACAAAACGCCGAGTTGAATGCAGAGAGAAAGATGCATAGATATGGACTGGTCTTATTCAGCGAATTGTGCCAAACTCCGCCAATTTGCTGCCAGAGCGTCGAGAATCTCGCGTAGCTCTCTTGTCGAAAATCTTCCAGAATCGGAGTGTTTCGTCGCCAGCGCCAGTCACGACAGTTTGGCCGTCTGGACTCATCGCCAAATATAGCACGCGGAATGTATGACCAGTAAGAGAGACAATCTGTTCCATTCGCGGGTACTTCCAAATAACAATTTGGTTCTGGCTGTATCCGTGGGTGCTGATTATCTCATCGGAGTTCTTAGACCAAGACAAATTGCAAACCTGGCTACCTGTGTCCACTTCCTTCACCATGGAGCCTGTTTGTGTGTTCCAGAACTTGATGGTGCGGTCTGCGGTACCTCCACCAGAGGCAAGCAGGTGATGTTGATGAGGTGACCAGGCAATGGCTTTTACAGCCGCGCAGTGACCTGTGGGGCCTGAAAACCGATAAAGAGGGGTTTCATTCAACTTGTCCCAGACCATTAGTTGATTATCGTTACCACCGGATGCCAATTGACCGTCCTCGGTATTCCATTTCAATCCACAAACTTCTTGCTTGTGGCCAGACAGCTTGCGGAGGTACTGGTCTGGAGAACGGACATCACGGTGGTAAATGAGGCGATCTCGAGATCCTGATGTGAGAATATGATCGTTCCAAGCCAAGGCACCGACACGATTCGTGTGACCTATCATGGTACGCAATCTTCGGCAATGCTCTGCATCCCAGATCTGTACCAGCCCTTTGCCTGTGCCGATGGAAAGATGAGTGCCCTAGAATTAGTTAGCATGAGAGACTTATTCTTGCTTTCAAAGCTTCAGTCTTACCCGCTGAATCCAGCTCACACTTGTGACTGTATCATCTTTCAGTTCACACAGCTTGGTCACCCGACCTGATTGGGAGTTCCACATGTAAACGGAGTTGGCCAAACCAACACCAAGTACATTGCTACTGCCCCAATCGACCAAGTTCAGATAAAAGTCATCTTGTAGATCGGGGGCATCGAGTACCTTGTAGGGTACCTTATTCACATAGCGGGGTTGCTTGCGCGGGGTTTCGAGTATCCTCTGGCTATCATAACGAATTGGGGACAGACTGTACAACTCGGATCTCGCATTCAAGTTCGGAGCATGAGCACTTCTGGGTGTTTTCGAGGGTGTCGGATGGCCCGAGCCGGGTCGGGTTGGACCATAATTGAAGAGATTCTTGTGAGGGGTAGAAGGGGTGATACTGGCGGGAGGAAGGTTGGAAATATGGGAAGGAGGCGTATGTGAACGGGTCTTTTCATTGATACCGTTAGTAAAGCCTAACAGTGGATCTGAAGACCCCGATGTGAGATCGGCTTGGGGGACAGTGTTGCCGAAGAGTTCATTCCGCAGGACCTGTGAGAATGTTCGATTCGCTTCCTCGGCTTTGTAATAGTTATTAGCAATGATTTCTTTATGGTACCTCGAAGGAAGACCAACTCTTTTGGAAGTGAAGTTCGGAGTGGGGTGCACGTCTCTTGGATTTTGATGGCGTTGTAGGACAGCCATCCTCACCGAGAAGATTGTAGGTTGCTTGTAGGTCTTGACCATCTCGATTTGGGATGAAACTGAATGGACGTTAGCCTCATTGGAATTCCAATCCAATCACTCGATTCCAATAGCGCCTACGAGCGCTCTTGGTCTCGACCAGTGGGCAACATACCGATCTCCGTATACTCGTTGTCGTTTTCGACAGGGACTTGTTCCCGGGGTTATTTCTCTTTGACGACCAGCTTTGTCATAATCCTTCAGGGCCTTCGTCAATGCTGAAGCATCGACAGGCTCTGATCCCTCCGATGGTTTCGATCGGTTGGCATTGTTATCCGGGTAAAGAATCGTCCTTTTTATAGGCATGCTCGGCGGAGTTTTTGAACCTGGCGGGGAGACAAAGCTGGCAGCTTGCGATCGAGTGTTTGCCCTTGTCGACATGCCAGTCTTTACGCCTGCCTCTCTTTCCTGAGATTGGTCCGCCATATTGGAAACTAGTTCTCAGGCTGAGATGCAGATTGCGCTAGCTCAATGTTTGGTCTCTGTATTCGCATGCGATAAGACCCAGAAATGATTGGAGGGAACGCAGGAGCTGAATTTCAGTTGCAAGTCGATCTGTCGGGGGTATTTAAATACGGCGGCGGGTTGAGGAGTGATGTTGTGAGAAGAGGGATCCAGATCAGTTGTTTGGCGCTTCAACACGGTGGTGACATAAGGCTTTGACCGAACCCATCCAAGCCAAGAGGGCGGGCACCACAGTGATTCAGTCGAACAAAGAGGGCATTCAAACCGCGGAAGACAAAGGACTGGTGTTGAGAGTGTTCAAGGGAGACCATTCCATCCCATCCCATCCCATCCAGCCCTTCCCTTGAGGTCACGCGTCGGGTACGCTATACCCGATTGGGATACCCCTTCCCAAACAGGATCCGCAGTCACTGTGGAAACACAGAGTATATCATCACCACATTAATTCACTATTACAGTTATACAGTTAGTCGAATTATAATTTGTTGTTGAATATAATTCATATCACAGCTGGCATTTAAGACTATCCTGATTGTAATTCTCTGAACCAGGCCTCATGCTGAATCACGTCTTTGTTATGATGCCACGCCCCTACCACCTGTCTCAGTGGTGTTTATATCGTGTTAGTAACACGATCAGTATTATGCGGTGTGGTCCAACCAAAGCTGACCCCTCCGCTCAATTAGAAGCCATTTAACCCTCTTCAGACAGTCACGACACGACGTAGACGCGATCGGAGCGCGTCGACGCGAAGCTTAGACCAATCATTTCTATCCGGAGAATTTGACCGTCTCCACTGAAGATCAGCTGAGAATGTGATAAACAGTATACATCATAATCACTACATATCGATTCCTCAGTCAATAGATGTAGCTCTGATATCAACAGACAGTTTTTGCTATACTATCTAAAATGAAAGTGCTATGGATGTTCCAGATTTGAGAGATCTCTGAGTAGTAAGTCTGACTAGATCCCGGTCCGTTTAAAGTCTTTCAATAATCAGTCAGAATTCTCTTTGAAAGGCGCCTTATATATATATCTTCCTTCCATATGAAAAACCATGTGATTCCCGCAAGAACAAAAGGGAATACAAATATTACAACAGAGTAATTCATGTTGATCCCAGTCACAGGGATAGCGCTAGGAAAACACATGAACATCATCAAATAGATGGACCAGCAAACTGCCCCCACATTGACTAGCCAGGCGCGATGGAACTGGACTGGTAGCTCTGTGAGAGACGAGCGAACTTCCTCACATAGTGTGCGATAAACAGCTGGATTACGAATGAGATTGAGAATCACAGACTGCATAGCAATGGCAGTCGTATCACTCCCGGCTGTAATATTCCCGAATGCATGGGTGGTGATATCGCGGTCTGTTATCTGTTCTGGGTGTTGCTGCTGGTTGAGGATGAGACGTTGCAAGAATGTAAGCTTGGTGCTGTCCTCCTTTAGCTGTTGACCAATTTTTATTTCATGGTTGACCAAGTATATGAGCTCGGGGCCGACATCTGCTGACAATAATAACCTTGCTATGAAAGGTTGTCGAAGGATGAGTTTGTGCATGTATGCCATTTGGCCGAATTGAACAGATGTCAAAATTTGCACACATCGTACAGTGAAAGGACATACTGGACACCTACAATAGCCATGTAGCGTGCGATTATCTCTCCGACCTGGTGCAGCTTCAATGAGTCCCCGTGAGATAGATAATCAAAGTCTTTACCGAACGTGATGGCCGTGATAGCATCCATGGTATAATTTTTCAGCAACCTATCCATAGGTGCTGGCTCTTGCGCTTCCGCGTATTTGTGAAGTATATGCAAGAGTCTAGTCGTTACTGGCTCAATGCAAGCCTCCATTTTGACCAGCCCGTGTAAAGCATACACGCCATAGTCCTCGGCCGTAGTATACACTCGCGTACCACGTGAGCAAGAGAATGAAAACAACGGCCCATCTCCACGTCCATATATGGCCCCATATAAATGCCAGTGAGGTACGATTTTGCGTTAGTGAGCTCATAGCTTCAACTCATCAATGATTGAATACAAACTCTTGATGAGAGTCTAAAGACTCTAGTAGCTAGACAGATCAATTTTCCTTGCTGGCATGGGATAGCTGCACTCTGCCTTGGAAAATAGGAGCACCAAATTGTACATATACTTGGAAAATTTTCGTCCATGCAAGAGGTTATATTCTTCTTCATATAAGTGACAGACAAATAAATTTCTCACGTTTTCCATTGGCGGACAAAGGTGAAGTTCAAGTTCAGGCAAAAGCACGACTGATAGCGGATGTAGGGCTACTTTCGAAACTTAAGACATCCCCGCTTGAGATATCCAAAGCATCGGAGAAATTCCGTCTTCTCTGTGGCGCTCCCATCAAGTCCGAATGGTTGAATTCCATGGTCTAGTCTCGGATTCCTCTGAACGATGATCTTGTCCAGTCAGCAATTATTCCGATAAGTTCCCAAATGGACCCAACCCGATCCAATGTACGGGTACGAAGGTGTAGGAGCACCCTTTTTCAACTTTCAAATCGAGAATTATTTAATATGTATTTCTTCCGTTGAGTTTTCTCTATCTCGAATTTGCACATTCAAATAGATTGCATATTTTCTCTATCCAACCAACCCGATCATAAACTGAAGATGTCTCAAACGAAAGAGTGACACATCTGGACCGCTCAAAACGGCTACAAAACTGGAATGGAGACTATTGGAGCCATCAGTCCCCCACAAAGTTTTCCCCGCGGGCATTCTGAAGTATTTGATACTATCGTCATTGGGGCCGGATATGCAGGTCTCGTCGCCACCAGAGACCTCACAATATAAGGTGAGCTCTATCATTTTCCTTCTCTGACTGGCATGTCTGATTCAAGGTAGGCCAGTCCACTTTGCTCATTGAAGCACGGGATCGTATTGGTGGTCGTACATATAACGGAATCGTTGATGGATTCAACTACGAAATGGGTGGCACTTGGGTCCATTGGTTAATGCCTCATTTCTATCGTGAAATGTCCTTCTACAATATGCAAGCCGACTTCATTGTCAGTCAAACCCCAGGAGGAAAACACGACTATTTTACTCCCAACTCTGAGTCAGGAACTATCACAATGTCGCATGCAGAGGAGGTACGATATACTCATCCGTTATCCATGTGGTAAGCTACTGACAATTTACAGCAGGCAAAGCTCTTTGGAAAGGTTTGGGGCTTATTCTGTGATGTGGATGGTGTTCAAGCCACGGCAGCAATGCCGTATCCATTCGATTCTAGGCAAAACAGAGAAACCACGGCCTATCTGGATAAAATATCGTGCCAACAGCGACTTGACCAGATCCGTGAAAGACTAACACATGAAGAGATGGCAATGCTGAGAGCAATTCTTCTTCAGATGGGCGGAGGCCTGCTGGATCGAATGGGTCTTCATGATGCCATTCGCTGGTGGGCATTGGGCAATTGGACTGGCACCGGCCTAAATGATATTGGGCTTAGATACCGCTTGAAGGATGGACAGAGCTCATTCGCGCGCAAAATATTTGTGCATCCAAAAGCCACTTCGAACTTGTCATATGCTTTCTCGACACCTGTACAACAAGTGACTGATAAAGGAGGCATAGTGACAGTCACCTCCCGAACAGGACAAACCTTCAAATGTCGCAAATTGATTTGCACTGTTCCGCTTAATGTGCTGGCGGACATCAACTTCACCCCGTCACTTCCGTCCCTCAAAGTTATGACTTCACAGGAAGGATCCACAAATCACTGCAACAAAGTTCACTTCGATGTAGCAGGTGATGACCTTATTTCGTGGTCGGCTATGAGTAGCCCGGGTCGAGGTGCTATATGTGCTCTATCAGATAATCTCACCCTGGCAGGAGATACACACATCGTCACTTTTGGACCGTCCCCGAATCTGAAGAATGGAATTCGTCTACAAGATGGCATTCAACCGATCAAAGGATCTCTTGAGCACATTCTTCCAGAGAAACAGATCACCAAGAAAATTGACAGTCCATACACCTTATGATACTTAGAACATCCCCGTCAAACTAACAAAATAAACCTAGGTTTACCATGACTGGAATACAGATGAGTTTGCGAAAGGAACATGGGGTTACCTTCCCCCAAAATTTGTAGACAACTACCTTGATGCCCTAAGAAAGCCTCATGGCAATATTTCGTTTACCAATGCTGACTGGTCGGATGGTTGGAGAGGATGGATTGATGGCGCCATACAAGAGGGTACCCAGGCAGCTAAATTCGTTGTTGAGGAATTGCGAGCATCGAAAGAGAAACTGAGAAGCCATCTTTGATATAGTTGCCTCTAGATTGTGCCCTTCCTGCAGGACAAGTAACTCTCTGTCTACTACTAGGTACGAGGTAGTCATGAGATTCATAGGTGGTCTCTTACTAAGATCTAGTAGAATAAACATTTCGGTTTTCTCCTAAATCACTGGTCTTGTAGAGTCAATCTTCAGTAAGCAAGTCTACCTTCTCTTACGAATATCACTGACACTCATCGCCTCGTGTCGAGGGTACTTAGAGCTTAATCTTTATGCTTCGGGGACTTATTGACTATTATAGTGTGATACCAGGCCATTCCCAATTAGAGCTCTTTTGAGATATATAGGGTTATATTAGACATTGATCTAGATAGAACTTAATTCTGTGCGTTTGGGCGCCGTTGCGTAAAAAGTCCAGAAGATCTCCATGAGAGCTGGGACCGATGTAGGTCTTGATGAGAACAGGGTCAAGTCCACGTAGTTTGCATTCGATTGCCGCAGTGAGGCCGGCGAAGCCTGCTCCAACAATCACGACCCGAAGTCCAAGGCAGGAGAGATGATCCATGTTTGATATCAACAAAAGCTGAATATGGAACGGATTTAGCAAAGAATCTAATTAGTATGAAATTGGAATGGTGATTTGAGCTTAGTTCAAGTAATCCCAGCTTGGCTACTACGATAACTACAGCGTTCATCTTCCCTATAAGGGCCTAAGATATCACTCCTCGTGGGCCAATCACCAGATAATCCGTTACTCTAGTGCAGCTACCCATCTTCCCATGTAAATAACCCAGTTCCGCGATCGCGGGGGGGCGTTCTCGGTGTCCGCATGTCCCGAAGAGATATTCTGAACCTGCTCTGAACCCATTGTATTTCTATTAATTCCTGATTTCTTTTTATTTGTCGGGAGAAAAATACCCTTTGCGCATACTGTAAGCACCAAATCTGTCTTCGATACGACTTTTCCGCCCAGCAACCGTGTGGTCCGGGTCCTTTGGTGGCCTGAAACAGCCCTTTGTCTTCTAATTCCGGGCTCACTAAATTCACAAGCCCAAAAGCAAAAGAGCAGACGAATCCTGATGGCCAATCGAAAGATGTTCCATCAATTGTTAGTATACTCATCGTAGTACGTACATAATCCACGCAGAATATATTCATCAGCTGAAGCAATGATCGCGTGGGTTCAGATATATATCAAACAATCTTCCGTGTTGCGAAGATACATCTTCCTTGATTCTGGTACAATTTACAATGCCTCCTTACACCAAATCTATCCTGAATAGTGCAGGGTTGGAATTCCATATCTGGCCTGGCGCAAGCGAGGATGCTGCCACATTCTTTGGTATTTCACATACAGCTATCATACCATCTACTTCTCGCAGAGTCATAATTGGAGGGCAAGTTGGTATCAAGGATGATGGTACTGTTCCTTCAGATATATTTGAGGAGATAGATGTTGCATTCGAACATGTTGAACGAGCTCTAAAGGCCGCCGGTCTGCCTGACAATGCCTGGGAGTTTGTCTTCAAGGTATATACACCTTTTCCTTTGTATTCTTTGTCCCTTTTCGCGCTTTTTCTACTCTTCTACACATTGAGACAGGACTATGTTCTAATATATATACGTGCTGATAGGTACGCACCTTCGAAGTTCCAGCCGATGACCTACCTCCTGCCGTCAAGAAAGCGGCGAATAGATATTTGGGAGAAACGCGACCTGTATGGACGGGGGTTTCAATTGCGGGCCTTTTCATGCCAAATTTGCACATCTAAATTGAGGTTGAGGCGTATCTGCCGGAATGAATACCTGGTCATTGGGCCTATTCTGAGAGCGAAATGCGGAGAAGTACTGTGGTCTACATTATAGCAAGAGTGGTCAGGATCGGCTTCTTCCGAAGGCTCTATTGAAAACACTTGTTCTATTCATTAGTAGAAGATGAATAGTCTCCAGACTATTGCTATTAATAGCCTTAAGGCTGCGGTCTGCTACCAAGTTACCATTTAGCTATATATATATATTTATGAGGTCTAGTTGGATATCTAGAGCCACAGCCAGTACTACATTTCTTATCATCATGCGCGGTCAACCCTTTGAGCTTGGAAGCTCTGATCTCACAGATTTAATGATTGAATAAAGCTTGAAAGTTCTTGTCATCCGTTTCTGACTATGAACTAGAATTTCCTAGAAATCTGTAGCAGGAAGAAGCATCGGAAGACATGCTAGTGACTCTACGCCTGTCGATTATAATCATGTTCCCAAAGAGGAGAATATGGGGAAGAAGATCATTGACAGTCCTGCATTGTAAGAAAAATGGATTCCGGGGAGTCAAGCTCGGGTTGGGTACTCCGATCAATCGCTTCCTTTACTGGGGGAACTATCACCTGGGTAGTAGCTAAACGAAGGAAGACCGATGATAAGAGGCAGATAATAATATTTGCTTAAGTAGTAATGGTAGCTAACGAATTACATACTATTAATACGTGAAACAAGCTTTTTAACTTTAATGTCGAGGAAAACGAAGAGTTGTACAGCCTGGAATAAGACCTGAGAGGAGTTTGTTATTACCACTGACTTTTCCCAAGGTAGTCGATGACTTTTACGAGACGTTAACATATAACCATATATGTACAGAATGGATTCTGTACTCGGGTCAAAACTAATACCACAAAGTAGTAGTTAATGTCGTGCTCATTCAAGTCCTCATCCGCAATACAAACATTAGCATTCATCCGTGGGTGAAGGTCTCGAAAGGATCTACACAGATCCGTATACCCGAGGTCCGTTACTTCGCTCCAAGGGTTTACTAGTATCTACGGAATAATCAATCTTCATTCTCCACAATTCACTAGACTACATATAGACCCGAGCCAAGAGTGCAACTAGTAATTGCATTCAAGACGGCGGAGCTCCCATACAATCTCGCACATCACACTCGGCAACCGGACTTAACAAGAACATTCAAAAACCACAGTGGCACGTCAAAGCGCCACACTATTCAATCTAAAACATTAAATCTGGCCGATCGGTCGATCACAGCATATTCTGAATCTACTATGTGTGCCAAGAATTTCATAAAGTCTCCCAGACGGGTAGAATACTCCGTCCGTTACGTAGAAGCAGAAAAGAAGGTTTTCAAACTATCCTCAGCCCCGTTCCAAACCCTAAACTATGTACATAGTACTGGTACCCTAGGAATAACGGACTTGTAATATGTACCTACCTGCGTACGTATAGGGCGCGGGATAACGGGAAAATATCCTCCCGACCCGCTTCCGTTCCATGCCAATTCTAGAAACGAACTCGACCCCCCACAAATTTCCACATACGTCGTTTTCTCGAAAAAGGGGAATGAGGGCATTAGGAACCTACCAGTGCAAAAAGAACCCAGACCCAGCCTTCGGAAAACGGCAGATACGGCACAGACCCGAGCTGAATCGATCTGATACCCCTTTCATACGGTATTAGTGTATTTATGCATTCTCCATCGAGTAATTGTGGATTTTGCTTTGCTTTCCTTTTTCATTCCTTAACGGATGTACAATCGTATTGTATGGGACCTCCGTGCAGGGTTTAGTCTTTCTTTGCGGACCCGATCCATTGCGACGGTATCGTCAAGCCACTGACATTATCCCACATGAGTTTGCTCTTTAGCTTGCTTCTGATGGATGGGTCCGTGGTCCATATTCCTGTACATCAAAGGGATAGATTCTGTATCTAGGATGCGACATTTTTACTATGGAGAATAGATCGCGCATAGTACTAGATGTCTATATGTGACAGGAGATTAAGAACTTGACACCGGTGCAACCATTACTTTCCAGTATGCACTGGCATGTAAACAAGTACGAACAACGTCATGAATCAAGTTTGCACCATGCATGTGTACTTTTTACACAGATTCGGGCCCGAATATCATACGATAAAAGCTCGAAAGCCAGGATTATGATATTTACCTGGAAGACATATCGGATTCTTTGTGCGTATACAGTATTACCGTAATGAACTGACATCCAGCGCAGTTCATCTTTCTACTGGAGACATGATCGGCTGTACTCCGTAGTGGAGGGGCGGATCCTCCAAATCACAGAATCGGTATGGGAGCGAAGCTGTCACGGAAGAAAAGCAGGAAGTTCGGGTGCCGGTGGTCGGCAGCTCGGGAAATACCTCGGCACGTTGGACCGAATAGGTATCGGAGGAATACCAGTACCTTATACGGAATAATCCCTGTCATGAAAAAAGGAGTTCAGAACAATGTAGCAATTGAGAACAAACATGATTGAACAGTTTACATAATTAATTTTCACCTTCCTGTACAAAACCGAGTTCGAAGTGGCCACTTTGTAAATTTGATAACGGGTTCAACTCGGTCGATTCTCGGCCTAGAACCACACCCACATTCACTCTATGTACACTAAGCCTTCCATGCCTTATAAACATTCTTGCAACCAAAGACCTGACCCTTCTTCAAAAGAACCATGTTCCGCCAAGCAGGCTCATTAATAGCATTCACAAAACGACTCGGCTCAACGCAGAACCCAGCGCCCTGTGTATGCGCCGGCTCGCCATTGACCGAGGGCACATCAATATACTTACCAGTATAAAACTGGAAAGCAGGCTCGGTACTGTGAACTTCCAGGTGTAGACCCGTTCCAGTGTTATTGAATTGAGCCAGTTGGCGAAGGGGCAAGTTGCGCGTATCAAGCGGGATCTTGGAGGGGTCGGTTTCCATGACAAAGACGTCATCGATGTGTGCTTCTTCGGAAGTAGCCTCGAGTTTAAATGGCTGGGTCACGTCGCGGGGGAATTTGGTGATGTTTCCAAGTGGAATTCCTGTTGCGTCGAGTGGGAGGTACTTAGCCGTTGCTAGTTGGGCGGTTGTACCCTCAATCGTGGGACCATCTCCGATATTGAAGTAGCTAGAGAAGGCGTCAGTATAAGCATGTGTATGAGAACAGGAGCAAGCGCTGAGATCTTCATAGTCTCACGGTAGAACATACCTGTGGTTGGTAATATTGACAACAGTCTCTTCACATTCATCACCGACAAATTCCACCTCATACTCTGCAGTCAAGATGGTTTTCGACTCATCCTCCTTACTAGCCGTGTACCAAACGCGCACCTCAACAGTACCGGGATACCCCTCCTCTGCGTCTCGACAACGGTACTTGAAAAAGAGGGCGTCGCGACCATGACGCTGAACAGTATGCGGGCCATCGAAGACGCGCTTTCCCCAACCCGTTGGACCACCGTGTAGGGCATTTGGTCCATTGTTCTGAACAAGCCGATACTCGCGGCCATTGAGAGCATCTATTTTACCATCCTTGATGCGGTTGGCGACGCGTCCAATGGTGGCGCCATAGTGCGGGGTGTTGTGCTTGACATAGTCTTCTTGCGTGGGGAATCCAAGAACAATGTTCTTCCCTCCGACGCGAAATTCCTGGATAATGGCACCTAATGGCAGGAATGTGAATTCAGCTTGTTCGGGGACGGACATGATTGTAATTGTACTTCCTCGAATGGAAATGGGAGGTTGATTATAGGCGTGGGATGGATTTGGAGGGGTTACGTGGACTGGGGAGTTTAAGGGTTCATGACATGACGTTTCGACCCCGCAATAAATCGGAATTGCCCACCGGGGGATAAATTGAAGAGTTGAGTGCTGCCAGACTCTGTTTTGTATGGGGCCATTTTTAGGCTAAACTGACATGAAGAGATTAAGAAGAGCCACATTTGTCTTAGAGATTATCCTTTGATGGGCGGTGCCACAGGGATTTTTCTTATTTGGTTTGGTAGTAGGTTAGGGCTTCATCCCCTCGTGATGTGAAGCTGGACTTCGATGTACATACTGTACAGTATTTGAATCAATTTCCGCCAAAGGCAATTATCCCACTTAATTTCCAAAAGGCAGTATCGCCTGAAGTGTTAAGGCAGTAATCAGTTAGCTTTCACTTCATAAGCGGAGCTAGATAAGACCGAAATTCGCATCAAAACAACGGACGAGTAACAAGAGGACAAAAGTACATGCATACTTCGCACTCATTCCCACGAGCAATCAGCTTCACAGCCTTTACCTGAACTAGCCTCGGCGAAGAAGTAACACTACTGCGCCGCACAGATCATAAATAAAGACGAACAGCATACATATGTAGTAGTTACTCCGTATGTACATACAGTAGTACAACGAAGGCCCGGGTTTAGGCAAGACGAATATCCGTCTCGGAGAGAACGGGCTTCCGGTCACCGAAGGAATCTCCTACCCCGGACTTGGCCAGTAATTCATCAGCCTGGTATGTACACTTTAGGTGCAGTAGCTGGGTAGCATAGTGTCAACGGTGAACGGGTTGGGGCTGTGCCCCTGAGTGCCTAGAAATTGCTAGGGAGTGGCTGGAGTAATGCCTAGAGCAATGCCTCGTTGCCAATCGTTCTAGAAAGATGCCCCAAAGCCAAAACACACAAACTATGACAGTACGTACTGTTTACATACTCGGATGTACATATGAATCGACCATGCTTTGACAGTATGCAAGTAAGACTCACCGCAAATGATGATTATAAATAAATCTAACGCATAAATACGTAGTTAGCGTACAGTACTATCTAGAAGAACTTTGTAATCCATGTCAAACAAGGCACAGTATTTTTTGTACATATTTTGTATGGAAACTCCGCGGAATCTAGAAATCCGCTCAAAACCCAGGACTATGGTTATTTAATCCGAATCGGCGAGTCGGGAACTCGGCGACTTTTTACACAATTTCCTTTTTATTTTATTTTTTCTCTTTTTCTTTTTTACCAACAGGTCTAGCTCACGTAAGAAAAAGGGGAGTGGAGCTCGTGCTTCGCTGGTCCACTTGGGAAATTCCGCTGACTCAAGGTGGATTCATATTGAAAGCTCTAGAAGAGCAACAGCTGTACTCTACGATACAAGGAGAATGCCCGTTTACTGCAAGTATCGCGAAATACTACGAAAAGGGTAAAACGGCGCGGATGGATTATTGCCCGAATAAACAAATTATACTCTTTACTAGCGCCCTATTTAATTGGCGCAAAGCCTTGGTAAAGTAAAAGCAAATCCTCTGTGGGAAAAAAAAAGTCATCTCGTATCATCGTGGGGAAAACTTAAAACTGGATCCGGGCTATCGATCTTATGTCCGGCTGACAGAACATGAATCATTCTGGAAGCTGCATTTGTCAGTGTCGAGTGGGGACTGAGATGGAATTTTTTTTCTTCTTGCCGGCACCAGAATCCGGTTCACTGTCAGTCCAGTTCCATTGCAGTTCCAGTTCCAGTTCGAGCCCTGTGGATCAAGCAATGACTATCATACCTCGGTCGGAGATCGAGATGGTGCAACGTGGATTATACTGTGGCTGGACTGTAGCCAGCGATTAGCTAGATGGACCATTCCAGATGGGCGTAAAAAAGTGTAAATGGATGAAAAAGATCTGTAAGATAGAAGAAAAACCAGAAGAAATAAGATAACATTGAAACGCCACACGAAACCGTTTTGAAACCCCATACTCCAAAACCCCTCCCCCCAACCAAAAAAAAGGCCGCCCCAAAGAATGTACAGGGATGATTAGGAAATTCGAGATCTCGCGCGAGACTCGACCGGGGGATAATAGCCCCATATCAGAGAAGAGATAGTTTAGAAAAAGAAGATAGAAAAAGAATCAAAAACACAGAAACACCCTCCAAACGAAATCAAGGAAACATGTATAGTGTACATGCATCACGTCATGCGGCGTTATAAAATATGATCTCAAAATTGAGAATAGTCGGGCAGCATACACTCCACTCTTCAGATGGATGTAATTTCTGTAGGATTAGGATTAAGAAACTGGTTAAAGTCATCATAATCACTACCCACGCAATTCAAAGGCATCTGATTTGAGAAAAGAGGTGATTGTTGCATCGGTTCCTCAAATTTCAAATTTGAATAATCAGCCGTGAAATCCATATCATCAAATGAATTAAATCCGTTATTCGCTGGCCACTGCGGCGGTCCCTGTAACGCAAGTGGATTCACAACACCCTGCATTGAAAGCACATATTGCTGGTTTTGCGCTTGAGCCTGGGCCTGGGCCTGAGCTTGTGCTTGTGCTTGCGCCTGGGCTTGTGCTTGAGCTTGGGCTTGGGCTTGAACTTGGGCGGGTGATAATGGTTGTTCAGGCTTTGCGTGTGAAGATCGAGTTGGACTGTAGGCTGGTGGAGTTGGGGGGAGGGTTTGCTGGGAATTGGAGAAAGCGTCGGAGGAGAAACGGGATCGGGCGATTGGGGAATGAATTTCTGAAGATCCGTCTGAGGATTCTTGTCGTTGCATACCGTTTCGCCAGAGATCTTGTTGCATTGCGTCGGGGGAGTCTTCGAAATGTTCGCCCTTTGTTTGGTCTAGGGCGCCGAGACGAGTGAGGAGATCATGGGTTAGAGGGTGACCGTTTGGTTCTGTCTTGAGGAGATCGCCAGGCCAGCCTTCTCCTTCAATGGTGCGACGGTATAATTCTTGTAGGCCGTTGACTAGCCATGCTTGTTGTTGTTCTAACATTTCAACATATCTGTAAAGGGATTAGGTTAGCTTGAGGATAGTCCATAAGGTCAATATATGTGTAGCTCACCCCTTAGGGTACACTTTATCGTGGGCCTTCTTTCTCTCGCCGAAGACGCATACGGCGTTATCTGCTCGACAGCGCGAACAAGGACTGGCTCCGTCACACTTGTCTCCGTCAGTCGACGTGAACGATAGAACTAGACCCGATCGTCTAGAGACATACCTTAGATTTTTTGAGACGACAGCGATCGCATGCTTTGCAGACGCGTTTGCGCACGTTATCGGAATGCGAATCTGGCGTTGATTGACGAGCTGCCATGATGTATATTGTATAGATGGAATTTAATCCAAATCAAAGCAATTAAATGAAGTGAAAAAAAGGAATATGAAGCTGCAAGTATACAGTCCAAGCTCGGGTATCGAAATGTAGAGTGGTCGTTGGTTGGTTTTTTTTCTTTGACTCCCAAGCTTATACTTCCTGATCCGGGGACGTTTGTAAGTGATCGACGTCAACCAGTCAATGATCTAATGACGATGTCGTATTGTAACCATCAAATCAAATCAAAGGGAATTGACTTTTGAAGGACAAGGAAGGTATTTAGAGGAATCCCGAATTTAAGATTTGAAAGGGAAGCAGGTTGGTCATCTACTAGTCATCCTTTTATTCTCGAAAGAGGAAGCGAATAGTAAGTGAGGGTGAGGGGAGACTTAAAGAGAGAGCGGAGGGGGGGAGGGTGCCCTTTTTAGCTAGTCGAGGGATTTTCGAGTATTCTCACAGTAAAAGTGTAAGGACTACTTGGATTGAATAGCACGATCGAGGAGATCAAATCATAGCATGTCTATGCA
>Ga0102593_1000461_pt1 | contig 74969 bp, 66 predicted proteins | sample AraplaCol_mMS_r2_2_FD_76862 | JGI IMG/M metagenome (GOLD analysis project Ga0102593, IMG submission 76862) | Arabidopsis root microbial communities from North Carolina, USA - plate scrape MF_Col_mMS_r2 (SPADES assembly) (version 2) | ecosystem: Host-associated > Plants > Roots > Endosphere... | reverse complement strand
TTGCCACGAGTATCTTTTTCATACTTGTTCCAAGGTGTTTGTTGATAGAGCGCGCCGACCATGGTCAGCGCCGCTATGGGGATGGCTTGCCCACCGATAAACCACCAGGCAGACATGCCGAATATCAGTGCAATTAGGGCAATCGTAAATTTCATGATCTCCGGGCGCAAGCGACACTCCTTTTTCGAGTAGCCTTGGACGCTTTTATGATCTCATTGAAATCTTAACCGAAGCTTACCAAAATGAGAGAACGAAAGATGGGTTGACGCCAATGATGAGTCAGACAGATGACTTGGTCACGACGATCCCCATGTCGCCCGGGAAACGGAAGATCTCTCCCGGAAGGAGATGGTCGTCTTTTACCAGCGGGAGAAGTTCGCCGTCGATTGGCGGGCGTCACGGAATAAGTTCATCCGTCTTTGAACGGTAGATCTTTTATGAGTCAATGGCTTAGATATCCAACCAAACGGGTCGTAGGTTTGGATCCCATCAAGGCGATCAACTCGGAATTGCCGCAGCCGGCGTTTTATTCGCGGAGAATTCGCGCGGACTGCTTCGAAACCGTGCAGTACGCAATCGTACCGGCCTCGCCGGCATCGCCGGCAATTGCAGATCAAATGGGTCTTTGCGGAGCGAATCAAGTCCCAGCACGAGGTGAGCCGGCTGACTTACCAGGTCCTTCTATCCAATCAGTCGTTTTCCGAGAAACACCAAAAGCCTCTTCGTCTATAGCGGGGCGAGCCGAGGATCACTTCGGATCGAATTGCTAACAACGACGTCGATCTAGCCCACAAGAATGGATGCGATTTCCGGCGTGGTGGTGGTGCATTATACCCCTTCTGCCGAAGAACGAGCGCGGAGCTCGCATTCCAAACTGCCTTCAAAGCGAGAGCAGGCTGCCAGCGGCGCTATTGGAACCAGCACGCGATTTCGCTTCGGTCGTTCCTCGCGTCGCTTGGCGGTCGCGGCCATTGCGAACCAAACTTGCGTGAAACGTTTGGAAGCTACATGATTGAAATCGAGCAAGTCAGGCGGTTCGGTAATGTGCACTGCTTTGCAAAGGCCGCAAACGGATGGGACGCATGGTGCTTCCGCTGGACTAAAACACCTTTCTAGCGCGGGCGTCACGATCCCGCATTCTTCACTTGCTGTAGGATTTCCCATGGATCAGAAACTCACACCCATTGCGGCACCAATTCCCGTCAGGGCCTCGTCCACCGACGATCCAGCGGAACTGCTTCGCTTCGCGATAGACGCCCATCGTCTTGGCGCGGCGGCGCTCGCGACCCTTGTCGAAATCCGCGGTGGCGCTGCGCGCTCGCTTGGCGCCCATATGGCAGTTGCCGCGGACGGGCGTTTCTGCGGCTATGTCTCGGGTGGATGCGTCGAAGCCGCCGTCGCCACAGAAGCGCTGCTTGTCATGAAAGAAGGACGAGACCGTACGATCAAGCTCGGCGAGGGTTCGCCCTTCTTCGACATCGTTTTTCCCTGCGGCGGAGGAATCTCCATCGCTATCCATGTTCTGAAAGATGTCGGCGCTCTGCAGCATGTTCTGGATCGTCTCCGACAAAGGCAGTCAGCCGGTCTTGGCTACTCGCCGGAGCGGCAGACGCTTATATCGGTCGACCCGCCGCTGCGGACGTGCTGGACCGAGGGTGATTTCCTGACCGTCTATCGTCCTCGCACTCGTGTCGTCCTTTCCGGACAGACGCTTGAAGCGCAGGCCGTCGCGCGATTAGCCGAGGCTTCCGGCTATGACGTGATCATCAGGGGGCGGAGCGAGGGTGCCGCCGACACCATCGACCCCTTCACCGCCGTCGTGCTCCTGCATCATGACATCGACGCCGAAGCTGACATTCTCGACGCCGCGCTTCACTCGCCGGCATTCTATATCGGCGCGCTCGGCAGCACACGGACGCATCGTCGGCGTGTCGAGCGTCTGACAGCAATGGCTTTTGGACAAGACGACATTCGTCGTATCAAGGCGCCCATTGGGATGTTCGGCCCGACACGGGATGCAACCTCGCTCTCCCTGTCGGTTCTGGCGGACATCGCCGCGGCAAGAGTGGTTGCTTATGCCTAACGCAACGGTCGCGATCGTCATTCTCGCTGCCGGCAGGGCAAGCCGGATGGGTGAAGGCGGGAGGCACAAGCTGCTGGCCGAGTTCGACGGAGTGCCGCTCGTGCGGCGGTCGGCATTGACCGCACTCGGTTCGGATGCAGCCTCCGTTATTGTCGTCACGGGGCATCGCAGGAGCGAGATAGAGGCCGCGCTCGATGGGCTCGCTCTGACTTTCGTCGACAACCCCGATTACGCCAGCGGCATGGCGACCTCACTCATCACGGGATTCTCATCGAGGGGCGCAGACAGCGCCGAAGGCGTTCTCGTCATGCTGGCGGATATGCCCGGCATTTCCAGCGAACACCTCGATGCCTTGATTTCCGCTTTTCGCAACGCGGGCGGCAGGGCCGTCGTGCGCGCCGTCTCACGCGGCAAGCCCGGCAATCCCGTTATCCTGCCACGTTCTCTCAATCAGGCAGTCCTCAGACTTGAAGGCGATGTAGGCGCGCGCGATATCATCGCCACATCGAGCCTGCCCGTGCGCGATGTGGATGTTGGCGATGCCGCCTTGCTCGACGTCGACACGCCGGACGAGGTATTGGCCGCCGGTGGCGTAATGAAGAAGTAACTGCGTAGCAGCGACCTTGATAGGACCTGACGGTACCGCCCTATTCAGACAGGGATGGTCAACCGATAGCCTTCGGGGCGAAGCTTTGAAGCCTTAGTCCAAGGGACTGTGCGCTCGGCATTGTTGATCGAGGAAGAGAAACTCGTCCCTTTGCAGGGCCGTCAACGCCGCACTTATATTCGACCGCTCTCGATGGTCAGCCGATCGGGCCGTCGTCAGGACGCGTGCCGTCACAATCGTCTCTAATCCGGCTTTCATTTCGGCAAGTTGCAGTGCCTGAAAAAGGAGCCCTGGCAGTCATGAACCTCAGGCGAGGGCTCCCTCAGCTTCAGTTGGCCTTGAGCCGGTCAAGGATAGGCAGAAGCTCAGAAGGATCCGGCCGGCGGGTATAGTCAGGATTAACCTCCGCATAGCCAATCACGCCGTCCTGGCCGATCACGTATCGGGCAGGCATGGGCAGGCGCCAGTCCCGGCCGGCATTGATTTGCGCCAGATCGTTGCCGAAACTCTTGTAGAGCTCGATGAGGTCGTCCGGCAACGAGAAGCGGATGCCGAACGTTTCTGCAATCTCGCCGTTCGTATCGGTCAGGATCGGGAAGCTGAGCCTATTGTCGCGCTGGGACTTCCGGCTATTGCCTGCAGTTTGGGGTGAAATCGCAACAATCCCGGCACCGCGAGCTTCGATTTCGCTCCGTTCTGCTTCAAGGGCCGCGAGGTCCATGTTGCAGTAGGGGCACCAGACACCACGGTAGAAGGTCACAACAAGCGGGCCTCGTTCTAGCAGATCGCGGGAATTGTGGACGTTTCCGTTGGCATCCTTGAGGCTGAATTCTGGTGCTTTGTCTCCGGCTTTGAGGGTCTTGTCAGGCTGGCCGCTCTCAATGAGAGTTTTCGTGGCACGGCGCATTATCTCCAGTTGCTTGGCGGTGGGCTTGAGGGGAAAGCATCCGTTCTCAAAGTCTTCGCGCATCTTGTCGAGCTTGTCTTGCAGTTTCATCGAATTTTCCTTTCGTCGCGGGACACCCGCAGTCGTGGCTTTGCGAGGGATGGGGGGGGTCAGTATGACGGTCCAGGTCATCGGCTGGAGCACTAACCGTCTCGCCAACAAAAGCCGCAGGTCAGGTTGGGAGTGATCCTGAACCGGTCCGATTAGCTCAGACTGTATGAGGTTGGCCGAGAATCCGTTGACCCGATTTGGAAAGCCTGAGAAGCGCTTCCGGCAGCCGCTCGAATAGGAGGCAACCATCGCGTTTCCTCTTCCGTCGATCATCACAGCATCGACGTTCGAAGAATTCGCCTGCAGTAAGGTAGCGGCCGCAAGGTAGCTGGGGCTCAGCGGAATGGTGCCCGGATCGATCACAATCAGATCTGCTTTCTTTCCGGGCGCCAGACTTCCAACTTGGTCGGCTATCCCGAGCGCGCGCCACCGATAGTCGCCCATCGGAGCGCGTCCATAGTGGAGGCAAGTGTGCTCCCAACCTTGCCTTGCCGCGCAAGGCTATGAATGTGAGCGCGCTGCTGGGCCAGCGCAAAGAGAGCGACGTGTATCATCTCGCCTGACACCACGGGGCCAGAACAAGAGCAGTTCGAAATCCATGGGATGGAAGGCTCCCGCTCCCCCGGTGCTATTATGGCATCGTGTGTGGAAGGCTCTCGCGTTGAGGGAAAATGGCTTCGTTATGCAATGCAGCCCTTCTTTCGACTGCTGGCCTTGAAGGGTTCCGCCAGAATCGTGCCCCCAATCGATTAGACGGACTTTGACGTCCGCTACGCTAAACGGGTTCGGCCGATCCATCGGGATCGAGTTGCTGCCTTCACTTACCTCTTTCGCCTCAAACTTCGAACGGCCTCAGCTATTTGCGGGCTGAACCGCTCTCAGATCATTGTTTTCCTCATATTCGCCGCCTCGCGTCATGATCGACCACGCGAAGGGTGACAGTACCAAGATTAATGAAAGGAGCGCGTAGCGGCCTGCTCGCTTTTTCGCGCCACATTAGCCGTACGTCATCCATTCCCTCCAATGAGGCGTGAAGTACAAGCGGGCTGTCACCTCCGATATTGAGGGCAATGGCGCCCATCCTCTCCGCCATCTCAATGATGCGCGCCTCGAGAGCGTCGAGCTCGACAAGTACGTCCTTGTCATCGTCTATTCTGGCCCCGATCATTGTGGCGCCGTCAATAGCGCCGCTCCGCAGAACCCGCATGTACCAACGCGATTCCGGATTAGGTTTATCCAAGGCACTTTGCGGTGGGTCATAGTCCGCCCATTCCCTTATATTCACGTCCGAATAGGAGTCACGATAGCCTGCTGGCAGAAACATCGCCCGTGCGGCATTGACTCTGGCGGGGACAATAGTGGGCTCGTCCGCGGCTGAGGTAGTGACTAAGTGCATGGTAATCTTCGGGCCGGGGACGACAGTCGGAACTTCAGCTCGACCGTTCATGTGGATGACATCAGTCAAAAGATTACGCGCTGGGGCGATCACATGCTCATGAGGCTTTACGCTGGCGCGACGCTCAAGGACATTTTCTGCTATGACCTTCAGTCGCGGGACGAGTTTCTCAGCGAAAGTTGTACGAGTTCGCCGACGCACATCGTCGCTCGCAGCATCATCCAGAGAATAGCCGGTCGGTTGCCGCAAATGGGCAAGATCGAATGGAAGGTCTTTTGGGGATCCAAACGCCGTGTTCATGACTAATAGGATCTGATGATCCGTGAGGACACCTCGCGCATATTGACCGTTAAATCCTCAGCCTTCAGGGCGTTCATCGTTTTGTGCTCGGGACTTACAACGTTAAGTCACCCAAAAGGATGTAGTTTTCCGGCGACCCAAGGTGATCGACGGCAGGCGAAGCGCTGTCTTGTCAACCCGCGAAAAATGCCACGAGCCGCCAGCAACGGGATCGCTTTCGAACGCAGACCTAAGACCTGCGTAATTGTTGATCATTCACCGCCCCACACTTAGAAGTGAGATTATGTCTAAGGCACGCTAGTCCAGGTTGGTCGAATCTATCCCAACGCAACAATGAGTCGAGACATGCCTTTTGGAGTAGCCTTGGCAGGAGCCGGCAAAATTCTGACCGAGGCCCATGCGAGAACGGGCGCGTGCGACGGCTACCTTGGAAACTGGCTGCGGTTTCCGGAAGGCGTGATCGGCTCATTGCTGAGTCCAGGGCATCGTGCGCCCGGAAAGTCTCGCGTTCAAGCGCGTCACCATTCGTCCAGGCGTGCTGACGAAAAGGTCGTTCGCGATGAGCGCCGGAGAAATTGTGGCCGAGCTTCAGCTCGCTCAGCCGATCTCCAAAATCATATAGATGGCCGCTGTCACGGACGTTATGGGCATCGACTATGAGGGAGGGGAGCCGGCGCAGGCGCAATTGTCGCTCCTGTCAGGAGCGTTTCCAGAAGCAAGGGAGCTGATCGTGGCGGCCTATGAAAGGTTTCACGAAGGTTTCTGGACCATCGATCTACAACGCGCGAGCACTATCATCGAAGAGCTTGAGGGAAGCGGTAGCGAATAACAGCGCGGCGTGCGCCGGCCCCATCTCGGATAACTCGCTTTGTGATACCTGAATAGCCTCGACCTATGCCGCGGTATAATGTGCACCTCGGTCACTCTGCTGATAAGTTTTAGTCCTGACCCATAACTTCCGAGGTTCCCGTGAAAGATAAGCGACCTGAAGGCATTGAGCGCTATGATCACCCGGCGGGAGGGTGGGACGCCTTAAAGGCGGTCGCCAAGACGCTCGCGCACCAACAAATCGTCGCACAGGGAACGCTTACCCTGCTGAAAGCCAATCAGCCGGAGGGTTTCGATTGCCCCGGATGCGCGTGGCCGGACCCGAAGCACACCTCTTCCTTCGAGTTCTGTGAGAACGGGGCGAAGGCGATAACGTGGGAGTCTACCGCGAAAAGAACCGATGAAGCCTTCTTCGCACAGCACAGTGTAGCGGCACTATGGGATTGGACGGACCACAAGCTCGAGGATTCTGGAAGGCTTACAGTTCCACTCCACTATAACCACCTGACTGACCACTACGAGCCGATCGCGTGGGACAAAGCCTTCGAGTTGATCGCAGGCCAGCTGAACCGGCTGGAAAGCCCTCATCAAGCGGAGTTCTACACTTCGGGAAGAGCGTCGAACGAGTCGGCCTTTCTTTATCAGCTGTTCGTCAGAGCGTTCGGGACCAATAACTTTCCCGACTGCTCGAATATGTGCCACGAGGCGACGAGCGTCGGCCTGCCGATGTCGATCGGCGTTGGCAAAGGCACGGTCACGCTGGAGGACTTCGATTACACGGACGCGATATTCAGTTTCGGACACAACCCGGGGACCAACCACCCCCGGATGATGTCCACTCTCCATGAGGCGTCGCGTCGGGGGGTGCCGATCATTGTGTTCAACCCGCTGAAAGAACGCGCTTTGGAACGGTTTGCTGCCCCGCAAGACCCGCTGGAAATGGCGACCATGTCTTCGACGACGATCGCGTCCGCCTATCACCAGGTCCGTGTGGGAGGCGATCTTGCCGCGCTGAAAGGACTGATGAAAGCTGTATTCGCTCTCGACCGTGACGATCTTGCGAGGGGAGGCGAAGGCGTCCTGGATCGCCCGTTTATCGCGGAGCACACTGTCGGCTTCGAAGCGTTACGTGCAGATATCGAGGCAACCGGGTGGCCCGAAATCGAAGCCGTCAGTGGACTCAAACGCGCCGCCCTGGAAGGCGCGGCAGACGTTTACGTGCGGGCGAAGAAAGTTATCGTCTGCTATGGCATGGGGCTTACGCAACACGCCCACGGGACCGAGAACGTGCAGCAGGTCGCAAACCTTCTGATGCTGCGGGGTAACATCGGTCGCGAGGGTGCCGGAATTGCACCAATCCGAGGCCACTCCAATGTACAAGGCGACCGTACGGTAGGAATTACGGAGGTTCCCAACGACGCTCTCCTCGCCGGGATGGAGAAGGCTTTTGGCTTTCGCCCAATAGGCGACAAAGGACACAATGCTATCGAAACCGTCGAAGCGATCGCGGACGGGCGGTCGAAGACGCTGATTTGCCTCGGAGGAAATTTGGCCGTGGCAATGTCGGACCAACTCGCGACGTTCGAGGCAATGCGCAAGCTGGACCTTGCCGTTCACATATCCACGAAGCTGAACCGATCACACTTGATTACCGCGAAGACATCGCTGATTTTGCCCTGTCTCGGTCGAACCGATCTCGATACCCAGGCATCAGGCCCGCAGGCGGTAACCGTTGAAGATTCGATGTCTATGGTTCACGCGTCCCGCGGCTTTTTGAAGCCACCCGGGGAACTGTTGAAGTCGGAACCTGCCATCATCGCCGGAATCGCCGAGGCTACGCTTGGCGACCGATACTCAATCGATTGGACCGGACTGATTTCCGATTATGGGCGGATCAGAGATAAGATCGAAATCGTGTTCCCGGAGTTTTTCGACTTCAACAAGCGGGTAAAAGTCCCGGGAGGCTTTCGTTTGGATGTGGCCGCCTCGTTCCGGTGCTGGAATACCGCCACAGGCAAAGCCAACTTTCTGACTGCTCGAGGAGTGCATGAGGATCCTCTGTTAACGGAAAAGGGTGCGCTTCTCCTGACTACAATCCGGAGTCATGATCAGTACAACACCACAGTCTACGGGATGGACGATCGGTACCGGGGTGTATTCGGCAGGCGTGATGTAATATTCATAAATTCTTCTGATCTAGCGGCACTGCACCTTTCCGATGGCGATCTGGTAGACATTCGATGTCTCGTGGACACTGACGAGCGCGACCGTAGGGTCGAGCGTTTTACGGCCGTCGCCTATGATATACCAAGCGGATCGGTAGCAGGTTACTACCCGGAGCTTAACACGGTGGTGCCTCTTAAACACGTCGATCGCACTTCCGGGACCCCCTCGTACAAAGGAGTACCTGTCATCATCGAGAGAGCAGCTGGTCACTGAGGTTCGAGACATTTGCGGACGCTACTACCGTTCCCCGAAGTCTACGCCCGCTGAGTAGGTCCCTCCTTGATTTTTTGGCGCGATCCCCTGAAACTCCAGCCAATTGCTTTGCAAACAGTTCTCCAATCGGCTGGAGGAGTTGATGGCATTACGACAACCACGCGAGATGGTCGAATTTGGCCCGTTTCGTCTGGACATCGACATCCGGCGGCTACTTTGCCGTGGGGAAGAGGTTCGCCTCGGCAATCGGTCGATGGAGCTGCTCGTCACGCTCGTGCGGAGGAAGGGCGAAGTTGTATCAAAAAGTGAGCTCCTTCAAGCGGCTCGGCCTGGCATCTTCATCGAACAGGGGAATTTGAAGGTTACGATAGCTTCGCTTAGGCAGAAACTCCGCCGGCATTCTGGATCGGACGCCTACATCAAGACCTTTTCAAATCGTGGTTATTGGTTCAGCGACGAGGCAGACGATTATGAACCGAGGTCCAATGAGCGGAACTTTTCTTCCGATGCCCTTGTTCCGAACGTCGGCTTGGTAATTGGGCGAGATGACGAGGTCGCCGCACTTGTTGCCGATCTTGGGACCAGCCGGCTTACCACTGTCGTCGGAGCCGGAGGGATAGGAAAAACTACGATAGCTGTCGCAGCCGCTGAGTTGATCGCACAGAAGTCCGGCGTACAGGTCATATTTGTCGATCTCTCAAAGGTAGAGGGCGAGGAATACGTTTTGCCTTCACTCGCGGCCATGCTCGGAGTGACTTCTGGCAGGAGAGACCGGCTAGACGCTATCGCGTCGGTGCTTGTGACCGCCCGACGCTGTTGGTCCTCGACACCTGTGAGCATGTCGTTAATGCCGCCGCCCACTTCAGTGATGTCATAATCGCTGCCTCGACCGATGTGCGTATACTCTGCACGAGCCGGCAGCCGTTGCGCGCCAAGCATGAAAAACTGGTGTGGCTTTTGCCACTTGAAGTGCCGCCCGCCGATTGGGCACTTAGTCCGGAACAGCTCCTAGCCTATCCTGCCGCGAAACTGCTTGTCGAGCGAGCGTCGCAGGCTGGGGACTTCAGGCTGGAGGCAGGGGACGTTTCTAGCATTGCCACTATCTGTCGGGTTCTTGATGGTCTGCCGCTCGCACTTGAGCTCGCAGCGCCGCTTCTTTCGACGAGAACACCCGCAGACGTTCTCGCTGGAATCCACGATCGTTTCGCTGCCGATACGCCGCTGAGTCGCGAGGTTCCCGCTCGACAACGGACGCTCCTTGCCACACTTGAGTGGAGCTACGCATTGCTCACGGAGACGGAAGCGGCCCTTCTTCGTATATGCTCCGTTTTTGTTGGCCAGTTCGAGGCGAACGCCCTGCTGCAGCTAGCCGCGTATCACAAACTTGATCCCGCGGACGTGTTCGATGCTCTAGCAGGACTTCGATCAAAATCTATGTTGAGCATCGAACGCTCCGCCCACGAGCTTAGATACCGCCTGCTTGACAGCACGCGGGCTGCAAGCGGGCGTCCCGCGGGGCCGACAGCTAGGGCGGAGCAGACTAACGCCTACTCTTATTTACCTGTTTTAACCCCGATGCTTCACAACCTCCTTTAAGGTGGTCAACGTGAATTAGTGTGCGAGGCCCTACTGGGTCCGCTTTGATGGCACGCAACAGGGGGTGCATATCATGAGCACTGTTTTTAAATTCGGTGCTTTCTGTCTTTGTCCTGTTTCGAGGACGCTTGTGCGCGACGGACTCGAAGTCGCGATTGGAAGCCGCGCGTTCGATATGCTGGTCGCGCTAGTCAGCAGACAGGGCGAGGTCCTTTCAAGGCGAGAGCTGATGGCCTGCGCCTGGTCCGGATTGAGCGTTGAAGATTCGAATGTGCGCGTGCAGATGGCTCATCTTCGTAGGGAGTTGGGCTGTGGAATAGATGGAATTCGGTACGTCACCAGTGTCGCTGGTCGCGGTTACTGTTTTGTTATGCCTGTAGAAATAGGCGGGAACGAAGCCTTGACTGTATTCCCGTCGGTCGAGGATCTAACTCTGAGGCCTTTAGATGGCGATGATATTTCAACATCCTTCTCGCAGCACGACGGTGTGGGCATCGACCATTTGCCAAGTGATCGGATACTGGGCAGGTCAAAGAATCTAGAAGAGCTTACTGCCGCCGTCCAGGAACGGAGGCTTGTAACGGTCGTTGGTCCGGGTGGAGTAGGCAAAACCACAATAGCAAAAATGCTTGCGGTGAATGCCGAAGCGTTCGGTGAAATCAAGTTCGTCGATCTAAGTGTTGTGGTTGAGGAAGCATTCGTTTCAAATGCAATAGCCCTGTCAATCAATCCCGGAGTTCGCGGCAACGATCGACTTTGCGATGCCCTGAACTGGCTCGGAGATCGAAGATGCCTTTTGATTCTCGATAATTGCGAGCACTTAATAGATGCTGTAGTTCATAGCCTGTCAGCCATCTTGGCTAGCTCGAGGAACATACACGTTCTTGCCACTAGTATTGAGGCGCTTCGGGTTTCTGGAGAATCCGTATATCTGCTCCGCCCGCTTGGCACGCCTCCTAATACGGGGCGCATGACCGCAAGTCATGTTTTGACTTGGCCGGCAGTGGAGCTTTTCATGCAGCGTGCCGCTGACGGCGGCCACCTAGCAGGTCTCACCGATGACGATGCGGCTTCTGTGGCAGCCATTTGCCGACGGCTGGATGGCAATCCCCTGGCGATCGAGTTGGTCGCCAGCCGTGTCGGAATGTACGGCTTGCATCGGGTACTCGATCTTCTCGACAATCAGCTTTCGTTGAGGTGGCGGGGAGATAGGGATGCCGCGCCACGACATCAAACAGTCCAGTCGCTTCTAGACTGGAGCTACGCTCTTCTCTCAGACAACACGCAGACGGTGTTAAACAGACTGTCTGTCCTGGCTGGTGAATTCGACATGGACGCTGCGACAGAGGTAGCAGCCGACGATCGTTTGAATCCATCGGATGTCGCCACGGCGATAAGTGAACTTGTAGACAAGTCCCTTGTCATGTTAGGCGCGCCGGACGATGTTTCAGGCCAACTCAGGTTGAGAGAAATTGTCCGCATTTACGCCACCTCCAAGCTGGCGGCTTCGGGAGATCGTGCAAGGACCCAGCGTCGACACGCGCTTCACTGCGTTCGGCAGATGCAGAGTCGCAACGACATTTCTAGGGGTGGCCGCGTCGCCAAGCTCAGATCGCATCTTGGGAACATTCGGGCAGCGCTGGAATGGTGCTTCTCCGACGGCGGAGACGAGGTGTTCGGAGCTGAACTTTCGGTTCTCTGCGTGGAAGCATCGCCCGACCCTCTCCAACTCGATGAGTGTGCACGATGGTGCAAGCGCGCTCTGGAAACCTTAGGACTCGGTCCTAACCGCGAACATCTCCGTCTCAGGCTCTGGGAATGCCTCGCAACTGTGTGGTTTGGAGGCGGGGTGGCCGGTGAAGATGTAGAAGCCGCATTCGCTAATGGCTTGGAGCTAAGCTTGAAGCTCGACGAACGGAGAAGATACGCTCACCTATTAGCGGGCCTTTGCATGTATCATCTGAAAAAAGGTGATGCGAGGTCTGCTAGAGATGTTGCGGTTAGCTACCGGGACCTGGCGAAGGCCGAGGGTGGTGCCCAAGAGGGTGTCGTGGCTGGTTGGATGCTTGGGACAATACATCATCTGGTCGGAGAAAATTTAAAGGCTGAAGAAACCCTCGATTCGAGTCTACCTGTAACTGGGGGACCTCATCACTCAGGTCTCGGCCACTTTGACCGTGCTCATCTTGCCGCTGCAAGGAGTATCCGCGCACGGGTCTTCTGGATCAGAGGACTCCCCGATGTGGCGATGCAGATGGCCGAGAGTTCGATCGACGAAGCGCGATCAAATTTCAGTTCGCTATGCACGAGCTTAATCGTAGCGACTTCCGTATTCCTGCTCAGCGGAGAGCTAGACCGAGCGGAGGCATCTCTTGATGAGTTGGAGAGCCTGTCTCTCCGCCCAGGCGCTTGGGAATACTCTGACGCTTGCAATGCAATGCGCGGCCAGCTTTTAGTGCTGAGGGGTAGTCCGGAAGCTTGCATAGAGATACTGAACGGCAAAGCGACATCGATTTCATCCTTTCAGCTACACGCCATGATCCACTCGAACCTTCGGGCTTTAGCGGAAGCGTACTCGATGATCGGAAAACATCCCGAGGCGCTCTCGACTATCGACGCTGCCCTCGTGCATGCGGAACGCTCGGGGGGAACCTACCTTGTCCCTGAGTTGCTCCGTACGAAAGCTGCGATTGTATTGTCCGCTCCGCGGCCAGACTTTGATATGGTCCATCGGGCGTTGGATCAAGGAACGGCAATAGCACGAGCTTCCATGGCATTCGGCTGGGAGCTGAGATTGCACCTTACGCGTCTCAAGGCAGAGGAGGCGGTGGGGCGGCCGGCTGCCAACAGCTCTCTTACGAAGCTAACGGAAATCTTGCATAATTTCCGCGGTGGTCACGAAACAACCGATTTGCGAATGGCGCGGTCTTATTTAGGGAGAAATCTCGATGCCGCGCTGGCATCTTGATCCCGATTTCCCAGAAAACAACGAAGCTTAACTCGCGAGCACTTATCTCCCCCGGTACCCTGTATCGGCGGAGACTTGCTGTTGCCCAAATGAACTCTCCAGCGTTGGTGTCAACGTATTAAAAACTCTCGAAACAGGAACTCATCATGATCGAGATCGTACAGGCTTACGACAGGGAACATATAACCAATCTTCAGAGCGACGAGGCCGCTGCCTTGGAGAAGAAACTGTCCAGCGCGTTCAAACTCTTTAAGGACCGGAATAGCTGGCTAAAGCCACATCAGCGCTTAGAAATCCTTCATAAGCTAGCTAACATTATGGAGGGGCAACGCGAAAAATTCGGCACGCTCATCGCTCGGGAGGGCGGCAAACCACTTACCGACGCCTTGATCGAAGCCGATCGGGCGATCGATGGCGTCAGAGCGGCCGCGGACTATCTCCGCACACGGGGCGGTCGAGAGATCCCTATGGGCCTGACGACCGTAAGCACAGATCGGCGGGCTTGGACCCTACTTGAGCCGATAGGGGTAGTGGCTGCTATTTCCGCGTTCAATCATCCACTCAATTTGGTGGTGCACCAGATCGCGCCCGCAATTGCAACCGGATGTCCAATCATTATCAAACCAGCGCTCGCAACGCCACTTAACTGTATCGAGTTTGTCAAGCTAGTTCACGAAGCCGGAATGCCCGAGGAATGGGTGCAAACGTTTCTGCCCGAGGACAATGGGTTGGCGCAGGCCTTGGTAACTGATCCTCGTATCGCATTTCTCAGCTTCATTGGATCTGCTGCGGTGGGCTGGAGTCTGCGTTCTAAACTGTCTGCAGGCACCCGCTGCGCACTTGAGCACGGTGGTGTCGCACCAGTGATAGTCGATCGTTCAGCCGACATCGAAAGATTGATCGAGCCCATCACCAAAGGTGGCTACTATCATGCTGGCCAAGTTTGCGTCTCAGTCCAGCGTATATATGTTCATCGATCGATAATAGACGACTTCACAAGCCGCTTCGAGGCTAGGGTGAATCGGCTCGTCGTCGGAAATCCCCTCTTTGGAGAGACCGAAGTTGGCCCGCTGATCAAGCCAAGGGAAGTTGATCGCGTGGCAGGCTGGATAGCGGAAGCTGTGGAGGGCGGTGCCAGGAAAATTGGTGGTGACCAACTATCTGCAACCACTTTGAAACCCTGCATTCTTGTAGAACCGCCCAAGTCGGCAAAGGTTTCAACCCACGAAGTGTTTGGCCCACTCGCGTGTATCTATTCGTACGACAACATTGACGAGGCGATTTCCCAGGCGAATTCTCTTCCTGTTGCGTTTCAGTCAAGCATTTTCACCCAGAATATCTCGACCGCCATGGATGCAGCTGAACGTCTGGATGCCTCTGCCGTGATGATCAATGACCACACCGCCTTCCGGACGGATTGGATGCCTTTCGCCGGTCGACGTGAGTCAGGTTATGGGGTCGGCGGGATACCTTACACGATGGACGAGATGTCTGCCGAAAAGATGGTTGTCTTCCATACGTGAAGAGGTGGTGGCCTGTTCCGTGGCAGTGATGATGCTGCCACGGGTCTCTGGTTCACAGGTCGTGTGAGTGCGATTGCACGACGCTTGATCGTAATCGTTCATCTCTAGAACGTTCGAGCGAGTACCCCTGGGTTCGCGCATTCCAGCTGCACAGCGACCGATCTAGGTGTCCGCCGCCGAAAAAATGTTGAAACTTGGCAACCGATGCTATCTGGCATTTGACATCGACCGTTGCCTACGGCTCGTCCTGCACGCGCCATTTTAACACCGTAAGGTCGACCGAAGTTTAGCAGACCGACGTTGCTTCTGGAGGGTTTATCGCGCATGCGTTTAACTTCACGATTCGTCTCGTTTATCTCTCAACGCACTCTCTGGGCAGAGGGCCGCGTGTACGTATTCGCTCCGGAACAGCTGGACGTAATCGATGGGCTTCGAGCGGCCCTGTCGATAGGCCTGCTGTTGGCTGGGGCAATCTGTCTCGATTATCCAGATCTGTCATTTGGCGCTGTTGCCGCGTTTTGGACCTGCCTCGTCGATCCGTTCGGGAATACCCGCAGGCGCGTGAATGTCATGGTGAAGTTCGCCCTGCTAGGCGCTACGGTTCTTGTGCTGTCGTCATTTGGAGCGAGCTTTGGTCCAGTTGTTGCCACTGTAACTCTTTCCACCCTTGTCGCGCTGTGCTGCTTAGGCCGAACTTACGCTGCCGCGTTTGGGCCCGGCCCTACTCAAGGCAGCTTTCTTGCAGCGATTGCGGTCGTTATTGGGGTCTCGATACCCCGGCCGCTGGAGAGTGCTCTAGCACTCGGAGCCTGCTTCTTGATCGGGGCGACGCTCGCCGTCGTAATATCGACGTTGGTTATGCCAAACCGGGCAAATGGCACGGCTCGCCTGATGCAGGTCACGATTTATGGGCGTCTAAGGACAATGTTGGTCGATCTTATAGCACTCGATCAGCTTACGGAACAAAGCAGCGCAGGATGGGAGCACTACGAGACCTCTGTCCGCCGAGCCGTCCGTGTCTCCATAGAGCGAGGGCGCCAAATTATAGCCCAGCGGCTCATGGGAAGCCAGACGCATGGCAAGGTCGTCGATCTTGCGAGTAGAATCTTCGCTACACTGATCGCCCTCGGAAACCATCGCAGGGATAACGGAAATTTTGCAGATGATGATCTGGCGCTTCTACGGGAGCTCGACGCTCTCCTGCTCAAAGTTATCGAATGTCTCGATGCTGGAAAGTCGCCCACTCTCGACATTGAAAATGGGGCGCTCGCGCTTGGAGCGCGGGCAGACTTAAGCCAAGACAAAGTTGTCGGAAGATGTATCGGAATGTCAGCGAGAACCCTTGTTCAGTTGATGGATACGAAAATAGATCAACATCAAGACGGCAAATCAGCGGACGACAGTTTTTCCCTGCTCAAGAAGCCGGTTCGCCCGCCAAAGGCGGTGTGGCAGCACTCCGTCCGCGCGAGCGTAGCCGTTACCGCATGCCAAATCGCCGGGGGGTGGGGCGGAGTGGGACTCGCTTACTGGGGGGCTATAGCGGCTTTGATTGTGTTGCAGCCAGTGTTCGGAAACACTGTAGCCCGGGTCCTCGAAAGGGCGGTAGGAACGGTCGTTGGAGGTATCCTGGCCGCGCTGATGCTTATGAGTGATCCTGGCAAAATCGCAATCTCTGCGATGATCGTCCCATTGGCGGTAATCGTCATATCTCTCCGGACAGTGAACTACGCTTTGTTCGCGGGTTTCCTCACCCCGATGTTTATGCTGCTGACCGATCTAATCAAGCCTACAGACGGGCTGATCTTACTTAGGTTGATAAATGAAAGTTTGGGGGCGCTCTTTGCCGTAGTTGCGAGCATGTTGATATTTCCGACCAACCATCGTGCAGCAACACTAGGCGCTATAAGGGAGGCTGTATGTTCGAACCTCAAGTACGCCGCGACTGTCCTTAGGCTTACGCGCGATACGGAACCAGAACTAATTGCGTTGGCGCAGGCAAACGCCGGAATTGCAAGCTCTCGAGCTGAGGTTGCCGCAGCTGGAGAGGGAGTTTGGAGCCACACATTCGATCGGGACACGCTTGATGAAACTCTCGTTGCGATAAGAAACGTCTGCGGCGCAACGGCGGTCTGGGAAATCCTAAACGACGAACGCACTGATGCGAACAAGCTCGAAGCCATGAGTTTCGACGCGCTGTCCACATCGCTGCAAGAGCAGCTGGAAACTCAAGAAATACGCGAACCTCCTGCGAATGCCCCGAAAACTGATTCCATCCTGGATCATGCCGCGAGTGAACTGTTATTGGCTGTTCAATCCCTTATTAGTCGTTCGGCTTCCAACGGACTACAAGATTCGGTGCGCTCTCGAGTGTCGGCCTTTTTGCGCCGTTTGACACGATTTCACTGACTTCAACTTTTGTCGCCATGAGTTCCGAGTATCTTTGTTCGGAGTTGAAACGCGAAGGGAGCGGTCCGATGACGATTTCTGCACCGAAGCGACCAACGAGTTTGTCGCGAGATCAAGATCCACAAAGGCTCGGCACGGTTGCTGTCATAGAAGACGATCCAGGCATCAGGGTCATGGTCGCCGATTTAATTTCGGATGTAGGGTTCCAAGTAGAAGTATTCGCCTCGGCCGTCGAATACCTCACTTCTTATCCGGGAGTGGAGCCGAGCTGCATACTTCTGGATGTGAGGCTGCAAGGTATGAGCGGCCTGGAGCTGCAGCATCGGTTAACTGTTATGGGTTCCCGCTCCATGATCGTCTTCATGACCGGCTTCGCTGAGGTGAGCATGAGTGTTCGGGCCATGAAGGCAGGTGCCTTCGACTTCCTGCAGAAGCCGTTTCGAGAGCAGGAGGTGATCGATGCCATCTTTGCCGCCGATCTCGAATATAGAAGGTGCGCGACGATCAACACATCGATGGCTGCGATAGACAGACGGTTTCATTCGCTGACATCCCGAGAACGGGAGGTGCTGGAGGGTGTCATCGACGGACTTCTTAACAAGCAGATAGCCGCGATGCTTGGCATCTCCGAAATCACAGTGAAAGTCCACCGCGCAAACCTTATGAGGAAGATGCAGGCCAAGACATTGGTCGATCTAGTTAAAGACGTTTCGATGCACTTCTCACTGCGACGCGCCAGTAGCGTGGCAGGGCCCACGGAAATCAAAGTCTTAAGCACTGGGACGAGAGCTCGGGACATCCGCAGCCCGGCGATGCAGATCTTCGCATAAATTGTCGCGCCGACGTTTCCGACGATGCCGGGGCGCACCCAAACAATGCGGACCACCGCGGTAATCATGCCAGAGGTCAAAACGTCGTGCGCGGATGACTTCTACCGCGTTTGAACTGCACACCAAAAAAGGTGCTTAGAGAGGGCGACAATATGTCGATAACAGCAACGATAAATGGAAAACACGTTGAGCTAGACGCTCCAGAAGATATGCCCCTGCTTTGGGCCCTACGCGATGTCTTGGGGATGACCGGTACTAAGTTCGGTTGCGGTGTAGGCTTGTGTGGCGCTTGCACGGTTCATCTCGAAGGGAAACCAGTACGATCGTGCATGCTTCCGATCGGTGAAATCCGAGGACGCATAACTACGATTGAGGGTGTCGGGGAGACAGAGGCTGGAAGGCGAATACAAGATTCATGGCTGCGACACGAGGTCGTCCAGTGTGGGTATTGCCAGTCTGGCCAGATCATGGCGGCTACAGCTCTTCTGATGCGGGACTCCGCACCAGATGACGTCGAAATCGACGCGGCGATGTCGGGTAACATATGTCGGTGCTGCACATACGTCAGAATACGCGACGCAATCAGGGACGCGTGAGATGTATCCAGACAAACCTCTCAAGAAAAAAGGCACTCCGCTGGCAGTGAGCCGCCGCGGCTTTCTTGGCGGATCCGCCGGGTTGATTATCGGCTACGCTTGCCCACAAGCCGTTTGGTCCATGGTAGATGATAACGGATTGATCGCGGCGGGTGCCGTCGACGGCGCCGCGACAGGCTTTGACGGCTTTATACCGGACGGCTTCATCCGCATAGGAAAAGATGGCCGGATTGTTCTTGTCGTCCCAAGCTCTGAAATGGGGCAAGGTATCGCGACAACCGAAGCGATGCTTCTTGCCGAAGAGCTCGAAGTTGAGATGGATCAGGTAGAAGTCGCGCTGGCTCCTGCAGACTTCAAGGCGTACGCGCAGCCTCTTTTGAAAAACCAAATAACCGGAGGATCGACCTCGGTCCGCGCCTTCTATGACCCTCTGAGAAAAGCTGGAGCTGCAGCGAGAACGATGTTGGTGAACGCCGCGGCGAAAGACTGGGGCGTTGCGGCTTCGGAGTGCCTTGCTTCCCATGCGACGGTAATGCACCCTCCGTCGGGGCGTGTCGCGCCCTATTCGGAGCTCGCCGAACTGGCTCGATTACAGCCGATCCCGAAAGACTTGGTTCTCAAAGCACCTGGCGAGTTCAGATTGATTGGTAAGCGGCTAAAGCGCGTCGATACCCCTGAAAAAGTCAACGGAAAGGCCAAATTCGGCATCGATGCCAAGGTACCGGGTATGCGCTATGCGGCGATTGCTTTCTGTCCCACGATTGGGGGAAAGATCAAATCTGTCGACGATCGTCAGGCCCGAGCATTGCCCGGCGTATTTGATATACTTGAGATCGAAGATGCGGTCGCCGTGGTAGGTGAACATTATTGGGCCGCAAAAAAAGGTCTCGAGGTTCTTCAGGTCGAATGGGATTCCGGTCCTAACAACTCGCTATCGTCAGCGGAGTTGTGGCACCAGTTGCGGACTTGCGAGGCTACGCCAGTCGTCGCCAAGGTGCTTGGAAAACCGGAAGAAGAACTAGCGGGTGGTATTCGCGTGGAAGCCACCTATGAGTTGCCGTTTCTAGCCCATGCAGCCCTCGAGCCCATCAACACGACCATCCATGCCCGCAAGGACGCGTGTGACGTGTGGGTAAGTACGCAGGTTCCAGTGGATGCCCAGATGGTCACGGCCGAAATTCTTGGCCTTTCGCCGGATCAGGTAAAGATCCATTCCTATCTCATCGGCGGCGGATTTGGCAGGCGCTTGGCGGTGGACACCATTCAGCAAGCGACTCGCTTCGCAAAGCTTGCTGACTATCCAGTGAAATTCATATGGACCAGAGAGCAGGACATCCAGCAAGATAGGTTCCGACCCGCCTACTGTGATCGGGTGGTAGCGACGTTGGATGACAAGACGAGACTGCCGAGAGCCTTTCATCACCGAACTACAGGTCCAACCGTCCTCCAGTATTTCACAAGGAAAGGCTGGCCGTCCGGTCAGCTCGATCCAGACCTGGTGGCTGGCTCCGTCAATCAGCCTTACGATATACTCGCAGCGAAGTGGGAATGGCTTCGACAGGACAGTCCGATCGCCGTGAACTGGTGGCGAGGTGTCGGCGAGGGGCACAATGTTTTCGTTGTAGAAGGGTTCATAGACGAGCTTGCCTCCGCGGCTGGCTCCGACCCTGTCGCCTACCGCCGAGCAATGTTGGGTAAGAACCCGCGTGCGAAAGCTGTCCTCGACAAGGTTGCCAGGGCGTCGAATTGGGGCGAGCCCCTGCCGGAAGGGCATGGTCGCGGCGTTTCGCTCCATCAGTGCTTCGGATCGTTCATGGGGCTCGTCGTTCAGGTCGAGGTAGATGAGTACGGCGAGGTCTTCCTCCGTCGCGTGACCGCCGCCGTTGATTGCGGCGTCCCGATCAACCCGGATAGCATCGAGGCCCAAATGCAGGGCGGCGTGCTGTTTGGTCTCTCGGCTGCTTTGTTTAACGGCGTCACTTTCAAAGAGGGCAGGGTCGAACAAAGCAACTTTCACGACTATCGGCAAATCCGTCTCAACGAGGTTCCGCCTTTCGATGTGTATGTCTTGCCGAGTATCGAGCCGCCTGGTGGCGTAGGTGAGGTTGGGACTGCGGCGGCCGCACCGGCTTTGACCAACGCGATTTTCGCCGCGACCGGGGTCCGACTACGCTCGACCCCGATCGACAAGTCCCGACTGGCCAGAAAGGGCAATCTCGACCGGGTTCCGGAAGGAAACGCGATTGCCGACGCAGAACTGACGGTGCGCCCATGAGCGGTCTTAGAAAGGTAATAGCAGCCGTAGCAGCCGTCGTCTTGATAGCAGGGACTGGCGCAGGCCTCTTCTTTTCTTGGCCACATGCGCTTCCAGAGGTCAAGCCTAGCGCATCGCAGCCGACGGGGGCAGACTTGATCGCTCGGGGCAAGTACCTGACGACCGCCGCCGATTGCGAAGCATGCCACACCGCTCCAGGTGGTAGGCCGTTTGTAGGGGGACTTGCGTTCGAACTGCCGTTCGGAACGCTCTATTCGCCGAACATTACTCCCGACAGCGAAACAGGAATCGGTAGATGGTCAGACGCTGAGTTCGTCCGAGCGGTGCGCTCTGGCGTCGGCAGGCACGGAGAAGATCTGTATCCTGCGTTTCCCTACACCTCGTACGCACTTTTGACGACAGATGACACCCTTGCGATCAAGGCCTATCTCGACACCTTGACTCCAGTAAGCAGCAAGCCTCCTGAAAACGAACTGCTTTTTCCTTTCAATCAACGTTATGTGATGAGGGGATGGAAGTTGCTCTTCGTGCCTTCGTCCCCTTATAAACCCGACGCGAGCAAAAGCGACTCTTGGAACAACGGTGCCTATCTTGTTGAGGCTCTCGCCCACTGTGGTGAATGCCACACGCCTCGCGGTATAATGTTTCAGAGAAAGCAAGGAAGCGCTTTGTCGGGCGGTAGCCTCGAAGGTTGGACCGCGTGGAATATAACCCCCGACCTAGAGACCGGCATTGGGGGATGGACTGACGATCAACTCAAATCTTATATCTCCAAAGGATACGCCCATGGCCGCGGCCCCGCGGCAGGAGCGATGCGACAGGCTATCGATCTGAGCCTCAGCCGTCTGCCCGGCAGCGATATCGATGCGATCGTAACATACCTTCGATCCGTTGAACCACGGATAAGCAGTTATGAGAGCCGTGGAGACGTTGCCATTCAGCCCACGCCAGCGATGACGTCGAAGGCTTGGAAACCGGCCGACGGACCGCGAGGTTTGGGGGCGAGACTTTTCGCCGGGGCGTGTGCAAGCTGCCACGGCTGGGATGGTAGTGGCCAGAACAATCCTAGAGCAGCCCTATCTGGATCTCATTCCGTCGCGGATCAAACCGGAGCGAACTTGGTGCAAGTCATTCTCAAGGGGAGTGTGGCAGCGAACGGCGCGGCGGCGGAGGCCATGCCTGCTTTTGGCAAAGCTTTCTCCGACACGGAGATCGCGTCACTCGCCAACTATGTGATCGGTCACTTCGGTGGAAAGAACGGAAGTGTCACCCCTGACGATGTTGGTAAAGCGCGATGATGGAAGCGACGGAATGTTTCTGGGTGGAACGCTCCTTTTTTTGCGGAGCAACTGAAACTGCCATCTCAAATCAGGCTCGAGGCAAACGGGAGTGTCGCAATGTTCGATTTCAGTGCCCTTGAACTCGCTCGTATGCAGTTCGCGTTTACCGTTGGCTTCCATATCATATTCCCGTCAATCACCATCGGGCTGGCAAGCTTTTTGGTGGTCCTCGAGGCGTCATGGCTTCTTCGTGGGGACGAGGTCTACCAGAAACTCTATCACTTCTGGTCAAAGGTCTTTGCAGTCAATTTCGCGATGGGCGTGGTGTCGGGAATCGTTATGGCTTACGAGTTTGGCACAAACTGGAGTGGGTTCTCCAGGTTTGCCGGCGGCATAACTGGACCGCTCCTGACTTACGAGGTTCTAACGGCATTTTTCTTGGAAGCGGGCTTCCTGGGCGTGATGCTTTTCGGTTGGAACAAGGTCGGACCGGGCTTGCATATGTTCGCCACGACCATGGTAGCCGTAGGAACCCTGATCTCCACCACTTGGATATTGGCCTCCAACAGTTGGATGCAGACGCCCCAGGGCTACGCGATCATTGACGGGCGCATCGTCCCCACTGACTGGCTCGCGGTCATTTTCAATCCGTCGTTCCCTTTCAGACTTGCTCATATGACGTTGGCGGCATACCTTTCCACGGCGCTGTTCGTTGGCGCGTCCGGAGCATTCCATCTTTTACGCGGCAACAACACGCCGGCGGTTCGAAAGATGTTCTCTATGGCTATGTGGCTAGTGCTCTTTGTCGCCCCACTGCAGATCTTGGTCGGCGACGCCCACGGCCTCAATACGCTGAAACATCAGCCCGCTAAGATTGCGGCAATTGAGGGTCATTGGGAAAACGATCCTAAGGCGACTAGTTTGCCGCTCATAGCAATCGGCATTCCGGACATGCAGGCTGAAGAGACTAAGTACGCCGTGGAGATTCCATATCTAGGAAGTCTGATACTCACTCATACGCTTCACGGTAAGATACCGGGATTGAAGGAGTTCGCACCCGAAGATCGGCCGAACTCAACGATCATTTTCTTCTCGTTCCGTTTGATGGTTGGTCTGGGCATGGCTATGCTCTTGCTCGGATGCGTCGGTCTCCTATTGAGATGGCGTGGCAGACTCTACAATCTCCGACTGTTTCTGTTCTTCGCCGTGTTGATGGGCCCCGCGGGTTTGATAGCGGTGCTCGCGGGCTGGGTGACTACTGAAGTCGGTCGGCAGCCGTGGGTCGTCTACGGTGTTATGCGCACCAAAGATGCGGTGTCTAGCCAGTCGGTGATGGCCCTCAGCGTCACACTGATCGCATTCATCCTGATCTACTTCTTCGTGTTTGGAACGGGGATCAGCTTCATGCTCAAGATGGTGGCGAGAGGCCCCGACATTTACGGGACTAACAAGCCACCGCAGCAACCAGGCCAAATCCGCAGGGCGGCGCGCCCGCTCTCTGCCACCCCTGATGATATCGACCCCGCGCCACTGCGGGAAAGGGAGGACGTTTAGATGGGTATCGATTTACCGGTTATCTGGGCAACCATCATCGCTGTCGGCGTGATGATATACGTGATCCTGGACGGCTTCGATTTGGGTATTGGTCTCCTCTTCCCTTTCATACCACAGCGTGTCGAGAGGGACACGATGGTAAATACCGTTGCACCCGTATGGGACGGCAACGAGACCTGGCTTGTCCTCGGGGGGGCGGCTCTGTTCGCTGCATTTCCGTTAGCATATTCGACGATCTTGAGCGCTTTGTATTTCCCGATGATGCTTATGCTCGCTGGTCTAATCTGGCGCGGAGTATCATTCGAATTCAGGTTCAAGGCAGAGGACAGCAGAAAGCCTCTTTGGGATGTCGCATTTTGTGCCGGATCGTACCTCGCTACCTTCGCGCAAGGGATCGCGTTAGGAGCGTTCGTCAATGGGTTTAGGCTTGAAGGTAACACGTTCGTAGGCGGCCAATTCGATTGGCTGACTCCTTTCAGCATATTCACGGGTCTAGCGCTGGTCGTTGCGTACATGATGCTTGGTTCTACCTGGTTGGTTATGCGCACCAAGGGGGACCTCCACAATCGAATGCGCATGCTCGGTCAGTGCACATCGGTGGCTCTGTTCCTGATGATCGTCGTAGTCAGTATTTGGACGCCACTCTTCCACGATCGCGTTGCAGCGCGTTGGTTCTCGTTGCCAAATCTTGCGATATTTGCGCCAGTCCCGGTTCTCGTTGTCTTGGCGACGGTTCTCCAAGTCTGGACGCTCAGGCGCAACGGAACGGGTGCGCAGCCTTTTGTCATGGGGCTGATCCTGATGTTTCTCGGCTACACCGGTCTCGCTATTAGTATGTGGCCTTTCGTGATCCCGCCGTCGATCTCGATATGGGCGGCTTCCGCCCCCTCAGAGAGCATGGGATTCGCTCTCGTAGGCACACTTCTCATCATCCCGGTGATTCTCGTTTACACGACGTGGTCTTATTACGTCTTCAGGGGCAAAGTGGAACCGGGTGAAGGATATCACGAATGAGCCCGCGGGTAGTTCTTCGGATGTCAAGACAGGTCATTTGGATGGCAGCCATCTGGATCATGTCAGTGTCGGTGCTTGCGGTGGTCGCAGGCTTCTTGCGGGTAGTGATGTCGGCAGCGGGCATGACGTCATGATCAATTTCTATAGAACAAACTAGGAGATACTCATGTCGGTATCTGAGGATCACACTATACACCTGCAGGTCGCGAATATGCGGCCGCAGGACGCTGGATCGAGCATTGCCCGGCTGCCGACCGCTGCGATGGACCAGATCGCGGTGCGCGAAGGGGATATCATTGAGCTCGTAGGGAAACGCCATACCGCGGCGATCGTGATGAGACGATACGACGAGGACGAAGGGTTGAACGTCGTTCGTCTCGACGGTCTTCTGCGCGTCAACGCTGGCGTATCCAGCGGTGATCACATCGAGATACACAAGGCGGAAGCCCGGCCAGCGACCAGGGTCGTCCTTGGTCCCGCGCTAAAAAACCTCGTCCTTCAAGGCTCGGGAGAGGCGCTGCAAAGAACGTTCCTTGGCAGGCCCATGGTTGCGGGCGACGTAGTTTCTACCTCCGTGCACCAGCGGAGCCGGGAGTCACGCGCCTCAAATCCGCTAATGCGTGGACTGAGCGAACTTCCAGCATACGGGCTTCAAGAGATTCGGCTGGTTGTCGTGTCGACACACCCTCGTGGCGTGGTGCAAATCACCGAGCAGACGGTTATTGAGTTGCGCTCTCAGTTCGAGGAGCCGAAGGAGGCTCGTCGCGCAGACGTCACGTACGACGATATCGGCGGGTTGGGATCATCCGTCGAACAGGTTCGTGAAATGGTCGAGCTGCCGCTCAGGCATCCGGAGCTCTTCCAACGGCTCGGTATCGACCCTCCCAAAGGTGTCCTGCTATACGGCCCCCCTGGTACCGGGAAGACCCTTCTTGCGAGGGCGGTTGCAAACGAAACCGAAGCAAACTTCTACCACATTGCCGGACCGGAAATCATGGGAAGCCGGTATGGCGAGTCCGAAGAACGGATCCGTCAGGTGTTTCAGGAGGCTTCACAAAACGCCCCCTCCATCATCTTCATCGATGAGATCGACTCTATCGCGCCAAAGCGCGAGCAAGTTTCGGGTGAGGTTGAACGGCGTATCGTAGCCCAACTACTAACGTTGATGGATGGCCTGGAGCCACGGCAAAACATCGTTGTTATCGGAGCGACGAACAGGCGGGATGCAATCGACGAAGCATTGCGACGCCCAGGAAGGTTCGATCGAGAAATCGTTATCGGTGTACCGGACCAGATTGGACGCCGAGAGGTGTTGGCAATCCATACCCGCGGGATGCCTCTGGCAAACGATACCGATCTCGATGAAATCGCCCGGATCACTTTCGGGTTTGTCGGTGCCGATATCGGTGCCCTGGTTCGCGAGGCCGCTATGGACGCTTTGCGGCGCATCCTGCCCGATGTAAATCTCAAGGAAGGGATACCAAGCGCGGTTCTAGAGAAACTGACGGTGTCCCAAGAGGACTTCGCTTCCGCAATGAAGCGGATACAGCCATCCGCCTTGCGGGAAATCATGATCCAGGCACCGAATGTGCGTTGGGAGGATGTGGGCGGCCTCGACGACGCGCAAATGAGGCTACGAGAAGGGGTAGAGCTTCCGCTTAAATCACCCCAGTCCTTTAAGCGGATCGGGATCCGACCCGCGAAGGGCTTCCTACTCTTCGGGCCTCCCGGAACCGGCAAGACATTGCTCGCCAAAGCGGTCGCACGCGAAGCGGAAGCGAATTTCGTAGCAACGAAGTCCTCGGACCTCCTTTCGAAGTGGTACGGGGAATCGGAACAGCAGGTCTCGCGCCTATTTGAACGCGCCAGGCAGGTTGCACCCACGGTTATCTTCATAGATGAGATCGACTCTCTTGCGCCGGCCAGAGGAGGCGGCCTTGGCGAACCTGCTGTCACGGAGCGTGTCGTCAATACCTTATTGGCCGAGATGGACGGGCTTGAGGATATGCAAGGTGTAGTGGTCATGGCCGCCACCAACCGGCCGAATTTGCTCGATCCGGCTCTGCTCCGTCCCGGCAGGTTTGATGAGTTAGTCTACGTCCCCGTGCCGGACGAACGGGGTCGCAGAAAGATACTTGGTATACACACAGGTAGGATGCCGCTCGCCGACGATGTCGATCTAGCTGACCTAGCGGCTAAGACTGCTCGGTTTACAGGTGCCGATCTGGAAGATCTAACGCGACGCGCCGGCTTGATCGCTCTGCGCGGGTCAATGAACGCCACAGTCGTGACAAACGAGGACTTCGCTAAAGCCATGCAAGAAGTCCGTCCGTCCGTGACGCCGGAGGTCGAGCGCGACTATGAACAGATGCTGCAAACGCTAAGACAGGAGAGCCCCCAGCGCACCCAGATTGGTTTTGTTGAACTTCGGCAGTCACTCGAATAAGGCTTCGGACGCTGAAGACGTCGAATATGTCGAGATTGAAGGACACCAATATATGTTCCGATAGGATGGATATTAGCAGGATAGGACATGATCGCGCCCGCCCTCATGTTGGCAAATGGGCCATCCGCCGCGAAAGTGGGCAGAGGTGGCGCGCCGCCACCGCGATGTCGTATCGCTCTGGAGATGTCGGCACGCCCGGCGAACAAGTGACTGCTGAAGATTGTGTCGACCTAGATCAATTCACTAACAAAGGAAAACAACATGGAAAGAACCCGAGCGGAAAAGCACCGCACTCTGTCGCTGGCAACGCCAACAGATCTAGGCGCAGAGGCAACGCGTGATATCTCCGCGGCACTCACGGCTCTTCTGGCAGACGTCTTCGCATTGTACCTCAAGACGAAAAACTTCCACTGGCACATGTCCGGACCACATTTCCGCGACTATCACCTGATGCTCGATGAGCAGGGTGCACAGATATTCGCGATCACTGACGATATAGCTGAACGCGCACGAAAGGTCGGCGGGTCCACACTTAAATCAATCGGCCAAATTTCCAAGATGCAACGTATCCTGGACAACGATGCGGATGTCGTGACACCGAAGGACATGCTGGCGGAGCTTCGAGACGACAACAAGCAGCTGGTAGAAATTCTACGCCAACTTCACGAATTGACATCTGCGTACAACGATCACGCAACTACGAGCTTGACCGAAAATTGGATTGAGGAAGCGGAGCGTAGACTTTGGTTCTTGTTCGAGATGACGCGAGCCGGAGAGTGACTGAGTACGGGAAACGGGAGCCTCTGACCGCTCTCGTTTCTCGTCGGCCTCCTGGACAAAGCGCTGAATTCGCGCCGGCGTTGACGCCTGCAGAATTTAGAAAGGATAACGTTGTTGAGGGTCTTCCACCGTGATCCAGCGAATATCTGTGAATTGATCAATGGCTGTTTTGCCACCAAAACGTCCATAGCCGGAGTTCTTCACGCCGCCGAACGGCATCTGCGGTTCGTCGTGGACTGTGGGGCCATTGATGTGGCAGATCCCGCTCTCGATCTGCTCCGCCACAGCAAACGCTCTAGAGACGTTACGACTATAGACCGATGCCGAAAGGCCATACTGCGTGTCGTTGGCGATGCGAACCGCCTCGGCGTCATCTTTAAATCGAATGATCGGCTTAACAGGCCCGAACGACTCCTCGTCATATGTAAGCATGCCGGGCTGGACGTGATCTAACAGCGTAGCATCTATGATCGAACGGTCACGTGTGCCACCTGCGACAAGTTTCGCTCCTTTTCCGAGCGCGTCTGCGATGAAACGCTCCATTCGGTCCGCTGCCTCTGTCGCGACGAGCGATCCGAGCACAACATGGCTGCGGGGGTCCCCTACCGGGAGATCTCGCGCCCGCACAGAAAGCTTATGCACAAACTCGTCCGCGATCTTCTCGCTGACGATAATTCGTTCAGTCGACATGCAGATTTGGCCGCTGTTTGCGAAAGCGCCGAAGATCGCGCCATTAACTGCGGCGTCTATGTCCGCATCTTCCAGTATCACCATAGGGGCCTTGCCACCGAGCTCAAGCAACGCTGGCTTGAGGTGCTTGCCGCATAGCTCGGCTATGATCCGTCCGACTTTGGTGGATCCCGTGAAGTTTACTCGACGTACTGCGGACGCCGCGACGAGCGCTTCAACGACCTTTGCAGCATCTTCGGGAGCGTTGGTGATGACATTGACAACACCATCGGGAAGGCCGGCTTCCTGGAGCGAGCGGCCAATTAGCAGGTGCACTGCTGGGCAAGCTTCCGAAGCCTTCAAGACGACGGTGTTACCGCAAGCGAGCGCCATCGCAATAGCGCGAGTTGCCAGGATCACGGGCGCATTCCAAGGGGCAATTCCTACACAAACCCCGGCAGGGCGTCTGACGGCGAAAGACAGCGTTCCCTGTTTGTCGGACGGAATGACCTCTCCTTGAATATGGGTGATCATGCTGGCAGTCTCGCGAAGAATTCCAGCAGCGAGTACCGTGTTGAAACCCGCCCACGCGGCGGTGCCTCCCGTCTCGGTTACAATGAGCCGCGCGAACTCGTCTGCCTTGCCTTCTAACACGTCAGCTGCTTTCAGCAATATGGTGCGGCGATGCGTCGGTCCCGTCTTCGACCATGATTTGAACGCCGTCGCGGCTGCGGAAACGGCAGCCTCCACATCGTCGATGTTGGAGGCCGGAGCGCGGCTTGCAACCTCTCCGGTGAGCGGATCAAGCCGTTCGTAAGTCCTGCCGGAGACCGCCGGAACGAAATTTCCACCGATGAGCTGCTGTAGATCTAACATTGAGTTCCTCCGCTCTTCGAAGTTGGTCGTCTATTGATCGCAAGCGTAAATTTCGGAGATGATGTTTTTCGTCGTGGCCACGTAACCCGCGATATCCTCGTCTGTCATTGGAAGTGTCAGGCCAATCTGTCCGCGGTGGACAGGGTAATAGCCTCGGGTGGCCATCTCGAGAGCATAAATTGACATGGATGTTTCGTTGATCTTGGTCCAATAGTCGCGGTGTTTGGTGATCATCTCCCCCACCTGCCTGGTGAACACGTAGCCGAGGACGGAGAATTCACCGAAGACAACAAACGGAACATCGTTCTCTTTGGCCCAGCCGTTGAGTTCGTTCTTAATCTTGTCCGCCATCGCGTTAAGCCTGCGGTACGCAGCGTGGTCCATCGCGTTCATCGTAGCAAGACCGGCGACGCAGGCGAGAAGGTGCCCATGATGTGTTCCGGACATCACCACTTGATTATCTTCGACTACCTTCAAGACCTTTCGTGAACCGCCGACAGCGCCGATAGGAAACCCTCCGCCGATCATCTTGCCCATGACCGTGAGATCGGGCCTGATTCCGTAAGCGCCCTGGAGCCCGCCGTGCGCGGCGCGAAGCGTTATCGTTTCGTCGACGACCAGAAGGATGCCAAGCTCCTCCGCAAGCTGCGCAATGCCGGACACAAACTCTTTATCCAGCGCAACGATACCCCCAGCACCTGACTGCAGCTCCATCAGAATGCAGGCGATCTCGTGAGCATGCCGCGTGATGATCTTCTCGCAGGCCTGATAGTCGTTTTGCACAAGGGTCACGACATTGTCGACCTTATATGAAGGGATGCCGGCAGAATCCGGCACCGATTTCGGTGCAGTGTCTGGACCTGGAACGCTCGCGGGATTGGGATGAACAGACACTGCCATATCGTCCGTGAAACCGTGATATCCGCCCTCGAACTTCGCAATCTTGTTCCGTCCGGTGTATCCCCTGGCGATTCTCGCTGCGCCAAGACAGGCTTCGCTTGCCGAGCAGAAGAACTTTACTTGCTCCACGGATTCTACGCGTTCGCAGAGCAGGGCCGCGAGCGCAAGTTCATGTCCTGTGGGATTGCCAAAAGAGAAGCCAAGGGGAACGGAGTCGCTGATTGCCTTGATCACATCCGGGTGGTTATGGCCGAGTACATTGGTGGAAAAGTTATTGTTGAGGTCGAGCAATCGCTTGCCGTCGATCGTGTGAACATACTGGGCCTCCCCTCTCTCCGCAAAGATCGCGTGAGGTCCATAGTTAAACGTCCGTCTGCTGAAGCCGCCGGGAATAACGTTTCTTCCTTTCTGCGTTTCTTCCTTGGAGCGTTGAAACGCGGCGGAGAAGTTCCTTAGCGAAGTCTCGTAGTCTAGTGGCATGATTGCACCGTTGGTTTTGTGGAAAGCTTGCGTTGCACGTCATTGGCGGCGCGATTGTCGGGGCCATGGTCCCGGCCAACGCCATTAACCTCAGGTTTCGGCGGCTGCGGTGGAGAACGTGTTGTCGAGCCGATCGTAAAGCACTGGGTTTGTTCGCCTGATGTGGATCGCCGTATATATACCGGCGATCGCGATGAGGATGGCGTAGAGCGGATACAGCTGCACAAGCAGGCTTTCGCTTCCGGTCAGAAGCGGCAAGTTCATCGAAACCTGTACGAAGGCAGCGCAGAGGGCGATTCCAGAGATTGCTGGGGCAACCGAGACGCGCAGTTGCGAGAAGCTGTGTGGCCTTCGGCGGAAGTAGGCAATGATCGAGATCGAGACCAGAATCTGGACTGCGAGGATACCGATACCTGAAAAAGCCACGGTCCACGCGTAGACAACGGTGTAAGGGTCGGCGCTAGATACCGCGAATGCAATGAGGATGACTGCCACCAGCAGCGCCTGAAAGCGCCCGGCCATGTAGGGAGAGCCAGTGGTTCCATGGACTGCTGCTACCTTGCTCCAAAGCAAACCATCGCGACCTAAGGCATAGAAGTATCGGTTCAGCGTGTTGTGAAATGAAAGAAGGCAGGCAAAGAGACTGGTCAGAAGCAGAACGTTCACCACGGCCGTAGACCATTGACCGAGGACGGCTGATATTGCGGAGATGTAGAATCCCTCAAGCGATTCACCCGCCTTGGCGGTAACGGCAGAAGCCCCATAGTACTGTATAACGGCCCAGCTCACGAAGGCGTAGAACACCGTGATTATGGTGACTGCTGCAATCGTCGCCCTTGGAATTGCCTTATCGGGATTTGCGGCCTCTTCACCGAAAATCGCTGTAGCCTCGAAGCCGATGAAGGAGCTCACGACGAAAACGAGCACAACTCCTACCCCCGGCGCAAATACGTCCGGTAGTCGGAAGCCAGCCGTTGTGAGACCCTCGCTGCCGCCGCCCATCCAGACCACGCCAGCAGCGAAGAGCGCGAGGATAAACAGCTCCGCAATCATGCAGATGCCCAAGAGCTTTCCCGAGAAAGCGATATGACGCTGCCCGCACCAGAGAACAGCCCCGAGTGCGAGTAGCGACCAGCACCACCAAGGCAGCCTTGCTCCGAGCGGTTCCAAGGCAGCATGCGCAAAAACGCCCACTTGCGCATAAATCCCGATCTGGATTGCGAAGTATGTCACTATGGCGAGGAAAGCCCCAGCTACGCCGAACGGCCTGCCAAGGCCTTTCGCGATGTACGAGTAGAATCCTCCGGCGCTACTGACATGCCGCGCCATCGCGGTGAAACCTGCGGAGAAAATAAGGTAGAGCAGGCCTACGAGTACGAACGCGCCAGGCACGCCGACGTTGCCAAAAGCGAAGGCGGGCGGTGTAGCGCCAACCACAGCCGCCATAGGAGCCGCCGCAGCTACGACAAAGAATACAATATGCGCCACCCCCACGGAGTTGGCAGCTAGCTTTTGGTCAGATGGAGGCGATTGGTTCATAGTAATCATTGCATGTTCCCCTTGAACCGCTGGATCTTTTTTCGGTAAGTGAAACTCACACCCTCATTTTCGTCCATCACAGATCGTGCCATAACATGACAAATTGCGACAAAATGCAGGCTGGGGAACTCGTGTGACATCGAAAATGGCTGCAGTACACGCATCGGTCAGAGTGTTCGTCTTGCAGGCGATCGTACAAAACATGCCAGGATCGGGTGCTCAGTTGAGGGCGTTGCTGACACGGCACGGCTTGTCTGGCGGTGGCATCGGCGACCCGAACGCGCGAATGGACTTGAAGGACTATCTTGAGTTCTTCGAGGACGCTGCGGCTACGTTCGAAGATCCGGTGTTGGGTGCTCGAGTCGGTGCGGCGCTGAGGCCCGGGGACCTCTGGCCGATGGGGCTGCTTATGATGCAGGCAAGCTCCATCGGTTCTGCTCTTGGCTACTACGCTCGATATGGGCCGGCTTTCCAGACGGCAACATCTTTTTCCGTTCAAGGATCGCCCGAAGAGTTAGTCTGCAGCTACCAGGTACACGCAGAGATAAAGCCACGAACGCTTTTAAGGCAGGACGCCGAGTTCACGCTGGCATGTATCTGCAGTCAGATCCGAACCGCATTCGATACCGATTGGCATCCCCGGGAGGTTCACCTCGAGCATTCTTCAAACGGTCACGAAAGCAATCTCCGACGGATTTTCGGAGCGCCAGTGCTATTCGGTCAAGCCAGGAACTGCATCATCGTCGACCGGGAAGAAGCCGAGCGCGTACACCGCGTCGAGGACCGGGATTTCATCAGTACGCTCAATCACCACATGGCTTCGGTGATCGCCAACTCTCAAAGAGACGTATCAGCTTCGGATCAAGTTAGAGCGCTAGTCAGCGTGCGCCTCGGTTTATCTTCCGTGGACGTTACCGCGTTGGCGTCTGAGCTTGGTGTTACGGCCAGAACCTTACAGCGACGTTTGGCAGAGGAAGGAACCTCGCTACGAACCGTTCTTCAGGCTTATCGAGAAAAAATGGCCGAGGCGTACCTCGCTCAGGGCAACATGTCGATCGAGGAAATTTCCGCAACGCTCGGCTACGCTGAATCGACAGCGTTTTCGCGCGCGTTCAAGACTTGGACAGGCAGTAGTCCTTCCAAAAGGGAGAGCGATCCACTGGGCGTTAGTCGCGATCTACAAGAAACGTGCTCAACCCAGTTTTAGCAACTTACTGTTGGGGGGAGCCGCCCCGGCAGATGGGGCGGCTCGTTGGACCATTAAAGAAGGCATTGAGGGGAGGGGAACCTCTAGACCTTGGTCCTAAGTCGCCTTGGGAGGCGATGGCGACTACTACAACTTACTCCAGTAATTCGATTGTGGAAATTACGCTTGGGTATAGTTCGAACTATGCGTGTGGACTGGAGGGACGTCGCCGCGCTCCCAACGTTCCTCAGCTGGTTCGACGTTCCTGCAGCCCCAGCTAGGCCTCACATACCTCCCAAACCGAAAAAATAGCCTGACTTACCGCCGCTTCCAACTGGCGGGTGGCTTGATTTCTCGACGGCCAATGCATAAAAAAGCGGCGATTTGCGCCAGCGCTTATTTCGGTGCATTGCTTCGCCTAAACGATTTGCTCCGAAAAGCCTTCAATGGATAACCAGACCCAAAATAGTCAAAAGAGTGTCGTGTTCTCTTTCGGGCCGTACCGGCTGTACCCCGCGCGGCAGCTGTTGATCCGTTCCGGCGAGACAGTGAAGATTGGGGGGAGAGCCTTCGAGATACTGAACCTTCTTGTTCGGCGAGCCGGTGAGAACGTCTCAAAGGAAGAGCTCACCGCGGCAGCGTGGCCCGGCGTTTTCGTGCATGAGAGCAATCTCAAGGTTAATTTGCATAGCCTTCGACGTTCGATAGATGATGTCCAGAAACCCCCAAAATACATTCTTACCGTACCCGGAAGAGGTTACAGATTTATCGCTCGGGTCGACGTCGCTATTGCCGACGAGGTAGGCTGGGCGACCACCATCGAATTCGATCCTTCCAGTCGGCTTCCAAAGCTCCCTGAAGTCATCGGCCGAGCGGTCGAGATATCTGATGTTGCACACTTGCTCTTGGGTGAGCAGCAGTTGGTTTCCGTGGTCGGCGGTGCCGGTGTCGGTAAGACTGCGGTGGCGATACACGCAGCGGCTTTGTTCGGAGAGCACCGGCGAAACGACGTCTGCTTCGTTGATCTTTCAAAGATTGATGATCATGCGCGCTTGCCGTCGGCTTTAGCTGACGCGTTGGGTCTTCCAGTTGGAGCGAGTGATCCGCTAAGCGCCGTCTGTGACTACCTTCGACCACGTGAGGTGCTCTTGCTACTCGATAACTGCGAGCACATATTGCTGGCGGTCACTCTGTTCTTCTTGAAACTTCGTAGTGCTCCAATCAAATGCAAATTGCTTTTGACGAGCCGAGAGCCCATTCGGGTCCCCTGTGAACATGCATATATGTTGGACACTCTTCGCCTGCCGCAAGAGGGAAGCCCGAGAGTATCTGAAATTATCAGCTCTCCGGCCGTCGAGCTTTTTCTTCGGCGCGCGGCTGAACGGACAGGCTATAAGCTGGTGAAAGATGATGTCGGCGCAGTAGCAAAAATATGCCGGGCACTGGAAGGCTTGCCATTGGCACTGGAACTCGGAGCGGCAAATCTTGACGGTACGACGCCGTCGAAAATGCTGGCTACACTCGACAAGCTGATCGACTTTAGTCCAGCACGAGCAACGCCAAACGCGCCGGAACGTCATGCTTCGCTACATGCCGCTTTAGACTGGAGTTTCCGCCTCCTATCTGAGCAGGAGGCGTTGGTATTCTGCATGACTTCGGTGTTCTCCGGGGAGTTCGAGTTGGAAGACGCACTAGCCTTAGCCGAAGCCCTGGACTTACCCGCAGCGGAGGTGATTGGATCACTAGGGTCACTTGTGACGAAGTCGTTGATAATTGCGCAAGTCAATGGGCCGGGGCTTCGCTATCGACTTTCTGATAGCACCCGACGTTTCAGTGCAAGAGGACTGAAAGCGAGGGGACTTGAGACGCGTTGCTGGCAAGCCCACTCAAGGAGGATGCTGGCGCTTCTTCAACAAGCGAGTGCAGAGTGGAGTTGGCGCGACCGCGGAGATTGGAGCCGCAGCTATTCATCGAGATTGAACGACCTGCATGCGTCTCTTAGTTGGGCTTTCGGCGGATATGGAGATCCGACAGTCGGTGTCGCGCTAACTGCCGCATCGCTCTCGATCTGGCGTGAGACGTCTCTTGTGGCAGAGGCGAGAATGTGGATCGGCACCGCACTAGCGTCAGAGGCAGTGAACCGCTGCGAGGCTGTAGTCAAATCAAAGCTCTTGCTCGCTCGAGCATGGACCATGATGCTGTCACGGCCTTACGGCGAGGATCTGGGGCACATCTTGTTGTCGGCATTCGAATTCGGACGCGAGGCAGGGTGCATCGAGTATCAGCTGCAGGCGCTCTTGGGGCTCTCATACCTCGCCATAGGGACTGGTCACATTGGCCGATCCGTAGCCTGGCTCGAAGAATTCCGTTTACTAGCGGATCGTCATCACTGCGACGATTTTGATCCCGAGTACGAAAGCGCTCTCGCTTGGGCGCGGGGGCACGCTGGAAATGTAAGGGAAAGCGCGGAATGCCTTGAGACGCTCGCCCGAAAGTATGTATGGAAAAATGTTCGCTCGCGAAACATAGAATTGCTCGCTGACAGAAACACTGGGATAACTGGGCATATTCCTTTGTTTGCGTGGATTGCAGGCCGCCCGGACTTCGCAGCTGCTTTGGCGCTTCAAACGCTTGCCGACGCGGAAAGCGAAGGATCCCCGCTGTCCCAGTCTAACATCTTGGCGCAGGCGGTCTGTCCGGTTGCCTTGTATCGCGGGGACGTTCAGACGTTAGAGACGGGTATCAACAAACTACGATCGGTGGTTGAATTGGGGGGAGCTGACGTCTGGGTGCCAGCCCAGAGATTCTATGCTGCGGCGATGGAAGACCTAGAAGGGGACGGCGGTGCTGCCGCACGCATGCGAGGCGCGATCGACGATCTCATAAGCAGCCGCTTCGTGCTTCGACTTCCTGGGTTTATAGTCACACTTGCTGAGATCCATCTAAGAAAGGGAGAGCTGGATTTGGCGAGTGACGCGCTGGACCTTGCTGAACGATATGAAGAGCGCCAAGGCGAACTTTGGGTTCGTCCCGAGCTAAGAAGGATCAGAGCATCGTATTGCGGAAGCGTCGGGGAAGTTGATAGCGCAGAGAAGTTTTTTACAATGGCATTGGACGAGGCTCGGACCACAGGGGCTCGTTCATTCGAACTTAGAGCAGCCACCAGTTTGGCGAGACACCGCTTCCAAATGGACCAAGCAATAGCAGCTTCCGAAATCCTTCTGACAGTTATGCGTCATTTCAAGGAGGGCTTCGCGACCCGCGATTATCTCGTCGCCAGCGAGTTGCTTAAACAGACGGTCGAGGATATCCCGTTTACAAAAAGACGATCTTGAGAGATGGGGACCCGCACTGGCTTACCTTGGGTGGCGAACGTAACCGTTTCGATGTCTCCGCAGCAGCATATTTGTCGCCGACTGGACAGTTGTGGCACGAACACCCGAGTAAGCGAACGTGTGTCGGAAGCGTCCATGGTAAGGTATGCACAAACACCTACTGCGGCGACAGTCAATGCAAGTGCTGGCAACATGAGCATTACCAACCTCTTTGGTGATACAGATGACACTGTTATAATTGAGTGAACAGGCGGTGTTGGCAGCGGACGGGCGCTACGTTGCACTAAGACGTTTAGCAAAGTGGCTAATGAGAGACGCGATCTGAGGCAGGCATTCCTCGAGGGCAAAGTGACCTGTATCCAGGAATTGCAGGTGGGCGTTTGGTAAATCGTCTAGATAAGCCTGCGCGCCAGCAGCCGTAAAGAACGGATCGTTCTTTCCCCAGACGATAAGTGTAGGCGGCGTGACCGCACGTAGCCAATCTTGCCAATCTCGATAGAGCGATAAGTTGCTTTTGTAATCGAACAACAAGTCGAGCTGTGGACGCTTGCGGCCGGGCTGTTCTATATAGTGCAGGTCGAGACAGTAGTTGTCCGGGGCGATATTTTCCGGGTCTGATGCGCCCGTCACGTATTGGAAGCGAACTCCTTGCGGAGTAAGCAACCCTGCTAGCTCAGCAGCAACATCGGTATCTCCTCTCTCACTCGACATCAATCGCTTTGCAGCTTGCGAAAGTCCGGCCTCGTAACAGTTACCGTTTTGGACCACGAGGCCGGCGATTAGCTCCGGCCTTCTGGTGGCGATGCGCATCCCCACGGGTGCGCCAAAGTCGAATAGATAGAGAATGACTTGAGTTAAGCTGAGCTTGTCTATGAACGACTCGATGGCTTTCGAAACGTTGTCGAACGTGTATTCGAACTCACCTCCATCCGACGTGGCGACAGGAGCTGAGCTTTGACCAAACCCAGGGTAATCCGGGGCGATCATTCGGAAGCTTCCTCCAAGCCGCTCCATTAGCGCTCGATATTGATGAGACGTCGAAGGAAACCCATGAAGCAGTAAAATGGGAGGAGAGGTTGACCCCACATCCTTAGGACGCGTCTCGCGATAGAAAATCTCAACGTTTTCGACGGCAACCCGGCGGTAGATCATCTCACTATAGCTGGTCATCCTCTTCTCCCGTCCCGCGCTACTTAGCCGCCTGAATAATCAGTTCCGAGACTTCCTTCGAGTGCGACAGCATAGCGACGTGGCTAGAGGGGACCTCGATTGCCTTTGCATTCGCGGCCTTTGCCTGATCAGCCTCGAGTTGGGGAGGGATGATCTGGTCCTTTGTTGCTACTACCATGAATGTGGGCTTTTCGCGCCAGGCCGCTTCAGACACTTTTGCGGTTAGGCATCTGACATGGAAGGGGCCTTGGGTTGCTGCGACGACCGCTTTGGACTCGGCATCCAAGTCCGCTGCGAAGTAGTTCTTGATCCCCTTGTCGCTGATCCTCAGGAAGCCGTCATCGTCCTTCATGTACTCCTTCCGGCTCTCGAGTTGTGGGTATTTTGAGGTGATATCAGCAAGCGATTGTCCCTTATCCGGCGCGTATGCTGCTACGTATACGAGGGACTTTACCTTAGGATCCGTGCCGGCTTCCGTGATAACAACGCCTGCCCAGGAGTGGCCCACCAGAACGACGGGGCCTTCAGCATTTTTTATCGCGCGTTTGGTGGCTGTGACGTCGTTTTCAAGGGAGTCCAGCGGATTTTGGACGGCGATGACTTTCAGTCCCGCCTTCTCCAGTCGCGGGATCACCTTCTGCCACGACGTTCCATCGGCGAAAGCGCCGTGGACAAGTACGACGGTTTTGGCAGGCGCGTCAGCGGCCCAGCTCGCTGTGGTTACTGCCAGGCTGGAAAGTAAAAGTGCTGCAGTCGACAAGATGGTGGTCATAGGGTTCTCCTTGTTTGCCGTTGTTCGGCCGAGTCGATCAAACGCCGATACTTGCCGGCGCACCCCTTTGTTCGGTTAGGCCGACACGATCGGGATACACCGCCGTCAAGTTGGTCGTTCTTCATCTGGTATGGGAGGGTCTCCCACAGACACTAAGCTAGAGCAGGCGACGAGCCGCATCTCGTTAAATCCTGCAAAAGCACGAGAAACCTAGAGATGTAATAGTCGAAGTATACGGACCCTTAGGTCTGGAGAGGCAGCGGGCTCGTGATGATCGCTCGCTTCATGGAACGCATCTTCTGCCTTAATGCGCTTGGACAGAAGTGCGGCAAGATCTTCGGCGATGGCAGGCCGTTCTTTCAAGATTGCCGCGATCTTCGATGCGGCAATCTGGTAAAAGACTACGTCGGTTAGGCACTTAGTGTCAGCGATCTCTGTGCTTCCAAGAAGGACGCCTCGCTCTCCAAAGACGTCGCCAGGCGACAGCTTCGCGAACTCTATTCTTTCGTCTCCCGAGCCGTCTTCAACGATCGCGACACCATGGGCTACGATCATCAGCGAGCTGGCCGTGGAGCCTTTTTGAACGATCAACGTACCCTGTTTCATCAAAACGCGTTCGGCTGCTGAGCCCAACGCGTCCCTTTCGTCTGGTGTAAGGTTGGCGAAGATCGGTGCTATGCCTATCAGGCAGCTGACGGTGTCACGGGTCCCGGCTCCGATTGCCTTGCTATCGTCGGCAATATCGGAAGCGATGGGAAGGCCGGCTGCGAAGGTGTGGCGATACACAAGATCGAATAGCTCGTTTTTAGCCTTCGCGACGGAGAGCAGGGTCGGCACGCGAAATGACAGCTCCACCTCTATTGAATCGCGAGTCAAACCAGTTATCGAGACTGACGGGCTGGGTGAGCTCAGGATCTCCCTGCTCCCTAGAAGAACCAGTTGCATTGTCTCTTCTACGACTCTTGGTGGCACGCTCGCTTGGATCTTTACTAGTAGGCTAGCGCCGTGGGACATGTCCGGTACACTGAGGTTCGTGACCCGGCTCTTAGCCAGTATGCTGTTCGGGACGACAACAAGATCACCCGTTTTGTTCAGAAACTGCGTGGAGCGCCAGTTAGTTTCGACAACTCTGCCCTGGACATCTCGATCGAGAACGACCCAGTCGCCTACGGAAAGAAGCCTGTTTAGATTAAGCGCGATTCCGGAGAAAACGTCGTTCAGGGTGCTTTGAAGAGCGAGCCCCAGTACAATGGCAAAAACGCCCGACGTCGCAATGACTGTTCCAACAGGAACGCTGAACACGTAGGCGATAATACATAAGCCAGCGGTGATGTAGACTATTGCGACCACGATATCTTGGAGGAGCCTGCCTTCGCGCGGCTTGTGCTCGAGGATCAGAAACACGCGAGCACAGTTCGCCAAAACCATAGCCCCAGCAAACCACCATACTATTTTCAGGCCTGCATGGACCAGGCGAGAAACGAAAGCGGTCTCCTGATTTTCGATCGAATAGGGCGGAATTCCATTCCAAATGAGCAGGCTAGTTAAGGCTCCAAAGAAAGCGCAGTCGACGATAAGACGTAGGCTGCCAGTGGTGTGGAGGGTTGTGTGCGCAACTACTCTCGCCGCAACCAAAAGGGCAAGCTGCATCCACACATCAGAAAGAACCCATGACATAAGCCTCTCCCGGCGATCGCTTTCCCTGAATCCAGCGCGTGGTCAATTCAACGAAAAGCGATACGGCAACGGAGCGGTCAGCACTGGTGAAATTATGTAAACCGCCGTCAAATTCGCCGGCTTCTCCATCGGAGGAAGGCAACGCTTTTCAAAGTTTGACCGCATTTAACTCCAGCTACGGGAGGCAGGATGGTACCATGAGGTTTGAACATATGTCGGAAACGAAGCCGCGAGAAGCATAACAGTACTGGCGGATCGAGATAGGAGGCCACTAGTGCTGGTGGAGACGCTAGACCTACGTGATGCGAAACGAATGATTGCTGCGGCAGAAGCGATGGCCGATAGCCTTGGGATCGCATATAATGTGGCTGTGGTCGATGCTGGCGGGCATCTGATCGCGTTCTTGAGACAGGATCACGGCCTAATCGGGGGGGTCGACCTGGCAATCAAAAAGGCGGTGACGGCCAGACTGTTCGATAAGACCACAGAGTTTCTCGCAAGTCTCGCCCAACCTGGTCGACCTCTGTTTGGCATACACCAAAGCAACGGTGGTGACGTCATTATCTTCGGGGGCGGCATCCCAGTCATTCGTAAAGGTCAGGTCGTCGGAGCGGTCGGCACAAGCTCAGGTTCTGTAGAGCAAGACATTGCGGTCGCTGAGGCTGCGATTACAGCTCTTGGAGATGGAGGTCTCCGGTCCTGATCTGCGAACCAAGCCACACGGCCGAAACAAGGTTGGGATATCGATAACGCTATCTTCCTGATCCAACTGGATAAATATTCGCAGGGCGAGAAACCGCTTTGTGAGTTTCTCCAGAATTCACGACGATTAACTCGTTCAGCATCGTCCATTCGTCAATACTCATCTGACAAGCCCGGGATTCATACGTGAACCTGGCGAAACTTCGTTACAGGAGATACGCATGCGTTTCGTTGTTATCGCATTGCTATTTGCAATCGCTTCCGGACCATCGTTTGCAGCGGAAACAACCGCGAACACATCATCCTCGGTTCACAAGCCTGATGTAACGGTTCATTATCGCTCCGCGAAGATCAAGGGTCTGAACGTCTTTTATCGCGAGGCGGGACCAGCAGATGGGCCAGTCGTCTTATTGCTTCATGGCTTCCCATCTTCATCGCATATGTTCCGCAATCTTATCCCTCTGCTGAGCGACCGCTATCACGTCATAGCGCCGGACTTGCCAGGCTTCGGTCAGTCCGACACACCTGATCACAGCTCATTTAAGTATGGCTTTGGAACATACGCTGAGATCGTCGACGACCTGATGACGAGAACAGGAGCAAGAAACTACGCAATGTACGTAATGGATTATGGCGCACCGGTTGGGTACCGGTTGGCGTTGATGCACCCGGAGAAGGTCAGCGCACTGATAGTTCAAAACGGTAATGCGTACGATGAGGGTCTGGGGAAAGCCTGGGATCCAATCAAGGCTTACTGGTCGGACGGCTCAAATCAACATCGTGATGCGATTGCTGGTTTGGTCACGCTTGAAGCCACCAAATTCTTATACACAGACGGCGTTTCCGATGTCAGCCGCATAAGCCCCGACAACTGGGTTAATGACCAAGCAGGTTTAGATCGCCCGGGAAACAAAGATATCCAGATGGACCTCTTTTATGATCATCGGACCAATATCCCACTTTATCACGATTTTCAGCAGTTCTTTCGGAGCCGTCAGCCTCCGACTCTAATCGTGTGGGGAAAAAACGACAAAGTTTTCACTCCGGAAGGCGCGCGTGCATATTTACGCGACCTACCTCAGGCTGAGTTACATATGATCGATAGCGGGCATTTCGCGCTGGAGGACAAGCTCGATGAGATGGCTCCTCTAATTCGCAATTTCTTGGATCGCAAGATTTCGAAATCCTGATGTTGCAGCCGCGCTAAGCGCGACGTCTGCCAACCCAGAAACCTTTTCACAATAGGCAAAGGAGAATACCATGACAAAGCACGTGCTGTTCATCGTCACAAACGCAGCGGTGATTGGGCCGCTGAACCGGCCCACCGGCTTTTTCTTCGCAGAAGTTGCGCATCCCTTTGATGTTCTCGATAAGGCGGGAATTGCAATTGAATTTGCGTCTCCTGCGGGCGGCTGGACGCCGTTCGATGCGTATGACGAAAAAGACGTCGCACAAAAGGAATTTCGCGAAAGCAAGGCCTTTCGCCGCCTCAATCGCAGTCGGTCGTTGTGCGAAGTCGACGCCGCCGACTACGACGCGATCCTCATCCCGGGCGGTCTCGGGCCGATGGTCGACATCCAAAGGAACTCTGATGTGCAAAGTGCGATTGCACGTGCATGGACTACAAATAAGATTGTGAGCGCGGTGTGCCACGGACCCTGCTCTCTACTCGGAGTGGACCTCGGCGATGGCGTACCGTTTGTGCGCGGCAAGAGGCTCACCGGCTTCTCAAAAAAGGAAGAATTCGACTATGCCAAGGAAGATGTTCCCTACGAACTGGAAGATGCGCTCCGGGCCGAGGGAGCAATTTACTCGTCTGCAGCAAACTGGGAGTCACACGTTGTGGTGGACGGGCGGCTTATCACTGGCCAGAACCCGAATTCTGCCGGTCCTCTGGCGAAGGAACTGCTTGCTGCCATCACTAAGTGATTCTCGTCGCACCGTTTAGCTATCGCGAAGCTACATAGCATGACTTCTCGAGCCGCTAACGTGCAGCATCCGACTCGTCGCGGCACAAGAGGCAAAGATATGCGTCCGAAGTACGGTGCTACAGAGTCATGTTGAGGACTGCTACAGCATGTGTCACCGGCATCGTCGGCCGGAACTGGATAAATTTCAGCGGTCGCGGTGTTGGGAAATATTCCGCGGCCTCTTGTATGTTTACTGATGCTCGTTCACAAAAAAAAGCTTCAATTGTCGATTTTTGCACCCCCTTGACAGGGATCGGATGCTCTTAAACCAAATCCTTCTGAAGCCCGCGCGACGACGCCTCTAACCGGGTCAATACTGTCCAGACTGTCCGCGACGTGAGGCTGGTAGCAAGAGCCAGAGCAGGCAATCCCTTCCGTCGCACGAGAACCGTCTTCTTTGAGCGAAATTTACGGGTGTGAGCCCGGATCACGACCTCTGCCATTGGCATTCGAAATGACGTTATGCAACTCGAAATCACAGCGCGAGGCGCGGTCGAACCAGGAGCAAAAATGATTGTCGATCAAATGCAGCATCCAAACGATCCGGGATTCTTCAGCCTATTGACCGGAAGTTTTGAGCGATTGATTGGCCGGCCGCTTTTGGCAGCCGAGCTAGGAAGCGGTTGGCTGTACGCGGATGCACCATTTGTGGTCCTTGCCCACAACAATGATGAAGACCCCGTTTTCGTCTATGGGAACATCGCAGCGCAAAGGCTGTTTGGCTACGGTTGGGATGAGATTAGATCGCTGAAATCTAGATTTTCGGCGGGGCACGCTGAAAGAGATGAGCGCCAGAGGTTGTTGCAGGCGGTATCGCGTAATGGATGGATCGAAGGATATCGAGGCGTGAGGGTCAAGAAGTCAGGGGAGAGGTTTTGGATGGAGGACGGAACAGTCTGGCAGTTACGAGACAGTCAAGGTTATGCAGGCCGCAACGTTCTCTAGGTGGAGCGAGATCTAGAACAAATGCTGCCATTTTTAGCGTTTTGCAACTCGGTGAGTTCGTAGTTGCTGACGCTGCCGTTTCACCGCAGTTGACGACCATTAACACGCTTTTCGTCAGCGAATGAGCTACGTTCCGTTATCAAAGAAACCAAGCGCGAGAGGCCGATATGACCATTAAAGAAACTCTGCTTAGCGGACCCCTTGGATTTGGGACGGCTCCCTTAGGCAACATGTTCCGAAACATCCCCGATGAAGAGGCCGATGCCACGGTCGAGGCTGCGTGGGAAGCTGGTACGCGCTACTTTGATACCGCGCCGTTCTACGGTGCGGGTCTGGCGGAGATACGACTCGGAAAGATCCTCTCCCGACACAGGCGCGAGGACTACGTTCTGAGTACCAAAGTCGGTCGTATTGTGCTCGATGAACTCGTTAGCGGTCCACAGGAGTTCGGAGAAAAGGGAACGCTGTTCCAGTACGGCCGCAAAAACAAAGTCATGTTTGACTACACCGCAGACGGAACAAAGCGATCGATTGAAGGCAGCCTCAAGCGGCTGGGCGTCGACCGACTAGACTTCGTTTGGATCCACGATATCGCTCAAGACTTCTACGGCGACGAATGGCTGGCAATGTTTGAGTCAGCACGCACGGGAGCGATGAAAGTGCTAGATCAGCTGCGTGACGAAGGAGTAATTAAAGGTTGGGGGCTCGGTGTAAACAAAGTGGAGCCTGTGGAAATCATGTTGGAGTTGTCGGAGGTGCGGCCGGACGGTACCCTTTTGGCCGGACGCTATACATTGCTCGACCATTCCTTGGCCTTGCAACGGCTTATGCCGAAAGCCGTGGATAAAGGGGTTCAGATCATTGTTGGAGGCCCCTACAGCTCAGGAATTCTTGCCGGAGGCGCGCATTTCGAATACGCCGAAGCGCCGCCGGAGATTATCGCTCGCGTAGGGAAGATAAAGGATGCGGCGCAAAGACATGGTGTCCCAATCAAAGCTGCCGCCTTGCAGTTTTGTCTGGCCCATCCAGCTGCCGCTGCGGTGGTCCCCGGTGCCAGTAAGCCTGACAGGATCGCCGAAGATCACGCAGCATTGAAAGCGTCTGTCCCTGATGCATTTTGGGAAGAGCTCCGGCATGAAAAGCTAGTCGCGACGGACGCCCCTCTCCCAATCGATCGATAGGGTTTCCGCCCTCCATTTTCTATCTGAGGGCAAGTGCTTCAAGAGAATCTCCAGCGGAAGATCCCGCTGGACCAACTTGTTCGAAGAACTGCCGGCGCGCCGCTTAAAGGTCAATGAAGCACGAATAAGCAGTATGGGAGTGCGCTGGTAGCATTCTAATGCTGGCCTGAAGTACTGCGAACCGATCTGCTTTTCTAACCACAGACAAGGAGTATAAGAAATGGCCACAGCAATTGCTTCACTCGATCTTCCCGTTCCGCCTGAAGTTGTGTGGCAGCTTATCGGTGGATTTGGGTCCCTCCCGGACTGGTTGCCGTACATCCCGACTTCTGAGTTGAGCGACGGTGGTCGTATCAGGACATTGGCCAATCCAAACGGCGAAGCGATAGTCGAAAGGCTTGTCTCATTCGATGAGGTGGGGAGAAGCTACACTTACGCCATCCTAAAAGCTCCGTTTCCCGTTGTGGACTATCGCTCCACTCTGCAGGTCTTGGAAATCGAGGAAGGAAAATCTTCGAAGGTAGTTTGGAAGGGGCAGTTCACGGCTCACGGGTCCACAGACGCGGAAGTCACAAAATTGTTCACGGATATATACACCGGCGGGCTCCACGCCCTAGAGGCCCGGATCGGTGCCAGTCAAAAGAGGGATACATGAATTTAAGGACGCGGCATGGCATACTAACCTGGCGGCCCACGGCGACGTTCTACCACGGTGCGCTATTGGCACGTAGCGAAACCTCACCGTTGAACGGCATCAGGATCATGGAAGTCGCTGTCGAACAGTTTCTTGAGATAGGTCAGAGGTCTCGACTCCCGTATTGTTTGGGAATCCTGTCGCTGAGCCTCGCTAGAGCTGGCCAATCCCGACAAGCGGCGCTTAGAGCGTTCCAAGCGATCGACCTTGCCTATAAGCAGAACGAGCAGTGGTGCCTGCCCGAGCTCCTGAGGATTCAAGCGGCGACGACGCGGGAGGGTGACGCCGATGCACGGGATGAACTCTTACGCCAGTCAATCGAGAAGTCTGACTTGATCGGGGCTATGTCCTGGAAACTTCGGTCGTCTCTTGACCTCGGCTCTGTGTTGAAGCAACAGGGGCACTTCCAAGAGGCACGGCGGACAGTGGAAATCGCGCTAGCCGGGATAAAGGATCGCTTTGCCACGGCGGACATCACATCGGCACTAGATATACTTGGGACGCTGGAGCGACCACGATCGGTAATCTAAGGCTATGCAGATTGGCACGCGATCCTTGAGTACCTCCACCCCGCTGTCGGCGTACAGAGCAAGCTCGATGATCGACCCGTTTCAGCGGGTCGTCAGCTATCTGCGCGTCTCGGTGACCGATCGCTGCGATTTTCGCTGCACCTATTGCATGGCCGAGAACATGAACTTCCTGCCGAAGAAGGATCTTCTGACGCTGGAAGAGCTGAACAGGCTCTGTTCCGCTTTTATCGCCAAGGGTGTCCGCAAGCTGAGGCTGACCGGCGGTGAGCCGCTGGTTCGCAAGAACATCATGCATCTCGTGCGCCAGCTCGGCAACCAGATCGGCTCCGGCCTCGACGAGCTGACGCTGACCACCAACGGCTCGCAGCTCGGGTGTTATGCCAACGAGCTCTATGACTGCGGCGTCCGCCGCATCAACGTGTCGCTTGATACGCTCAATCCCGACAAGTTTCGCGAGATCACCCGCTGGGGCGACTTCAACAAGGTCATGGAAGGCATCGATACCGCCCAGAAGGCTGGCCTGCACATCAAGCTCAACGCCGTTGCCCTGAAGGATTTCAACGAAATCGAGATGCCCGAGATGATCCGCTTCGCCCATGGCCGCGGCATGGATCTGACCGTCATCGAAACTATGCCGATGGGCGAGATCGAAGAAGATCGCACCGGTCGCTACCTGCCGCTCTCCAAACTGCGCGCCGATCTCGAAAAGCAGTTCACTATGAGCGACATCGGCTACCGCACGGGTGGCCCTGCCCGCTATGTCACCGTGGAGGAAACCGGCGGGCGACTGGGCTTCATCACGCCGATGACCCATAATTTCTGCGAGAGCTGCAACCGCGTACGCCTGACCTGCACCGGCACGCTCTACATGTGCCTCGGCCAGAACGACGCCGCCGACCTGCGCTCGGCCGTGCGCGCCACCGAAGACGACGGATTGCTCTACGCCGCGATCGACGAAGCGATTTCTCGCAAGCCCAAGGGCCACGACTTCATCATCGACCGCACCCATAAACGCCCGGCCGTCAGCCGCCACATGAGCGTCACTGGCGGGTGATGATCCTGCGGACGCTGGAGAGCGCCGGCAGGTTACTGCCGGCGCATGAAGCGGGCTATTCCCTGTCGGGGACAAGCTGCCCGTACAAATCGAAGAACCCGTCAAAAGTCGCTGCAAATTTCTGGCAATCGAGATCTGTGATCGGAAGTGACAACGAAATCATGAGACGTCTTGCAACGTAGATTCCCTCAGATAGGAAGTGCAAAAACATAAGCTCCTTGAGGTCTTGATCACAAAGCGCGACGTCCTTCGCATTTTCGACCCGATCTTTTCCGAGATGTATTGTCATGACCGACCCAACGCCCGTGACCACCCCCCGCTTGTTGCGACGCTGGAGGGTTTCGTTGAGCATGGACCTGAGCTGGGCTCCTCTGACGTTCAGGTCCTCAAGGCGAGCCTCGGTGAGAACCTCTTCAAGTCCGGCAATGCCTGCTGCCATTGTAAGGACATTGTTGTTGAAAGTCCCGGCGTGAGCGAGTGATCCCGGCGTTCTCGGGTCGAACCACGCCATGAGGTCTTTTGCTCCACCGAATGCTCCGAAACTCATTCCGCCGCCAAGATATTTCCCGACCGTCATCAGGTCCGGAGAAATCTGATAGGCGCTTTGCAAACCATTGTAGGCGAGCCGAGACGTCATGACCTCGTCGAGAATGAGATGACTTTTGGTTTTGAGCGTTTCATCTCTTAGGACCTGAAGGAATTCATCGGTGGCCGGGATGCATCCGCCAGCACCGAGCATCGGCTCTACGATGACCGCGGCTAAGTCGCTGGCGTTATCGTGGATTAGCCGGCTGGCTTCTTCAGCATCATTGTAACTGCCCACCACGAAACGGAAAGGAACGTTCGTTGGCGATCCACCTGCGCCCGGAAAGGCGAACACCGCTCCGTGGTATGCTCCAGCGAAGACAAGAACGGTTTTGCAACTGGTTGCCATTCTTGCGAGCGTCAACGCCATCAAATTGGCTTCAGTGCCGGAGTTGGTGAAGCGCAGTCTCTCCATAGCGGGGTACCGCTGCCTTAGCGCCTCGGCGAACCTGACCTCGAGATCATTGTGCGAGCCGAAACTTATCCCATTCGTTATAACATTGATGAGGGACTTTTGGATCGTTGGGTGGCTGTGACCGTAGAGGCCCGCGGTGTACTCACCGAGGAAATCCAAGTACTCGTTCTCGTCGACATCTTGGAGTGTAGCATCCTTGCCACTCTTCATAACGAGAGGGTAGGGGTCGTAAAAGAGGACAGACCGGGTGTTTCCACCGGGCATCGACTCCTCTGCCCGCTGGTGCATCGCGAGACTTCCGGCTGTCCTCGTTCGGTAGTCTGCCTTTGCGTCCTGGATAGCCTCGCGCACACGGTAGTCGTTGATTGGCCCTTGCGTATTCATTTCGTCACCTCCTATCGAACAAGGCCGGCAGGCCACTTACATCGGGCAATTCGAAATCTGGTCTGGGTGTCCACGGCCCGAGAAGATTGTTGTTCCTGTTGATCCAGACGACTTTGAAGCCGAGCGGCTTGGCACCTTCGATGTCGGCCCAGGGTGAGATAGCCACGTGTAGGACATCCTGAACGCCTAAATTGAGACGGGTGAGGGCAGTCCGAAATATTCTCTCCTGAGGTTTATAGGCTTCGGCCATCTCTGCTGTGGTAAGATGCTGAAAATACTTCGCAAGCGACGTCATCTGCCAAAGATCGCTGTCCATGTTCGTGATCGGCATGAGCGTTAGGCCACGAGCAATCAAGGCGTCGAGCGCAGCTGGGACTTCCGGCTGTGGCGCTGAATCCTTTGCGAGTCCTTCAAGGAAAATGTCCGCCAGTTCTTGATAGCGCATGTCCGTGAATACTTCCGGCTCGAACTCGGCCAGGCAAGCTTTCATGGATTGCGCAGCGACGTCTCGGTACTTCCGGTAGGGGCCAACCCGATAAAGCTGGACATTCAACTCGTCCAAGCGAAGGTAGGTCTTAACGTGATCCACGTCGGAGCGACCAATTTCCCTAAGAACGCGCTGCATTCCGCTGCTCGCTCCACGCTCGACATCGACCAATGTTCCGAAATAGTCGAACGTGACTGCTTTAATATTGCTAAGAGACATTTGGATTCCTTATTGAGGTCATGGTCTGGAGCCTCCGCGTGGCGAGCAGAGTATGCTGACGTCGCGCGGAGCACTCACGTTCAATTGTTTGGAGGCAGTTGCGAGTAGCTACCGGCGCGCCACTGAAAGAGGGCATAGTCGTCGCGGGTCGGGTCGCCTTTCTCGTCGTATGTGATCGGCCCAATGACCGTGTCGAAGGATATTCCGGAATGCATGACTTTCGCGATCGCTTCAGGGTCAAGTGAATTCGCCTTCTTGACCGCCTGGGACAGTACCTCAACAGCGGCATAGGCGTACAACGTGTAAGACTCTGGATTGATTTTCGCCGCTTCGAAGGCTGCCAAAGCCTTTTTGGCCTCAGGTCGCTCTCGTGGATCCGGATGGAACGTCATCAAGGCTCCGTCTGCCGCCGTGCCGGCGATCGCCCAGAATTCGGATGACATCATGCCGTCGCCGCTCATGAACTGCGCTTGCAATCCTTGTTCGCGGGCCTGCCGGATCAACAAACCGGACTCGGTGTAGAGCCCTCCGTAGTAGACCACATCTACGTTGTTGGATTTCAGCTTCGTAATTAGCGCGCTGTAGTCTTTATCGCCGACCGTCAGTCCTTCAACCAAGGCTTCCTTGAGCCCAAGTGTGTTGGCCGCTTTCGCGGTCGCCTCGGCGAGGCCTTGTCCGTACGCTGTCTTATCGTGAACAATGGCGAGGTTCTTCCCTGCAAATCTCGTCGCAAGAACTTTGCCCGCGATTGCGCCCTGCTGATCATCACGCCCGCAGGTCCTGAAAACGTTCCAGAGTTTCTTGTCGGTCACTCCGGGGTTCGAAGCGGCTGGCGTGATCATCAACATGCCGTTTTCGGCGTAGACCTCTGATGCTGCCATCGTGATGCCGGAGAACATGTGCCCGATGACGAACTTAACGCCGTCGCCCGCAAAGTAATTCGCGACGTTCACGCCCTGCTTGGCGTCGCCTTGGTCGTCACCGACCTGGAGCCTGATCTGCTCGCCCAGAAGGCCGCCATCCGCGTTGACTTGTTCAACCGCGACCTTCACGCCGTTTAAAAGTTGGTCGCCGAAAGCTGCATTGCCACCAGTCATCGGACCTGCAACGCCGAGAGTAACATCAGCGTGCGCTTCGGTCGAAACCGACAGTGCTACGAGGGCGACCGTAGAGGCCGCCGATAACAGTTTCTTGTTCATTTGGTTCCCCAGTTGAAGGTTTCGTTCCCCGGGTGCTTTGCACTCTCGTCGGTGGTTCCTCCACCATTCGAATTGCCCGTTTGCGTTTTCGGCCAGGGCAATTACAAAGGCAGAGAAAACATTCCATGTTGACATATGATTGTCAACAATCCAAATGATGACAAACGAGGATTTTAATATGTCGTTGGCGATGTCAGGTACGCTCAATGATCAAGCCACGGCCGTTATCCGTGAGCGGATATTGGGTGGGGTGCTCAAGGCGGGAAGTCGAGTCCTGGAGATCGAGCTAGCCGCAGAACTCGGGATAAGCCGAGGCACGTTACGGGCCGCCCTCCAACAGCTGAGCTTCGAGGGGCTCGTCGTGCAAAATCGCTTCCGTAGTACACACGTCGCGTCTCTCACGCGCGAAGACGCATACGAGATTTACACACTTCGCAATACGTTGGAAGCTATGGCGTCCAAACTTGCTGCAGAGCGCATCGATCCTAAGGGCTGTGCGGAGCTAGATGCTCGTGTTTCGCTGATGTCTTCAGCGGTGGAGAGCGGTAGCCTGAGAGGCGTCGTTGAGGCCGACTACGAAATTCATCGCTGCATACTAAGACTCTCAGGGCATTCGCGCCTCGAAACGCACTACAAGCTCATCGAACCACAAACAAGGCTCTATCTGCAGCTGACATTCGAACTCGATCACGATCTTAACTGGATCCTTGCGGTACATAAAGAACTCGTCGCTGCGATCAAAGCTGGAGATGCGGTCAAAGCCGAGGCTCTAGCGAAAGATCATAATACCCCTGACGGAAAGCGATTGTCGGAGATCCTCTCACCACGGCCATCTGAAAGAGGTAGCAAAGTCGACGACCAAGGCTAGGGAGGCGCTGCTCGGCGCTTCAAAATATGTAAACTAGGGCTCGCGATATGTCCAATTTAACTCATGAATTTGCAGCTGTTTTGACTGGTAGACGAGTGATGAAAGCGGCGGGCGGAGCCGCGGGATTTTTTGTGATCGTTGTTGCTTGGTCTTTAGGAGTGGCAATCGAGAAATATTTGTCGGTCCACGTGCCAGGTCCTATAATCGGAATCGGGATATTGTTCATTAGCCTTTCTCTTGTTCCGCATATTCACACCGTCGCCGCGCGTGTCGCGCACTTGCTCCTTGCAAACCTCCAACTCTTTTTCTTCCCACTCGGCGCCGGGTTCCTGACTTTGCATAGCGAGACCTGGAGGTTCTACGCTACCCTGTTTGCGATCACGCTGTCGTCCCTCATCGTGTGCCAGATACTATGCGCGACGCTTTTTAGCGCCATTCGTCGAGGTCCAGGTGGCTGAATCGTTTCAGTGGTTTGGACTGACCATCCTTATATGGGTGTCGGCTGTTTCCGCAGGTCGAGCACTGCCGACTGGACCGTTAGCAAGTCCTCTGCTCTTTGGGATCGCGCTTCTCTGTCTAACCCTAAAGGTCTTTGACCTCGATGTGGCGGAATACATACGTACCACAAGGCCAGTAACGTTTCTCGTCGGACCGGCGACGGTTGCGTTGGCCGTCCCACTTTGGGAGCAAAGACACCTCATCAGAGCAAATTTGCTCGCTATGGTGCTTGCGTCGACCGTAAGCAATGTCGTCGGGTTAGGGATTGCATGGACTATTGCGAGCTGGGTCGGGCTTCCCAGCGTCGAGTTAGCCAGCATTATGCCGCGTATGACGACCTTGGCCGTTGCGCTTCCGCTGTCGAGAGCCTTGGGCGGAGCGGACAACATCATCCTACTTAGCGTGATGGCAAACGGAATCGGTGGCGTGATCACCTCGAGTTGGTTACTGCGATCAGTGGACCGCCAAGCTAAAGAAAATGGCGCGTTTTCTCTTGGTACGACCTCCCACTCTTTGGGCGTGGCCAAGGCTGCTTTCGAGACTCCCGAAGTTGTCGCGTTTGCAAGCTGCGGAATGTTGATGAGTGCCTTGGTGACTTCATCCCTGTACTTGGCTTGGAGTGCGATCCCATGAAAGGGAACCGCTGTGCGCGGGATCGATACGTCGAGTGGAAATGACCTTGCCCCCAAGTTTTATCCAGTTTTGAGTTCGCTCCAGCGGTTTGTGTTGCTGTATTTGGGGCGGTAGCGGCGGGTTGCGGTGCGGAGCCATTCTGTCGGTTGGCAATTAAACATGAGAATGCAGCAGTTATCTTTCCGCTTAGCACTTTAATTGAGATTCAATGGGTCGGAAATCTCAATAGATTCAAAACCTACCGTCGATTTGATCGACGAACCAATCTCATGTGTGGAGCGGCCGTTTATAGCAAGAGAAAAATCAGTGATACGGCCCTGGTCGGGTGCAAGCCATGTGTCCGGCCTTTACGAGGCGGCACGTATGGCCGCAGGCCCTGATGAAGTCCGCAGATCGGGTTCCAATCAAATTAACGCGCTGGAAGCGGCCGCTGCCCTCAATAATCTCTACCGGATTTGGGATTTACCTGCTCGACGATGAGTGCGCGAGCGGTTTGATCAAGGGATTGCCTCATGTTCTTAATGATCTGGTCCGCTGGCGACTATCAGGAGGCAGGCTTCAAAGCCGTGAAAATCGTATGCGATGTGCAGCGCACTCCAGAAGCCGGTGTCGCTGTATTTCGGAAAGCCACCAGCACATCTTACATGTGGGCGTACCGCAGCAGCGAGGACAGTGCCGAGCCAGTCGTGCTGCTCGACTACCAGCCCGGCCGCGGCCAGGTTCACCCGCAGGCCTTGCTCGGTGACTACCGCGGCATATTGGTGAGCGATGGCTACACCGCATGGCGCACATTGAATGGCGCAACCCATGTCGGCTGCATGGCCCATTCCCGGCGGCGCTTCGTCGAGGCTCTCAAAACCCGGAAGAATGGAGGCGGACCGCCGGAACAGGCGCTCCGGTTCTTCGAACAGCTCTACCGGATCGAAAAGCAGGCGCGAGAGAGCAAGCCCGACGCCGGCGAAACGCAGGCCGATTGCATTCGCCGTTTCCGGCAACAGCACAGCTTGCCTGTCCTGAACGCCCTAAAGGCCTGGCTCGAGAACATCGCGCCGAAGGTTGTGCCGGATACCAAGCTCGGCGATGCCGTCTCATACACCCTGAACCAATGGGATTACCTGACGCGCTACATCAGCGACGGCAGGATGCCGATCGATAACAACATTCTGGAACGTGACATCAGAGTCTTTGCCGGACCTGAGTCATTGTGCACTCCTTCTCTAAGTGTCTGTAAACATTGGAAGCGTCTCCGTGTCAGCAATGCGACACGGGCGGCCCTTTCAAGCGCTATCGCAGCTTGGACCGTCACAGAAGTCAGGTCGCTGGCCCGGATTTGATACGGCGCGCCGGGAACCACCTGCTCGGCAGACAACACATTCGTCTTGATAAGGTGGCGTATTTTGTGGTTCGTCACGCCCAAGGTCGCCGCCGCCTCTGTCATGGTCAGCCATTCGCCCTCTTTATCGGCTGATTTGTACGCGTGGATTGCGCGCACGCGCCTTACGGAAGCGACCCGGTGTGCCGTCCAAGTTTTTCCTTGCCCGGTGGGCAATCCCATTCGATTGAGCGACGCGGCGATATGTTCATCGGACCAGCGTCCTGCCATGCTCCGCATCACTGCCAAAGCATCTTCCGTTGTGGCGCACCCGTGTTCACCCGTCTGGGGTTTGCGAACCTTGAGCTCCGAATGCTGGCCGCCTTTCCAATGGATGGTCAGCACCACGTCGCGCACCTCATCATCGACATCGACAACAATGTCGGCGATCAATGTACGTAGCAGTTGCTGGCGCACGCGCATGGTGACATCCGGCGACTCCCAGGCCGCCTGCAGATTGTCGGCGAGGTTTGCGAAAGTGTCTGGGACAACTTCGATGGTTGAAGGACTTTCGGTCGGCCTGCGCACTTCCAGATCACGGACACGGCGTAGCGCCGTTTCCCAATTCTTCTCAAGCTGTGCAGCTATCAGGCGGTTGTCAGGGTCGCATGCCGCATAGCGGCGGTCGGCGAGGCTAGCCTCGTAGCGGGCCTGTTGTAGCTCCAGATCGTGAATGTGGCGCTGGTCTTCCTGTCGCTCCCGGTGCATCCGCTCTGCTTCAAAAGTCGCCTCGATCGCCAATGGTTCTACCGCGCGCAACAACTCGCGCGCAACCGCCGCATCGACCTTCGAGCCGCCGAACGTCATGCAACGGGGCAAGCCCATCATCAGGTTCTGTTTATAGCAGCGGTAGACAGGATTTCGTGGATTTCCGGTATAAGCAACACTCAGTCGCCGTCCACACCGTCCGCAGGTTAGGAGACCCGATAAGAGCGCTTTGCCGCCGCGACCCGATTTAGTCCCGCCCGAGCGGTCATAGTTATTGAGCGCCAATTGCTGCTGGTTGCGCTCGTGTTCGTCCCAACTGATATAACCTTCGTGATGGTCCCGGATCATCACCTCCCAAGTGCCGACGGGCTTGCCGTGCCCGTAACTGCGCCGAGCCCGTCCATCGACGATGGCAGTCCGCTTCTCGCTCTTTCCATAGACGTAAACGCCGGCGTAGAAGGGGTTTTTGAGGATGCCGATCACATTGCGATAACGTACTGGCTTCCATACGAAGTTGGTCATGCGCCCTTCATCCGACGGCCGCGGAAAGTGAACCTGATCTTTTGTCATCGACAGCAGCACCTGACGCGCACTTCCTAGCTCATGGAAGCGGGCGAATATGGATCGGATCACGTCTTGCAGACGCAGATCGGGGTCCAACCCAAGCCCCGCGTCCCGATGCCAAATGTAGCCGAACGGAACGGAAAGCCGCAATTCGCCACGGCGCGCCTTCGATCTGGCAGCATCAAGCATGCGGGCTCTCAGCACGCCCAATTCAAACTCGCTGATACTGCCCTTCATGCCTAATAGCAGACGGTCGTTGGGGCGGCATGGATTGTAGACGCCGTCATGGTCAATAACGCGGGCTTCGACCAGGCCGCAAAGTTCGAGCAGATGATGCCAATCACGTCCGTTGCGTGCGAGCCGTGATGCATCGCAGCATAGGACGGCACCAACCTTGCCGGCACACAGCAGCGCAACGAGTCGATCGAAGCCAGGGCGGGCGGCAGTCCCGCTGGCAGAGCGCCCGAGGTCGTCGTCGATGGTCTCGATGTCACTGAAGCCGTGGTGTCGCGCGACGTCAGCAAGATCATACTGCCGTCGCTGGCTTTCAAGATTGGTCATGACCTGTGACTGCGTGGATTGCCGCACGTAAACGATGGCCTTGCGCGCGAGTAATGCTGTCGGCATTAAATCAGTGCTGGTCATCGTTTAGCTCCTCGATGACCAGACCTGCCGCCTGCATCAGCAGGCACGCCAGAGTTGACACCGCCTTCTTGCGATCCTTGTCGCTCAGTCCATCGATCGTCCGGGTTTTGAATATCAGGTCGAGCTGCCGGCCCGACGCCGGCACCAGCGTATTGCGGGATCTCATCATGGTCCTCCTGAGTGATTCTACGTCCACTTCGGAAGAGTGCCGCCTTCGCACCGCCTGAGACCAGTCTGTTCAGTTCGATCAGCGCCGCAAGATCGACGCGTGCCGTTCCCACGGTCATGCTGCTGCACACTACAGGATCAATCATCCAGCCCGAGATCGCGACCACGACACCTGGCGGCCCCAGAACCTTCAAAAACCGACCTGTCGCTCGTTCTTCGACACGGCAAATAGAAACTCTCTGGCCGAAATACGGATGCCAGCGGTAATAGACCTCGACGTCATCCCCGACATGGGCAGAATGAACGGGGCATTGCGACCGGAAGAAAATCGTGGCTGTTCAGCGATACCGCTGACGGAGCCAGGGCCAGCGCCGTGATTTACAGTTTGATGCTGACCTGCCGCACCTGTGGCGTTGACCCACTCACCTGGCTGCGCCACGTGCTTACTGAGTTGCCTCAGCGCGAGGAAGCCGCCGACATTGGCGACCTGCTGCCGTTCAACTTCTCCAAAACCTCCGCCGCCTGATAGAGCCGCCTATCGCTACCGCAGGAGCGCACGGGCCAGCGATACCGCCACGTCAATGTGCATGGAAAATCGCGCTTACCCTTAGCCCGCCATCTTGATCGGTTTAAAAAAATGTGAATCTGCTGGTATAAGTCTACCGATCAGGACGGGACTGGGTTCGCTCGGTGGCTGTCTCCGACAAAGTGCGTATTTCCGAAGACAGTACTCTCGGAAGTGCCCCCGCGAAAGGAGGGGAAGGGTGGAAGAGCCTGATGTGACCGATGCGATGACCTACTGCTTCGGCAACTGCCGGTTCACGCCCACTCGTCAATCGCTGCTTTGCGATGATATCCCCATCCGTGTCGGATCGCGCGCAATGGATTTGCTTCATGCGCTCGTGCGTCGGCCAGGCCAGGTGGTCAGCAAGGAGGAGCTTTTTAAGGCGGCATGGCCCAATCTGTTCGTCGACGAAAGCAATCTCAAGGTCAACATTGGTGCACTACGCCGTGCGCTACTGGCCAGCGGCTCTTTTCCCTGCATAGCGACGGTCCCTGGCCGGGGATATCGCTTTGTTGCACCACTGACCGTGCTAGGCCCACCGAGATCAACGCTTCCCGCGTCGATCAAGGGGATCGATGGGGTGCTTCCGCCGTCGAGGCCGCTTGTCGGGCGCGCCGATGCGCTTGCGGAGATTGCCGAGGCATTGCGCCAGACACGGCTGCTATCCATCGTTGGACCCGCCGGCGTCGGCAAGACAAGCATCGCGATCGCAGCCGCAAGAAGCATCAGCGATACTGAGGCGCAGGCCGTGTGTTTCGTTGACCTAGCCTCGCTCGAGAACGGACAGTTTGTCGCCGTGGCCATCAGCCGTGCGCTCGGCATCGAAAGCGAGCCGATCGACACACTGGAAGGCCTCGTTGACGCGTTGCGCGGCGAGAACAAGCTTCTGGTCCTCGACAATTGCGAGCACGTCTTGGCGACAGTAGCCAGCATAACAGATCATCTGAACCACGCATTGCACGGGTTGAATGTCATCGCGACAAGCCGCGAACCGTTAAGATGCAGGTTCGAGACGGTCCATCGGCTCCCCCCTCTTCGGTGTCCCCCCGAGGACGCGATTCTGGATGCCGGGTCGGCAATGGCCTTTTCGGCGATCGAATTGTTGGTTCGACGTGCAGAGGAACATGGCTATAGGCTGACGGACCCGGACGTCCCCGCGCTCGCGAGTTTGAGCCGCCGTCTCGACGGTATTGCGCTGGCGATCGAACTGGCGGCTTCGCAACTCGCGGAAAGCGGTCCCGCGGGGCTGCTACAAATGCTCGAACGTGATTTCGAATCGCTGGCATCTCGCGGAGGTGGCACCTACAGACACAAGACGCTGACCGCGACACTTAATTGGAGTTATCAATTGCTTTCAGATAACGAGGCGCGGCTACTCCGTCACCTTTCTGTTTTCGGTGGCACCTTTGCGCTCGACGACGTCATCGACGCCTTCGGCCATCTGGCGAACGAGCAAGACATCGCCGGGTGGCTGGAAGCCCTTGCGGTCAAATCCATGGTGTCACTCGATTACACGGGGAGGCGTCGTCGCTACCGGTTGCTCGACAGTACCCGAACCTTCGCCAACGAACGGCTGATCGCGCAGGGCGAGCAACACGCTGCGATGATCGAGTATGGACGCTTCATTCTCGCGCTGTTCGAAAGAGCAGAAGAGGAATGGACGTGGCGGCCGCGCGAAGACTGGACGGCGCTGTATGGTGGTTGGAGTTCCGACCTCCGCCGCATGATCGATTGGGCCTATCGCTCTGATGGACAGGCCGAACTTGCGGTCCGGCTGACCGTTGCTGCTTTGCCGTTCTGGGTGGAATTCTCGACGGTGGGGGAAAGCGGGTCACGCGTTGAACAGGCGCTGTCGGCTCTTGACAATCTGTCTGGTGATCACCTTGTGCTTCGCATGAAGCTGGTTGCAGCCCACGGTTGGAACCTCTGTTATCGTTACCCATTCGGTGACGGACTTGAAGCAACTTGGAAAAAGGGTTTCAAGCTCGCTTTAAAAGCAGGAAGCGTCGAATACTGTCTTCGAACCAAGATGGGCCTGGCAATCGTCCAGACCGCCATGGGCTTTCATCAAAGGGCGTTTGAGACAATTACCGATCTCCGTCGCTACATGGCGTCCGTAGACGATTATTCCACAGCTCCCAATGTCGATCGGGAAATGTTTACCTGCGAATTCTACGGGGGCAACATCAAATCCGGGCATGCCGGTCTTGAGCGTCTGGCACGCGAGCATTCAACTTTCGGAAATCGTGGTCAGACCTCGAAGTTCCAGATCGACAGGTTCGTTAATTTCCGAAACCATCTTTCGTTGTCCACTTGGGTGGTCGGCCAGCATAGGCGTGCACTTGAGATTGCGGAGGAAGCACTGAACGCTGCGCTGGCTTTGAACCACGACTTGTCTTGCGCGCATTCGCTTGCAGTCGCGGCCACGCCGATAGCATTGCTATGCGGGCGAATTGATTTAGCGCAGGAGCGAGCCTCGATGCTGGCCGAACGCCTTAAGACCCGCCAGATCGACACATGGCCGCCATTCGCCCGCTTTCATCAGGCGGCGATAGATGCCGCACGTGGAGAACGGGAGGCGGTCCAGCACTTAAGGGACGCGATAGCCGCCATTCGCGAGTGCAATTTTCTCATCCATTTACCCCTACGGTATGTGATGCTAGCTCACGCGGCACTTGCTCACGATCGAGTGGCGGTTGCTCGTCAGAGCATCGATGAGGGCGTGAAGTACAGTCGGCAGCGCGGAGACAGATGGTGCGACACCGAATTTCTTCACCTTCAGGGTCTGATGTACTGGCGGGATGGAGACGCGGACGCAGCGGAACGGCGTTTTCAACAGGCTATAAACCTGGGTCGTAAAAGTGGCGCTCTCGGTTTTGCCCTGCGCGCCGCAACGAGCCGTGTCAAGCTCGCGAGAAAAATCGGCAATCCCGAAGTGGCTTTGGCGGAGCTGAAGGACATCAGCGATCGCTGCGACAGCAGCGGAAGTACGGACATTGCCGCTGCGCATGACTTGCTGAAATCAGATCGCGCCCACTTGAAGTGAACAATCCAACCAATGCCCTGCCATTCTCTACGCGTTTACAATGACCTAGTTAGCTCTAGGGTGTGACGGTCAGCCCTAAGGATCGGGAGTCGATATCGGTGGCAGCGGTGTTGTTAAGAGTCCAAGTGTTAAGAGCCACTTGGAGGATTATCTCGACTATCTCGTCTTCTCCATATCCGGCTGCCGCGACCTCGTCGAGCTCCTCAGTTGCAGCCTCACCTCGGCGACGTATAAGGGTTGCAGCAGACGAGACGGCTGCATGTGCGTGGACAGATAATATTCCGGAGCGTCTATCTCGATTGCTGCTAGCGCAATATGGTTGTGCGTCTGATGAGAAAGCGTCTCCCTTTTCTAAAGCGCCGGACATTCCGAGATGTGCTTTCCGCGCCTGCGAGCTCAATGCCATAATGCGATAGAAGTTGGGCACTTCACCGACCGGCGCTCGATCGTGTTCAAGTTAACTTGAATATTCGGGTCACGCTTTCGATCGAAGTGGGAATCGAAATGCGGGACATCCAGTATCCTTGGTACGTTGATTGCGCCGAGGACGGCAGCGTGTTATTCCATCTCGAATAGCTCTCGATGCCGACTGGGCTGCGAACGAAGATACTGGTTTGGTGCTCGAACTTTGCCCCCCAGCTGCGCCGCCGCATGCCATGGCCAGTTGGGATCGAACAAAATGGTTCTCGCCAATGCTATCATGTCGGCATCGCCAGTGCCGACGATCGCTTCAGCTTGTTCGAAGCCTGTAATCAAACCGACCGCGACGACGGGGATGTCGATGGCCTTCCGTACCTCGCGTGCCAACGGGACCTGGTAGCTTGGCCCTACGGCGATCTTCTGCGCGGGATGCAGCCCTCCACTGGACACATGTATCGCGCCAGCGCCGTGCTTTTCGAGTTCTTGCGCGAAGACGAGTGACTCTTCAAGCGCCAGGCCCCCCAGAACCCAGTCCGTCGCAGAGATACGCACTGAAATCGGCTTCTGATGGAATGCGGCACTGACCGTATCGAAAACTTCTAGGGGAAAGCGCATGCGGTTCTGAAGGCTCCCGCCATATTCGTCCGTGCGTTGATTGGCTAACGGTGACAAAAATTGATGGAGCAGGTAGCCATGAGCGGCATGAAGTTGCACGATGTCGATGCCGAGTTTGTCGGCTCGCGCCGCGGCAGCTCCAAATGCATCGCGAACGCGTTTCAGTCGCTCTTTATCCAAAGCGACGGGTGGCAGTTGATCGGCGTTATACGATATCGCCGACGGACCGTATGTTTGCCAGCCGAGTCCGTCAGTTGGAGCAAACTGTTTACCACCTTTCCAGGGAACTTCGGTCGACGCCTTCCTGCCGGCGTGACTGAGCTGAATCGCGATAGGCATGTCCGACCACCGTCGGATGCTTTCGAGGGTCAAACTCATAGCCGCGTAATTCTGATCGCTGTAGAGGCCAAGATCTCCATAGGTAATCCTGCCCTCCGGGAGAACAGCCGTCGCCTCGATCGTCAAGAGCGCCGCGCCCGATAGGGAAAGCTTGCCAAGATGTATTAAGTGCCATTCGTTCATGTTCCCTTCTTCGGCGGAGTACTGACACATTGGCGCAATGACAATCCGATTTGCCAATGTGAGGCCCTTTATCTTTATCGGCGTGAAAAGCTTTGGCTTGGACATTGTTGTTGCTCCCAACACGGCTTCCTCTTGCCGTTCGTTTGCCCTTATGAACTAAGGTACCGCGATATGTGATAGTCTAGGCGGCTGCCAGATGCGGGCGGCGCGTCAATGTCATGGTGAACACAACGAGACCGGCGAGAGTGAGGCAAAACCCCGCCCAAGCGGCGGCGAGAATGCCAAAGCCGCTGGCAATCGCGAGGCCACCCGACCATGCCCCGATGGCATTGGACAGGTTAAGTGCCGCCAAGTTCATCGCGCCGACAAGGGTGGGCGCTTCAGGAGCGAATTTAGTTAGCCTGACCTGGATGGTCGGTATCGCGGTGAACATCGTCGCGCCGACTAGGAAGAAACCAGCGAATAGGACGGGAAGCCTGAATCCGAACGCGGCCAGTGCCGCGAGTACGACGACTGCTGCGCCGAACCCGAGCAGGAGACCACGTGCTGGATACGCGTCAGCGAGACGACCACCGAGGAAGTTTCCTGCCGTCATCCCGATTCCGAAAACCGCAAGTGCAATCGGGATCCATCCTGCATCGAGCATGGCGACATCCGTGATCAACGGTCCCACGAAAGTGTAGATCGCAAATATGCTCGCAACGCCGAGAGCGGCGACAAGCATCATCATCCATACCCTTCCCTTACGAAGAGCGCTAAGCTCCTGCACGACAGAGCTACCGTTGAGAGCGTCAGTGTTCGGCACGAACGCCATGAGCGCCAGGAACGACAGCACGCCGAGGCCCGACACCGTAAAATAGGTGTTTCTCCAGCCGACCGTCTGGCCGAGGAGTGTCGCGAGCGGCGAGCCGACGATGGTCGCTATGGTCAGTCCCATCATCACCAGAGCAAAAGCCTTACCGGTATTGCCAGGGCCGTAGACGTAGGTGGCCACAACGGCTCCCGCCCCGAAATAAGCACCTTGCGGCATGCCGCTGATGAATCGAGCGAGTACGAACATTTCCAGGTTGGCCGCCAATGCGGACAGGATATTCCCCAATACGAACTGTGCCATGAGCATGAGAAGCAGGGTGCGACGGTTCAATCGTGCAGCGGCTAGCGTGACAAGAGGAGCACCGATGACCACTCCGAAAGCGTAGGCAGTTACCGCGTTCGTCGCAGTGGGAATGCTTATCCCAAGGCTTGCGGAAAACAGTTGGAGGATACCCATGCTGGCGAATTCGGAGGTGCCAATGCAGAAACTACCTAAAGCCAACGACAGCAGTGTTAGGCGGCATCGCCCGCGTTCCACAGGATCGGAGGAATGAACATTAACCGCGGCGCATTGAGCGTGATAGGCTTTGTCGAGCATCGGTCGCATCCTTATGGGGTGAAAAAGTGTTTCGGACCCGTATCTGCCATTGGATGCGTGATCTTCACGCCGTATCGCGACAGAGAGTAATTAAGCGTTGTAAAATGCAGTGAATCTCACGCTCATACGTCAATCACGTCGACGGCTATCACGTTACAAACGAATCGATCCGCGAATTCGCCGATCTTGCCCACGTAGTGTTGAAAATGAGGAGTCTCACGGTGAGAGGAATTAGCCTCCGCGTCGACGTACATCTCGTCTAGGATAAATCGCCTCGGCTCCGCGGTGTCTCGCCAAAGATCATAGCGCAAGTTACCTTTCTCTGTCCGCGAAGGTGCAGCCATGCCTCTTAGCAAGTCTTCCAATTCTAACTCTTTCCCCGATTTTGCCGTGAGAACCGCGTAAACCTTAACCTTTGTCATATCGTGTCCTCTGATCCAACAACCTACCGATCACGAACGGGACGAGCACTGACAGACAGATTACCAGGTTGACTTGGAGACGCGCGTAAAACACGGTAAAAGAGTGTTAAACAGACGAAATCGTTTCCACGCAGGGAGAGTTGCCTCCCGAACCGCCGGCATTTAGTTCTCACTGCGGTAGCGGCTATTGTTTATTTACCTGTTTTTACCCTCCGAATTTCTTACTTGCTGTAGACTGCCGTCACCGAACAAGTGTGTAAGGCCTCGATCGCCAAGCGATTGCGGTCACACAAGGGGGCGTGTGTCGTGAACGCGGTTTTCAAATTCGGCCCTTTCAGCCTCAATCCGATCTCGCGGATACTCGAGCGAGACGGGCGTGAGCTGCCTATCGGCAGCCGTGCCTTTGATATGTTGGTCGCACTCGTCAACAAACACGGTGAGATTCTTTCGAGACGCGAACTAATGGCTTGTGCCTGGTCCGGCCTGAGTGTTGAGGACTCCAATATACGCGTTCAGATGGCCCACCTTCGCCGCAAGTTGGGTTGCGGCGTCAATGGTGACCGATACATTGCCAGCATCGCGGGCAGAGGCTACAGCTTCGTGATGCCTGTCGAAACGCAACAGGACGTATCCTCTGACCATTCCGGCAACATTCCCGACGAAGAAGTTTTCGGTCATCCCGTTGTTAGCCGACTCGAGATCAAGGTTCCGACCGCGTTTCGCTCGGACAAGTTCTTGGGCCGCGCCTCAAACCTTGAGGAGTTGGAGCGCGCAGTCCAGGAGCGCCGATTAATTACAGTGGTTGGACCTGGTGGTGTCGGCAAAACCACCCTTGCCACAGTCTTGGCGCGCAACCTGCGGACCTTCGATGAGATCAGGTTTGTGGATCTCAGTGTTATTACGGATGATGCTCTAGTCGCGGCAGCTATTGCAGCATCGGTCAATCCAAGTGTGCGAAGCGGAGATCCGCGTCGTGACGTTGTTACATGGCTTTCCAAAAGGCGAAGCCTTTTGATCGTCGACAACTGTGAGCATGTCATCGACGGGGTTGCCGATGCGGTTTCGTTCGTCCTGAAACATTCACGTTCGACACACGTGCTTGCGACAAGCATCGAAGCACTGCGGGTTACGGGGGAGGCGGTGTATCTATTGCGGCCTTTGGGAACTCCTCCCAATACGGGACGGATGACCGCGAACCTCGCTCTCGCGTGGCCTTCGGTTGAGCTTTTCATGAGCCGAGCCTTAGACGGTGGCCATAAAGCGGCCCTCGCTGACGAGGAGGCGGCCATTGTCGCTGCTATCTGCCGGCGGTTGGACGGCAATCCGCTCGCGATAGAACTGGTGGCCAGTCGCGTTGGTATTTATGGATTGGACGGAGTATTGGAGCTGTTGGACAATCAATTGACGCTCCGTTGGCGCGGTGACAGGGACGCGACACCTCGGCACCAAACCGTTCAATCACTGCTCGACTGGAGCTATGTTCTGCTGTCGGAGCAAACGCAAACCGTATTGAACAGGCTATCTGTGTTCGCCGGCGAATTCACGATAGATGCGGCGACGGATGTCGTTGCTGGATCTGGAATAAGCGACGCGGATGTTTCAACCGCGATAAGTGAGCTGGTCGACAAATCCATGGTGTCGCCGAGGGGAATGGATCAGACAACCAGCGCGCTGAAACTTCGGGAAATGGTCAGAACATACGCTGCCTTTAAGCTGGCGCACGAACCCAAGCGGCACGAAACTCAGCGAAGGCATGCCCTTTTTTACCTAAGAAGAATGCGGGCTCGCGAGAGAGGATTGTACAAAAACACCTCGCTTCACGACTTCGAAATTGGAAATGTGCGCGCCTCGCTCGAATGGGCCTTATCTGAAGGCGGAGACGCCAAGATCGGAGCAGAGATATGTTGTCTCTTGCTCGAAACCTTCCAGGATTCGATGCAGTTCGATGAGTGTAGAAGATGGTGCCAACGCGCGTTAGAGCTTTTGCCGTCCAAACATCAAAACACGGAGCTGCACCTCAAGCTTCTGGAGAGTCTTACGATCGTAACGCTCTTTGGGCATGGCGGCGATGCGGGAGTTGCGAACTTATTCGATGTCGGACTACAGCTCAGCCGCCGTCTCGAAGACCATCGTATAGAAGCTCATCTGCTGGCGGGGTTGGGATTGTACCATCTGAAGCAGGGCGATTTCCGTTCTGGCTTCAACGTTGCAGAAGCTTACGCTCAAAAGGACGATCGTCACGGTAGCCCGAATGACAATATTGCGGCGTGCTGGATGTTGGGAACGATGTACCACATGCTCGGAGAGCAATTGGAGGCCGCGGCCACTTATAATTATAGTCTTGCCCGAACCGCCGGTTTTATTCCGTCAAGATTGGGGTACTTCGAGCAGGCCCATCTTGCGCTCGCGAAGATCGCCCAAGCGCGTGTGACCTGGCTGCGAGGCTCGCCGGAAACAGCGCTGCAGATGGCCGAAGGTGCTATCGGGGAGGCGAGAAGCCACCCGGCCGCCTTATGTTTGAGCCTGCTCATGGGCATAACCATTTTTCTCTACAGCGGCGAGCTAGATCGAGCGGATATCCTGACCGATGAACTGGCTGAGCTCACGGCGACAAATGGCAATCTGTCCGGATACCATGAAGCTGGCATGGCTGTGCGCGGCCAACTTCTGGTCCATCGTGGCGAGGCGGAGCAGAGCATAGATCTGTTGCGAGGAAGACTACGATCCGCGAGCTCGATCGGCTTTCAGAGTTTGATATTCGGAACCCTCCGGGCCCTTGCAGAGGGACTTTCCATCGCTGGCGAGCACACCGAAGCGTTTTCGGCTATCGATACTGCCTTGGGTTTGTGCGAACGCGCTGGTGGCACATACCTTCTGCCGGAGCTTCTACGAACGAAGGCTATGATCCTCCTTTCGGCGCCACACTCGAACTTCAACGTGGTACATCGCCTTTTAAACGATGGTACGGCAGTTGCGCGCAGAACTTCGGCGCTGGGATGGGAACTTCGACTGCACCTCGCCCGCATAAGGGCTGACAGTTCGATGGGTCTTAAAACGACGGAGGAACGCTTCACCAAGCTTGCGGAAGTCGTGCGAAATTTTCAGGACGGTTTCGAAACCCCCGACCTGCGAACGGCCAACTCGCTTCTGCGACAGCGCGTGGATACGTCGCTCGCAATCTGAACGTGATTTCCCCCAAATCAACTAGCCTTAACTCAGGGGGTAAGACGCTGACGGGAAGTCGTGCATGACATTACGGGTAGGGAAGGCGAGGCCTCATCTGTCGGGTGGGTTTTCCGATAGAAGATCTCCAGGTCGTGGACGTCGAGCCGGCGATTGGTGTTTTCGTTGCAGCTCGATGTCATTGCCGCGCCTCCTCCGTTTGCGTTCTACTTTGCCGCCTCGATGATCAAATCGGACACCTCTTTCGGATGTGACATCATCGCAACGTGGCTAGAAGGTAGCTCGATCGCCTTCGCATTGGCCGCCTTCACCTGATCTTTTTCCAGTTGCGGCGGAATGATCTGGTCCTTGGCTGCCACTACCATAAAGGTCGGTTTTTCGCGCCAGGCGGCTGCAGTTACCTTCGCGCTAAGGCATCTGATGTGAAAAGGGCCCTGCGTTGCAGCGACGACAGCCTTCGATTCGGGGTCGAGATCGGCCGCGAAGTACTTCTTGATTCCCTGGTCGCTGATTCTCAGGAAGCCATCGTCATCCTTCACGTATTCCTTGCGGCTTTCCAGCTGGGGGTATTTTGACGTTATGTCTTCCAACGACTGCCCCTTGTCAGGTGCGTAGGCCGCCACATAAACCAGCGACTTCACCTTGGGATCCGCCGGCTCAATATGGATCACAAATCATCTGTTCGTGAACGGGTCTGGGCCGATCTGCGAAAAGTCGCCCGCGCAGACAGTCGTTTTCACTTTGACTTCGGTGAATTTATCGCTGATTTCGAAGGCGGCGGTGCGGCGTGTGCGCGGCTGACCAACGACAACTACTACCAAAATAGCAAATTGATCTTCATCGCTCCGGACAATTGCATCGAACGCCTGAGGTTGCAGGCGCTTCGCGATGGCAAGAAGGTCCTGATGACGACCTATTCGATAAAGCGCGGGTTCTGGCTGCTGGGCCCTGACGTGATGAGCCCGGACGATTTCGTTTATGCTTCGACGCTGGATGGCATGGAGCGTGTCGCGACCCCGCTTACGCTCGAGGAAATCTCGAAGATGCAGCCAGTCGACTATATGGTCACCGGAACTGGTGCTATCAATCAAGGGTGTCCGGTTTGGAAAAGGACACGGCTTCTTCGATGTCGAGTGGGGCATGCTGTTCAAACTGGGAAGAATTTCGGTTAACACACCAGCTGCTGCTGTCGTCCATGATTGCCAATTGCTACCCGAAAAACTTCACCCGGAAGTTTTTGATACCGTTGCCGATGTCGTGTACACGCCCACTCAGCCGATCCATGTCAAGAATCCCCACAAGCCAACCTGCGGCATCATGTGGGACCTGCTAGATCCACGTATGTACGAGACAATACCCCCACTCCAGGAACTGCGAGGAATGGGCCTTTAGATCCTTCGACTCGTCAAGCGGCGGTCAAACCCGCCGCTTGATTGGCCCTAACAACTTCCGACGATCTGAAAGATCTGCGCCATCAAAGAAAAAGTTCCATAAATTAGATTACGCGATTTCGCAATCCTTGATTGCGGTATTGCCACCACGATGAATTACACAGATCCTTGCAAATATCACATAACCCCCTGTTTTAATGGGTTTTCAAAAACTGCCCGGGCTCACGCGCCATAAAATCAACACACGTCAAACGCGTTTTTTTGCTTTTAAAACTCTCCCCTTTCGTCTATCAAGGATTATCGCACCGGGACACAGTCCCTCATCGAGCGCATAAGCGAAGGCGTCACTTCACATCGGAAGCTGAACACATTTGAGCGTTTGAACCATTGGAAAAGAACGGGAAGATCTACGTTGCCCCGCCCAAGGACGGAAGCGACTTTAAAGAATTGTTCAAGCAGTTAGCTGCGGTGGGTGCAGGTCGTCAGGTAGGAGCAGACGGCTTTCCCCAAGGACCATGGACTCCCGAGCTTCTGGCAGAGGCTATTACGCAGATCGACTCCAATCGGGCCGGGATTGATTTACGCACCGTTCAGCTGTGGTTTCAAGAGAACGACAAGGGTATCAGTCCTTCCAACATCGCTTGGCTGGCACGTATCTTCGGCTGCGATGATAAGGAAGCGACAAGCGAATGGCTGCTAGAGCTCAACTCTGCGCAATCTCGTCTTGTTGCCAAGCGGCGAGACTTGAGAAAGACGGCGACCGGTACGGCGCTGCCGGATATAGATCAGCCTGTGGCTATTGGTCGCCAGACGCTGATTACGGACGAGCCGGAAGAACGGAGTCAAGCCTCCCCGCGCGAAACACGATTCAAATTGGCACTACGGTCAGAGAGCCTATTTGCGAGCGGATCTCCGCTGAACCTCCCCGCGTTGACGTTTGCCGGTGCCTCCGCGCTCGGATTTATGTCGTACATCCTGGGAATCCACAGCGTCATGTATACTAGATCCGATGGGGTCTCAAAGCAGGTCGGCTTCCTGTGGGCGCCGAACTGGACGATTCTTTTCATGATACTCTTGCCGTTGTTTTTCTGGCTTGTGATCGAGTTGCTGCTTTTTTGGAAAAGGGATGCGCGATTGAGTCTGGTGGAGCAGGCCGGCGGGTTTGAAGCCGATGCTCCTTGGTCTCGAAACATCGAGTCGTATTCTCATTCATACTGGGCGGTATTCGTAATATGCGTACTCTTCGCCGGTGTTCTCCAGTGGATCGGGGTGTGTTTGATTCCGCTGCTAGACGGCAGTGGCGACTACGCGACGAGTTGGGGCACGATAGCCATCGTACAGCCCGATTTAATATCAGTTCCGATGGAGATCGCTTTCACGGGGCTGGCCTACCTGTATATGTGCCTTTGCTTCTACCTGTTCTTCGCAGGCCTTATTTTGCTCCACACCATCATCTACGATTTCGGAAGAATCGAAGAAGGATTAATGCTGCGGTTTGGCGGGAAGCTTGGTGCCGATGGCGGCGGGATCCGCATCAAGGTAATGCGAGGGATTTTCCGGTGCACCATCGTCGGGATCCTGGTTGCCATCTGTATGAAGGTGCAAAGCGCCTATCTTAGCTCGGATGGCGTGGATATCGTAACCTGGATACTCCGCGATTTCGTTTCGGTGGTTTATCGTGACCATCAATCCTCCAGCAATTTCGGCTACCGGATGCCGACGCATTTCAGCAGTCTCCTTGTGGCCATTTCAGCTTGTGTCATTTTTCTCTATGGTTCCATCCGCCTGAACGTCGGATCGCAGTTTCGTGAGGCTTTATGGAAGATGTCAGCGGTCGAGGTCCTGCTCTTTGCCACCTACTTGTTGATTGACGCTTTCGACGGCTTCTCAATTCTCCTCATCGCTGGAGTGTTGGTGGCGACATATGGCTTGTTTAGTCCCGAGTTCGCGCTGCCGCGATCGCGTAAATCGGAGAGCGATCATGGTGTTTCATAGGTGGCTGGATCGTTGGGACGAAAGTCGCGCTCAACGCGGTGAACAAGCGAAGGAAGCGAAGGATTTCATCCTCGACGCGGGCCTTGCGTTTATCGGCGCGCAGGAGACGAGCTCCCTTGAGCAGTTTTGTCTCCTTGCCGAACACGCTATCTCTGATCCAGGCTTTTACGATGAGCCGGCCGGAAGCCCACAGGGATTTGAGCTGCACGATGGGTGGCTTAGATTTCCTTCGGAGATCATCACCGATGTTGAAGAAAACAACACCGTCTGGACAAGAATCACTGAAAGTGGGTCGCGCAATCGGGTTTTGGTGATTTTCCATCATTGGAATGCCAGCGCCCGAAATCGTCAGATCGCTGGTTTCTTCTCGCGGCGTGGGATTACGGTCGCGGAGATTGCCATGCCCTACCATTTCGAACGCAGCCGACCCGGCGCGCTGTATGCCGACTATATGCTCAGCTCAAATCTCGGCCGCACGATACAATCGTTAAGACAGGCTGTGTTGGATGGGCGAAAGCTCATCCGGTGGCTGAAGAGCGAAGGCTACGATGAAATCTCGGTTCTTGGCATGAGCCTGGGCTCGTGGGTGGCAGGTCTGATTGCCGCGCACGAGCCTGCCGTATCGAAGGCGTCACTGTTTCTGACTGCGGGAAGTCTCGCAGACATGGTTTGGACGGGTCGCGCAACACGATCGATCCGCGACAGCTTAGAACCGGCAATCACGCTCACAGATTTGCGGAGGGCATGGGCGCCGCTGAATTTGGAAAATTTCGCGAATAATCTTGCACGACCCGATCTTGCACTTCAAGCGGTGTTCGCGACCAGAGACAAGGTGGTGTTGCCTGAGCTAACAAAACACTTCATCGAAAACCTCCATCAAGCCGGGGCGGTGCCAGAGGTTCTCAAGCTGAACTGTGGCCACTACTCTCTCGGTGCGCCGCCCTACATTTTGTTAGCAGGCTGGAGTCTGTGGCATTTTCTATCGCGCGCAAAAGCTCCGAATGGCATTATTCGATCAGCGATTGGGCAGTCCAAGATCTAGCGGACGAGACCTTCGGTTTTCCGCCTCTGTCTTTCGCGTGAACCTATGAAATATTCCCGTACCCAGGCAATCTCGCTTGGCCGCGAGCTAAGAACATACCTGGGCTCGGGAATTCAATGTTCTCCCGCTCTGGCACGCCCCGAGCTCTCCCGCAAAAATCGTCGTTTTTAATCAGAAACTTACTGGCGCCGTTTCGTTTCGTTTCGGTTGGTTTCGCATGATATCGTGCAATCTGCGGTAATCGTCTCTTTTATCAATTGTCAAACTCGCAAGGCGCCTCTGCGATCAGGCAGGGCTCGAGGTACCAATCGTATTGTAGAATTGGGAAAGATAATTCGGCATGAAACCAGCTGTGGAGACCGACGTACTCGAAGTTCACGAAATTGGCAGGCAAGAGGGCTCGGTTGGCCTGGTCATTTTTGAGCGTGACGACATTCTGCTGCGACATAGGCCGCAGTTCGGAGATCATACGCTGGGAGATATCGACACCGAATTCGTGGCAATGCTCCGGGATATGCGCGAGCTCGGCGTTCGCTTCGGATTTATTTGGCAGGAGACCACGTTTCCATCCAGATTTGGCGCTGGCATTGACAGTGCAAGGTTTACGCAGCTGCTCGACGATCTCCTGAAGGTCTCGGGTGCTTCGCCAGACTTCTGGATCGAGACGATCCATTCCAAGGGCCCAGGCCAGCCCCCGCGTTGGCCCGGAGCCTCTGAGCTCGAAGTGATATTGAAGCTAGCCGAATGGTACAACGTCGATCCGACCATGACAGTCTTGGTGCGCAAGGGAGATTTCTATCACTACAGCGCAGCGACACCCGCCTTCACTCAAATTCTTTATCCAAGATTGAATGCCGGTGGCTCTCGGGACAGCGACCGGCGCGCAGCACTGGTTTGGCTCAGGACGAAGATCAAGCATGCTTTGAAACTGCCGTGAGTTTGGTCCGGCAATCGCGATGAGATCTACAAAGCCGCGTTTGCCGAGCCGATCCGCTCTGCTACCGGCTTCGATCCCGATCCTTATCCTGCGGAGGCCGAAGTTTGATGGATTTCGACTGATCGCGTTCCCGTCGCTGGTTGCGTTCGCGATTCGTCCGACTGTTCTCGGAACTCTCGTGCTCCGAATTCGAGCGTGCTATGCGAGATTGGTCGGCAGTGCGGTTGCTCGAAGTCCTGTTATCTATCCCCTGCTCCGCGACGTGGTCGCGACCGGCGGCCGACTTCGTTTCCAAGCTATCAGAGGTGCGCTTTGCCTTGGCGACGTCCGCGCGGCCTCGATCCTTGGTTACGCGCGAGTCCAGCTGCAGCCCGACGACCTTGCCAATTACGGTGGTCGCTTGTTCAAAGAGCAGCCGATCAGTTGGGTTGAGGATCTTCGCGGCGACATTGACGGCGGTGGTCGCCAGCGTCTCCTTTGCAGCTTTTGCCTGAGCGGCGCTGATCGGTGTGGATCGCAGCATGTGTTCTTGTCCTTTCATTCTGGTGGGATCATGTCCATCGCGCACGGCCGTTTCCAATCGACGGTACTCACGCCTCAGCCCGATCGACAGATCGTGGCTCAATTCGCGCGCCGTGCTGGGTGCACTCCGGTCCTTGGCAATGCCTTCCAGCATTTGGATGACCCGCCCAACTGAGTGTTGGGTTTGATCGAACCGCTTCCTCGCCTCTTCCAGCTTCGGCGCCGTGGGCGTATCGCGAAGCTTGGAGATTACCTTTTCGACGACATTAGGCGGTGCTGTCGCACCCATGCGGTGAAACAACTCCCACTCCCACCGTTTTACGGGCGGTGGACCTGCACGTTCGACACGCTTTTGACGATCGATCGCTATGCCGCGTTCCCGCGCCTTTTCGGCAAAGCGAGTCCGCCACTCCGTGAAGTCCCGGATATTGGGATTGAGCATCTTGCCGCTGCTGTCACGCAACCCGACGATCACATGCAGATGCGGATGCTTATCAAGGTCATTGCGGTTGTGGACCGCATAAGCATAGCGGTGACCGAAAAATTGCTCTCTCAGGAAATCGCGGCCAGCGAGGATGAACCGATCCCGGTCGACATTGGCCGGCCCCGACAGCAACAGATGCATAAAGTCCCGAGGCTGGCGTGTCTGCATGAGCGCGCCGACAACCTTGCCTTCCGCCGTGAGCTGCTTGTGATCGCTTGTTGTCAGCTCGCGTCGTGCGGCGCTTTGCTGATAGCGGCCGCTCTTTCCCGGACGCTCCTCTAAGTGCGTCTTGGTCGAAAGCGTCACTTCCGCGTCGCCGCGCTGCATCGCATGCAGCGCCGCGATGAAACCCTTCGAGCCACTCGAAAACTCCGCCGGATAGCGCGAGACCGGCGCAATCCCCTCCTCACGCAATGCCTTGTCCACCCGTGCATCGATCGCGCGCACGTCATCGATTTCGGCGGCAATGCGGTTCTGGCTGCTGCGGTCTGATCGGTCCCTCTTCTCATGGGCAATCACCAGCCCGAGGTTCAGACGGGTTTGGCCCTTCACGCCTTCGCTGACGCTGAACGCGTAGGTCCGATCCGTATCACCAACGTCGCGGAACCCCTTTGACGCGAGCGAGCTCAATGCGCGTGCAACGCGGCCTCGATCGGTGCTCTCGAGCTCGTAGGTCAGCCGCAGCACGTCCCTGCTTCCTTTCCGGTTTCCGAACTCCCTCTCCCAGGATCGGACTTCTGCGCTGAGATCGGAGACTTCGCGGCCATCCTGATCGTGTGCCTTTTCTTCCTTGCTTTGATAGGCAAGAACGTTGCGTACCGAGGCAGCACCTGCTCCATACGACATCACCTTGACGACGACGGCGTTGTTACCACTCGCTCGACTGAACGCTGTCGCTGCGCCCGCGTTACGCGCTGCCGAGGGTAGTCCGACTTTCGTCCTCGGCGTCGCCTTTTTTGCTCCACCGCCCCCGCCGCCGCGCCGTCGAAGCTCATCCTCGATGAGGTCGAGATAGCTCGGCAGCCTTCGGCCTTCATGCTTAGATCCGGAGCGACTCCTGGAGAGGTCGTTCATCGTGTCTCCTGATCAGATCGGTGATAAAGGTCGAAGGTCTCACGAAAGCTGCATCACGGATTGCATCCAGGGCGCCCATCACCTCGTCCAGCTTCGCCATAATGGCTGCGCCCAGCACAGCTTGGTCGCGCTCTTCCGTCAGAAACTCCTCGTTGCGGAAGGCAAGCTCGCGGAGGAACTGATGCATGTTTCCCAGCTGGCGGTCATGCTCCTCCAGCATCGCCGGTACATGCATGATCTCTCTGGTGACGATAAGTTTCGCGACAAGGTTGACGGAGATATCGAGACGGCTGGCAAGCAGCTCCACGTTGCTGAGGACATGGGTAGGTAGACGGAACATGATGGCCGGTTCACGCATCTGCCTACAGCCCCCTCGCCTTCAAGGCTTCGAGGATCAGTCTGTGGGTCGCCGAGGAGAGTTGCTCATGCCGCTCCAGCGATACACGGAAAATCTTCGTCAGCACGTCGTCGTCGAGGTACAGGGAAATGCGCTTTCGCTTGACCGATCCCACGTTGACATCGGTTTCTGTCTTTCTCGCATGCTCTTCCCGGGTTTTGCTTTTGACCTGAGGACGACGGTGCTCTGGTGCTATTTCCTTCTCGACGCTCAGCGCTTGCGCCTGAGGAGGATCCTCCGGCATGAGCTTGTCGAGATCGAGGCTGGTCGGCATATAGGAGGTCGCGTCCTCCTCTACGACCTTCGCCTGGTCTTCTCTCGATCGGGCGAGAGCGAGAATGTTGCCGGCTGACGTTCTTTCCCTCGACATCGCGCTCAGGCAGCCTCGGCCTGTAGAAGGCCGATGAATTCGTTGTTGATCTTTTTGACCAGATCGATCGCGTCAAGCACGCTCTCTGAGGCACGCCGTTTAGCCGACGGCGTCAGCGCCGGATTGTTCTCGATGCTGGCGAGCTTGGAATAGAGCGACCCGAAGCCGGCGCCGACGTCGCTGAAGTGATTGCTCTTCCGGACTACCGTGTCCACCATCGGAATCCGGCC
>Ga0102593_1000460_pt1 | contig 75003 bp, 76 predicted proteins | sample AraplaCol_mMS_r2_2_FD_76862 | JGI IMG/M metagenome (GOLD analysis project Ga0102593, IMG submission 76862) | Arabidopsis root microbial communities from North Carolina, USA - plate scrape MF_Col_mMS_r2 (SPADES assembly) (version 2) | ecosystem: Host-associated > Plants > Roots > Endosphere... | reverse complement strand
GTAGTCCTCAATGGGTACCGACACCGGAGCCTCCTTTGCATAGCAGTCGGGCTTTTAGGTAGAGGCCGTGCGCGGAGGTCAAGCGCGGAAACTACCGGGGCGGTAGGCGTAGCGGCTATCATGGAAACTCCGGATATCAATTGTGGGAAGATCTCCGACCGCAGCTTTGACTGCCGCGCTCTGACGGATGATATCTGCACGGAGAGCGCGTTTCCCTTGTTCGCCATTGCCCAGGTGAATTCCGACGACCGCCGCGCGTCCGGTCGCCGTCGTGGTCAAGAGCGGACCTCCACTAGCGCCACTGCCGGAATCGCAAAGGTGGCGAAGCTCCGGACCACCCGACGGATTGACCTGACACAGGCTGAGGACGAATTGGTTACGGTCGCTTACGAAGCCGGTAAACCGAGCCGAAAAGCGGCGCGCCCTCAAAAGACGATTGAGGGGCTTCCATCAAACCGTCAGGGGCGGGGGATTTCTTCGGAGATCTGGCCATGGCGGGAATGTGGAGAGCGTCAGCGCGAAGGGGAAGAGGGAAAGAGTACAAAGGGGAAACGAACTGTTTGTTCGAACGCGTGAATAGTTTTCAAACTTATGGCGCTGCGAAGCCGGCGCACCGGCCCCCGTCCTTCGAGGCCCCTGCCACCTCAGGGTGAGGCTCCCTGAGCGTTGGCGCGGCATGCTCCAACGCGCCTTATGCTGAGGTGCGCAGCCCGCAGGGCGAAGCCTCGAAGCACGCGCCGCAGCGTGGCTGCCGGCAACCATTGCTTTAGCCTTGATGGATTACCGGCGCCCGTGATGTCCGACGGCGATCATCCGGCCCCTACTGGAACCGAGATCGGCCTCGCGCAGTTAGTTTCTAGTCACTTCACCTCTAGGTGCTACTGCCATTAGCGATCATTCTGCCTTCTGGGAAACCCCCATATCGATCGACCTTGATACCGGCGAACGGCTGGTTCTGCGCTCACCGCAGGATGCGCTTTATGCACTCGTCTCGGACTGGCCGGTCAATGCCGGCGTCCACCAGCAAAGGGCGATCGATTTCTGCCGCGCCTGGCTCGCCGGGCGGATGCCGGCCGAGACGGTGCGGCAGGCCTTTATCCTGGCGGCGCTGGAAGCCGGGGTGGCGATCAACGATGATGATGGGGCCGGAAGCTCTGTTGGGAACCTTTTAGTGTAGGTGCCGGCACTGATATCCACGTCACGCGGTCGGCATCCTGCAGCCGCGACAATATTCCTATGATGTATTGCAAATATTATTCTCGCTGTGTTTGTAGGAATACGCAGCGTTTATTTGCGCTCCGATTCTTTTAGGGATTCAGCTGAATGAAAATGAAAGTCCTTGTTTGCGCCACGCTGCTGGCTCTCGCCGGCTGCAATGCGCCGGTGTCGCAATCCGTTGCGGATTCCCAGCGTCCTCCCTCAAGTGACGTCCGGCAGAATTTCATTAACATCGTGTTCAAGAGAACCTACAGGCATGAAGCGGGAGAAATCGTATGGGCCCGCATCTCCAGCGTGGTTCTGCTCGATCCTGAAAAAAAGATCTATGCATACTGTGTGCGGGTGGTGCCCAAGCGCAGCTGGGGAGACTGGGCCTATCTCGGCGTCTCCTTCACGGATGGCAAAATATTAGGCGCGACGGCGAATGACGATCGCTGCCGCGACAAGCGGCTGCGCTATTATCCGTTTACCGAGTTGACCGGCATGAAGACCTGACGCAGGGGCGAAGGCTCCGGCCGCGTCGCCGTTCGAGGCTTTGTTGAGCGGCGGCGCGACATGCTTCCAGCGTCCCGAAGGCGCGGCATCCTCCAACCTTCCTCATGCGGAAGTGAGCAGCCCGCAGGGCGGAGCCTCGAAGCACAGGCTGTGACGCTGCTGCTTGCAGCCATCGCCTTTTGGAAAACTCGATCTATCGACCTTGATACAGGAGGTTCAACTGAATGAAGATTAAGTTCCTTGCTTACGCTGCCCTGCTGGCACTGGCCGGCTGCCAAACTCCGACGCCGCAATCCGTTGCAGATTCCCAGCGCCCGCCCTCCAGCGCAGTTCGACGCGAGTACGTCGATGCTCTGCGGGGGACCATTAAACCGGGGAACTTCGTGAAGGCCGAGATTTCCAGCGTGGTTCTGCTTAATCCGGAAAAGCAGATGTATGCTTATTGCACGCGAACGACTGAACGTGGCTCCCCAAACTGGTCCTATATCGGCCTGGGCTTGCAACACGACATGATACTGTATCTGAAAAAGAATGACTATCGCTGCCACGACGAACGGTTGCGTTACTATGATTTTCCGGAACTGCGGAACATGAAGTACTGAGGCAGAGACGGGGTCTTCGCCAGCCTCGCCGGTTCCCTTTCGGACGCGATCAAAACCAGAGATCCCTCACACAGCGGCCATGGGAAGGGATGTCGTCGAATGTGTCGAGGCCATCGAAATGGTCGATCGGCAGTCGGCGACGAGTTCCGGGGGCCGCTGGTTGACGGCCATGTGGCGGCCCTCCTTTTTGCAGGGGCAGGCCGGGCAGAACTGTATTTCGAGCGACGGGTTTCTTTGCCGGAGTGGGTGTAGGAGGCGGTCTCTAAGCGGACTGCGTATCCCCCAGTCCGCGAGGACCATCGTCACACTTTGCTCAAGCAAAGACGGCTTCCCTGGAATCATCCGCTGTCGACGCCCTGCAGTACCATACGAGGACGACAACCGTTCCAATAGGAAATAATAGTCCAAGAAGCTGCCACCATCCGCTTCGGTTGATGTCGTGAAGGCGTCGGGCGGCCATGGCGATCGACGGAAGAAATGTTGCCAGCGACCAGATCCGGCTCAAAGTTTCGCTCCGATCAACGGCGTACAAAGCGATGGAGACGAGAACGACGAAGAGCGTCGAAAACCAGAATTCCGATCGGCTCGCTCTGCCGCTAAAGTTCACATAGTTCTTGAAAAAGCTTCCGATCGCCTGGCCGAAACCCATGGCCGGCGGCAGGCCGCCGAAGCGGTTCGGCCCGGCTAGCGGTTTTCGGAAGACGAAGATCAACGGCACGCCGATCAGGATCAAGACGATCAACCAGTGCCACAAAGAAAAACTGCCCATGAGATACGCCAGCTGTCAAAACAGCTTAGAGATAAGCGAGGTTTGTTTCCGGAGGATTAACTTGCTTGTAATCCGATGTGTTTGGCAATCACAGCGTGAGAAATCGCGGCTGCCATGTTGGGGACGGGGTGATGGTCAAGGTTTTGCCAGCACCTGTGCCCGCACCGGCTGCTCGATGCCCTTCAACGTAAGGACGCGTGTCTCTGAGCCGCCTGTGAGATCCGGAGCCTTCGCCGCCGTTTCGGCCGAGATCAGGATCTCGCCGGCGGCGGCCTGGGATTCGAGCCTTGCGGCCTGATTGACGACGCCGCCGATGGCGGTGAAATCACTGCGGAAGCTTGAGAATTCGCCGATCTGGACCTCGCCGGAATGGATGCCGACGCCGACGCCGAGGGTGCGGCCGGGCAATGCCTCGAGCGCCAGACTGGTCAGCGCGGCGGCGCAGTTTTGCTGGATCTCCTGCGCGGCCAGGACGGCGGCGCCGGCGTGATCCTTTCTGACGATCGGAAAATTGAAAATCGCCATCAGGCCGTCGCCCATCTGCTTGTTGACGATGCCGTCATGCGCCCAGATCGCCTGCGCGCAGCGATCCTGGAATAGGCTGACGATCTCGCTCAGCTGTACCGCCTCGATGCGTTCCGACAGATCCGTGAAGCCCCTGATATCGGCAAATAGAATGGTGGCGTCGACGGTGATCTGGCGCTGCTTCTTGACATATTGGAAGGAGCGTTCGCAGATCGTGCAGATATCGGGGTTCATCTTGCTGCGGGTGATGCCGAAGGCGCGGAAGGGCAAAGCGAGGGGGCCGCCGATCGGGATCGGCATATGCATCTGGTCCCAGCAGCCTCGGCAGATCCTGGCGCTGCCATGCCTGGTTGGCTCCGTGGAAGAGGCTGCCGTCATATCTCCAAATCCATCGCTTGAGAGCCAAAAAAAGAATCTTCCGATACTCGGTTGCTTTTGGCAACTCTCCCAATGATCGAAGACAACGATGGCTTGAAGTATTTCGTCCGGCGCCATCCTTATCGGACACATCACCGCCAAATTGAATATCGTGCGGCCCGGCGATAGCATCGCGATGGAACCTCCTGTAGGATATTGTTAACAATACATTCGCTCTCCAGGAAAGACCGGGGATGGAGCGCCGTCTTGCAGCAATCCTGATCGCTGATGTCGTCGGTTACAGTCGATTGAGCCAGATCGACGAAGAGGGCACCCGCGTGCGTTTTCAGGCGGACCAGAATGATGTCTTCGAGCCGGCGATCGAGCGTCATCACGGCCGGCTGGTCAAAACCATGGGCGATGGTCTGCTGGTCGAATTCCAGAGTGTCGTCGATGCCTTGCGCTGCGCGGTGGAGGTTCAGCAACTGAAAACCAAGCAGCGTGCCGCGGCGCTGCCTGAGCACAGGCTCGAGTTCCGGATCGGCATCAATCTCGGTGATATCATTGTCGAGGGCGAAGATATCCAGGGTGACGGCGTCAATATCGCCGATCGAATACAGGCGCTGGCGGAACCGGGCGGCATCTCGATATCAGGCACGACATACGACCAGGTGAAATCGAAAATCCCGGTCGGTTTCGCTTCGCTCGGCGAACAGCGGTTAAAGAGCATCACCGAACCGGTCCGGGTCTATCGCGTCCTGCTTGACCCCACTGCTGCCGGCAAAACCCTCACAAACCGGAGGCGCCTGCCGAGACGCCGGCTCTTTGCAGGCATCGCAGCGGCCGTCGTCCTTGCTGTTGCGGGCGCAGCACTCTGGTGGCAGCCATGGATGCCGGCAAAACCGCCGGGGCCCGGTGAACGTTTCGCCTATCCGCTGCCGGACAGGCCCTCGGTCGCGGTTCTGCCTTTCATCAATGTCAGCGGCGATACCGAGCACGACCATCTCGCAGAGGGTCTGACGGACGACCTGATCACCGAATTGTCCAAAGTATCGGGTCTCTTCGTCATCGCTCGCCATTCGGTCTTCGCCATCCAGGACTCCGTCGGCAAGATCCAGGATGTGGCTGCCGAACTCGGCGTTCAGTACGTGCTCGAAGGGACCTTGCAGCGTGCCGGGCCACGACTGCGGATCAATGTCAAACTGATCGACGCGGTCACCGGCCTGTCGCTCTGGGCCGAGCGCTATGATCGCCAATATGCCGACCTCTTCGCCGTTCAGGACGATGTGATCGGCAAGATCATCTCGGCACTGTCGGTCAAGCTCAGCGCCCGCGAGCGCGATCAACTGGCCCGGATCCCGACCGAAAATCTCGAAGCCTATGATTATTACATGCGGGCCGAGCAGGAGGGCTTCATCTTCAGGGATGTCGACACCTATCGCCGGACCCTGTCCTTCTACCAGAAGGCGATCGATCTCGATCCGGGCTTTGCCAATGCCCATGCGGGAATCGCCCGCGTGGCCGTCGATGTCTGGCGCAACGACTATAATTACCTTTGGTCGGCCGCCGTCGCCCGCAAGATTGCCTATGACGCCGCCGGGCAGGCTCTCAAGCTGGATCCCAACAATGCCAGGGCGCACACCGTGCTTGCCCTGCTGCAATGGGTGGACGGGCGCGAGACGGAGGCCAGGAATTCCGCCAGCATGGCGGTTGCGATGGAGCCGAATGATGCGGAGGCCGCCGCCAACCTCGCTCTCATCCTGGTCCATACCGGAAGCAGCGGGCAGGCGGTTGCCGAGATGGAAAAGGCTTTGCGGCTCGACCCTTCGCCGGCGTCGAGCTTTCAACTGCTGGCAGGGATCGTCTTTTATACCGCGGGCGACGATCGGCGGGCAATCTCGCTGATAGAGCCGACGCTCGCCGGCCTGCCGAAGGTCGAGCCGGCGCGCGAATATCTGGCGGCGGCCTATGCGGATCAGGGCAATGAAACCAAGGCCGCGGCGGAGACGGCAAAGCTGCTGGAACTCTTCCCGGAAAGCAATCTCACCTATTACGGTTATCTCTACGATTACTGGCGGGACGGCGATCTGATGCGCCATCTGGCCGGATTGCGCAAGGCCGGCATTCCCGAATGGCCCTTCGGTTTTTCAAGCAATCAAGCCGACAGGCTCGGCGAGGCAGAGCTGCGCAGTCTCGTCGACGGCAAGAGCTGGACCGGCAAACACAAGAACGGCACGGATTTCATCCAGTATTTCGACAGGGCCGGAAATACCGCCTATCGCAGCGCGAATACCAACATCACCGGCATTGTCGAGGTGCGGGGCGACAGAATCTGCGAAAAATTCGACGGCTATTTCCTCGACCGGATGGTGTGCGGATATGTTTACCGCAACACGTCGGGCGAGCAGGGCGACAGGCAGTACATACATGTGACGCCGCGCGCCCTGACATTCTTTTCACCCGTACCCTGAGGGGCCAGGCATTGCGGCTTCATTTCGTAGCCGGTTGCTGCCAGACGGTATGCATCTTCTCCGAAATCAGTGTCTGCTGAACTTCGGACCAATGTTTCTTCGAGTCGGTCACCTTGGTCGGGTTCATGCCTTCTGCCGCCCCGGGATCATAGCTCAGATACAGTTTGCCATCGATGATCCGCCAGGCCTTGGGATCGATATTGGTGGTCACTGTCCCGAAAGACACGCCGTCGGCGCAATAGCCGCCATATTGCGGCGCATATCTGGACGGATCGCCCTTGAAGACATCGCGATTTCTAGCGCTGGCGAAATACCAGGTCGCGCCAAGCCAGTGGTAGGAATATGTCTCGGATCCTTCGATGGCCTGGTTTTCAGTGAAATAGGCGACCGGGTCATAGCCCTTGATCGCGACATCGCCGAAATAGCCGGTATTGACGAGATCTTCCGCCGCCATAACCTGAGTGAAGGGGGGCTGAAGGAAGGAAAGCAGCATGGCCGCAGCGCCAACAGCCACGCCCATGCGCTTTCCGTATTTTTGCACATGATAAGACATAACAAGCTCCGTTCCCGGACGCGGTCTGTTACCTCAAGCGAAATGCTATTGCCGTTTGGTGCATTCCTTGTAGAGCGGTTCGCCCACAAGCTCGGCTTTCTGGCAAACAGCACCGGCTTCCATGAGTAATTTGGCCGTATCCCAATGCGCCCGCCACCCGGCTTGAGTGAGAGGCGTGTACCCGTTTCTTTCCGTCGCTTCGACATCCGCATTATTGGTCAAGAGAAAAGCCACTATCTCGGTGCGGCCTTCTTCGGCGGCGCCGTGCAGCGGCGACATCTGATAGAAATTCTTCCTGTCGTTGACATCAGCTCCCTCTGCGACAAGCAGCTTCACCACCTCCAGATTTCCTCCATAGGCTGCCGCATGCAGTGCCGTCAGCCCACCCTTGTTGCGAACTTCGATGTCGGCGCCGCGATCCAGCAAAAGAGCGACGACATCGGCACGGCCCGCCAATGACGCGATAATCAGCGCCGGCTCGCCCGCCTCATCGGGCTCCGACAGATCGGAGCTCTGGCTCAGCAACTGTGTGACGCGGGCGATATCGCCGTCCTTGGCCGCGTCGTGCAAAGGACCTGCCCATGAGGGCATAACGCCAATGATAAGCGCAGCAACAGTCGCGATTAAAACATTCACGGGCACGATCTCGGTTTGATCAGGGTTCGTATGCGCCGTGTTGCGTTCTAGCACGCGGCCCATTCGTAAACAAGATTACGCTAATGGACGCGCTCCCGGCCAGCACCACGCACGCGCCACGGCTATGACTGACGGCTCCAGGGAATACGGTCACACTTGTTACTCCCCCTGTTCGATTTCCGATGCGAAACTATCTCAGACCAATGCGTGATGAACCGGCTTCCAAGCCCGGGAAATCGCCCTAATGAGGAGATTGAAAGCCATGACTGTTTCAGCCGAGAATGGAAAAGGCGGACAAGCCATGCATAAACCACCGGTCGTGTCGCCGCAGGCTTGGGAGGCGGCGCGCGAGCAACTGCTCGTGAAGGAAAAGGCTGAGACCCGCGCCCGCGACGCGCTGGCCGCCGAGCGCCGACGCATGCCGTGGATGGCTGTCGAGAAGGGCTATGCGTTTGAGGGACCTCAGGGCAAGGTCAGCCTGCTCGACCTGTTCGACAACAGACACCAGCTCATCCTCTACCGCGCCTTCTACGAGCCCGGCGTGTTCGGCTGGCCAGAACATGCCTGCCGCGGCTGCTCGATGGTAGCCGACCAGGTCGCCCATGTCGCCCATCTCAACGCCCGCGACACGACGCTGGTCTTCGCCTCGCGCGCGCCGCAGGCCGATATTGCACGGCTGAAGGCGCGGATGGGCTGGACGATGCCGTGGGTCACGAACACCGACAGCTTCGACAAGGACTTCGGCGTCGACGAGTGGCACGGCACCAACGTGTTCTACCGCGACGGCGAGCGCATCTTCCGCACCTATTTCATCAACAACCGCGGCGACGAGCAGATGGGTGGCACCTGGAACTACCTCGACATCACGCCGCTCGGACGCCAGGAGGTCTGGGAGGATTCGCCGAAGGGCTATCCCCAGACCCCGACCTACAAGTGGTGGAACTGGCACGACAGCTATATGCCGGACGCCGAGCCCGATAAGAAATGGGTCGAGGTGTCAGATGCAGGAGAGGCGGCGTTTCGGGCCGAGAGCGCAAACGAGAAATCGTGAGCGCGGCGGATTGCGGCCGGGGAGCTCCGATCCGTCGTGCCGCGCCGCCGAATCTTCGCGTCGCCCGCCATAGAGCCGTTGCCTTGCCGCTCACGGCCCATGCATAGTGGCCGGCGACGCGGAGGGGCCGATAAGAAGATTGCATGTGCTTGTTCTGATGATGATTCTGACGCCCGCCGCGGCGCAAGCCGAGCAGCGCTGCGGCTGGCTGGACAATCCCGCCACACGAACCTGGTCGCTGAACGATGCCGATGGCGGCTGGAGCATCATGGACAATACGGGCGGTCCCACGACTGAGGGAATGGACGAGATTCCCGACCTGACGAACGGCGAATATGTCTACACGAATGCCGCTCACGGCTATGCCTGCGCCTGCATGAATGTCGATACGGATGACGAAGGAGCGATCACCCGGATTCATTCCGTGCGGCAATTGCCGCTTTCCCGATGCCGGAGCGACCGCGCTATCGGCTGGTTCCTCCACAAGGACCAATAGCAGAACCGGTAACGCGGCGCTGACCGCCGATCGCCAAATTTTTCTTCTCAAAGTGGAAACATTCCGGGGACGGTTGCGTTGTACCCGCTACCGGTAGTGCGCCTAACAGCCCGTCTATGAGGAGGCTTATTCATGAAAGTCATGATTGTTGAAGACGAGAATTTTATCGCTCTGGAACTCGAACGCATTGCGCAAGAGGCTGGACACCAGACCATCGGCCCGGTTTCGACGGTGGAGCAGGCTCTCGCCCACGCTCAAAGAAGTGACGTCGCGCTCGTCGATCTCAGTCTCTCCGACGGGCTGAGTGGCGCTCAGCTCGCGCGCCGGTTGATCGACCGACATCGGGTTGACGTCATCTTCGTGACCGGTAGTCCCGAGAATGTCGGTCACGGTATCGAAGGCGCGCTTGATGTGATCTCCAAGCCCTTCACCGATGAGAGGATCGCCAGCGCACTCTCGCGGGCGGAGGAGCGACGCAAAAACTTCGACAGCAGCAAGGCTGCTTTGTGAACAGCAGCAAGCTGCGTTGTGATAAGAAGGAGATCGACGTCGTTCAGGCCGCTACTGCCTGCCCGAGGAGATAGTCTGGATGAAATACGCGCTCATTGGCGTTCTTTTCGCCCTCTCGGCCTGCGCCAGCGCAGGGGATCCGCAGCCGCTTCCGGGCAGCCTCACCTATGGCGGAAAGGTCCTCCATTCGCCCTATCGTCCGGGAACGGTGGTCAAGAATACCTTTCTTGGCGATTTCGGTTACCGTGTGTTCGAGACCTATGTCGTTCAGCCGGACGGGACGCTCAAGCTGACGTCGCAGAGCACCGGGCCGGACTTCCTCTGGCAGTGAGGGCTCCACAATCCAGAGAGGCGCAGGCAGCGCGCGCTTCGGGTGTCTGAGGCTGCCCGTCGACTTCTGCGTTTCACATTTCAGCGCAATTGAATGTTGCACTGCGATAAATATCTCGTCTATACAACACGCATTCACCACGGACCCGGTGAGACCCCGGGTGGCTCTTCTGGCCGCCGATCCGCCAGACAACGCAAAACCTGCATGCCATTACGCGACCGCTCGGCAGAGCGGGTCCGGCCGTGCTTTGCGAGAATCCATCCTATGCTGCTTTCCTCCGTCCGTCGTGATTGGTCCGCCAATCCCATGCGCGAAATGCTTGCCGGAGCGGTGGCGACCTTCGCTCTGATCCCCGAGGTGATCGCTTTCTCGTTCGTGGCCGGGGTCGATCCCGAGGTCGGGCTGTTCGCCTCTTTCGTGATCGGTATCGTCATCGCCTTTACCGGCGGACGCCCGGCGATGATTTCGGCCGCCGCCGGATCGGTGGCGCTGGTCGCGGCACCGCTGGTGCATGCCCACGGCTTGCCCTATCTCTTTGCGGCCGGGCTGCTGGCGGGGTTAATCCAGATCGCCTTCGGCCTGCTGCGGCTTGGCGTGTTGATGCGCTTCGTGTCGAAATCCGTCCGCACCGGCTTCGTCAATGCGCTGGCTATTCTGATCTTTGCCGCGCAGATGCCGCATATTGTCGGCGCCGGCTGGATGGAATATGCCGTGCTGATTGCCGGGCTTGTCATCATTTACCTGACGCCGCGGATCACCACCGCGATCCCGTCGCCGCTGATCTGCATCCTGATCCTGACCGTCGCTTCGATGGCGCTCGGACTTCCCGTTCTCACCGTCGCCGACCTCGGCAAGCTGCCGGATTCGCTGCCTGTTTTCGGCTGGCCGGCGGTGCCGCTGACGGTTGAAACGTTTCGGATCATCGCCGGACCTGCATTTGCCATCGCCATGGTCGGGTTGCTGGAATCGATGATGACGGCGAGCGTCGTCGACGATCTCACGGATACGCCAAGCTCGAAGAACCGTGAATGCACTGGTCTCGGCCTCGCCAACGCGGCCGCGAGCCTGTTCGGAGGTATCGCCGGCTGCGGCATGATCGGCCAGACGGTGAGCAACGTGAAATATGGTGGGCGCGGCCGGCTCTCGACGCTATTTGCCGGCGCGTTCCTGCTGATCCTGATGGTGCTCCTGAAGCCGTGGGTCTCCGAGGTTCCGGTCGCCGCGCTGGTGGCGATCATGGTCATGGTGTCGATCGACACGTTCGACTGGTCGTCGCTTAGATCCGTTGTGGTTCATCCCAGGATGTCGAGCGCCGTCATGGTGGCAACCGTTGTCGTCACCGTCTTCACCGCCAATCTGGCGCTCGGGGTGACGGTCGGCGTGCTGCTCAGCGGCGTGTTCTTCACCTTCAAGGTTGCCGGCCTGCTGCGCGTTGACGTGGCGCCCGACCAAGCTGCCGGGCGGTTGACCTATCGCGTGTCCGGCCAAGTGTTCTTTGCCTCCGCCGACGTCTTCGTCGAAGCCTTCGACGTTCAGGATGCGATCGGCAGGTCTGTGCTGATCGACGTGTCCGAGGCACATTTCTGGGACATCACCGCCGTTGCCGCACTCGACAAGGTCGTCCAACGGTTCGGGGCGCACGGCATTGCAGTGGAGATCATGGGCCTCAACCAGGCGAGCGCGACCTTGATCGGAAGCCTCGACAGCAAGGTGATGCTGAAAGAGGTGTGACGGCGCGAGAGCGGGCGGATTTCCTAGAGCATGATGCCGAAAGGTGTGAGCGGTTTTCGGACGACATCCTGTTCTAGCGCGAGACGATCGCGAAATCATCGCCGCCGCCGATTCCCGTGGCGTTCAGCCGTCTGACGGCCAGTTCGATGAATGCCTTGACCAAAGGCGGCAGGTGTCGGCTGCTGGGATAGACGACATGCAAGCCGCCGGCCGGGGTCGTATAGCCGTCGAGAACGCGGCGCAGCCGCCCGTCCTTGATGCAGGCTTCGGCGAATCGGTGCGGCAATTGGGCGATGCCATGGCCGGCGATCGCGGCGGCCATCACCGCCTGCATCTCGTTGGCGGCGAAGCGGCCCGAAACCGCGACCGTTTCCTGACCGTGCGGACCTTGCAGCAACCATTGCGCATGTGTGGCCTGGCCGGCGATGACGCAGTCGTGGCGGGCGAGATCTTCAGGCACACCAGGTGGGCCGCAGCGGGCGAGATATTCCGGGTTTGCGCAGAGAAGGCGGTGCATCGAACCGAGTTTGCGGGCCACCAAGGTAGAATCTTCGAGGACGCCGGTGCGGAAGGCGAGGTCTATACCGCTTTCGACGAGGTTCAGCCTGTCGTCGGTCAGGCGCAGCTCGACGCTCGTCTTCGGGTAGGTCGAAAGAAATTCGAAGATCGCATCCTGGAGGAAGTGGCCACCGAAGCCGACCGGCGCCGATATACGGATCGTGCCGGCAGGCTCGGCCCTCTCTTCGGCAAGCCGCTGGTTGGCGCCCTCGATCGTGCGCAGCGCCTGGCTGCTTTCTTCGTAGTAGAGACGCCCTGAAGCCGTCAGGTTGAGGCTGCGGGTCGTGCGCTGCAGAAGCCGGATGCCGAGTTCGCGCTCGAGTGCGGCGATACGGCGGCTGACCGTCGTCTTCGGCATGCCGAGCAAGCGAGCGGCGGCGGTGAAGCTTCCCGATTCGACGACGCGGGCGAAAATCATGATATCGTTGAGATCGAGCATTGTATCCTGGTATGGTACGATGTTTTCCAATTATACGCCATTATGGTTCAATACGACAGGCCTTACCTCTGCTGCATCAGTCACAACAAGGAGAAGACAGATGAGCAATACACGAAGCGTACTGGTCACAGGCGCCACCGGCCAGCAAGGCGGCGCGGTCGTGCGTGCACTGATCGCGCGAGGCCACCGCGTCAAGGCAATCAGCCGCCGGCCGGAGAGCGATGGCGCAAAGCGGCTGGCTGCGGCAGGGGTCGAGGTCGTCGCCGGCAATCTCGATGACGGGGCATCCGTGGTGAAGGCCGCAGAGGGCGTCGACACCATATTCCTGATGGGCAACAGCTACGAGGCCGGAGCGGACGCGGAAACCCGTCAGGGCATTGCCGCCGCCGATGCGGCAAAGGCCGCCGGCATCGGCCACCTGATCTATTCCTCCGTCGCCGATGCCGACAAGAAGACCGGGATTCCGCATTTCGACAGCAAGTATCTCGTCGAGAAGCACATTGCAGGCCTCGGCATTCCCTACACGATCAGCGCGCCCGTCGCCTTCATGGAGAACACCGTCGCGCCCTGGGCGATCGACGGGCTGCGCCAAGGCGTCTATGCCGCAGCGCTGCCGCCCGCCCGGGTGCTGCAACAGGTCACCATCGATGACATCGGCGCTTTCGTCGCGACCTTGGCCGAGAGGCGCGAGCAGGTGTTCGGCAAGCGTTTCGATATTGCCGGCGACGAATTGTCCGGCGCGCAGCAGGCGAAGATCCTGTCCGAGGTGCTCGGCCGCCCAATCACTTACCGGGAATTGCCGATCGCGGCGATACGGCAGCAGAGCGAGGATACGGCGCTGATGTTCGAATGGTTCGACCTTACCGGCTACGACGCCGATATCGCCGCCCTGCGCCGCGACTTCCCCGATGTCGGCTGGCACAGCTACGCCGACTGGGCACGCGGTTTTGACTGGAGTGTGCTCGATAAGGCTGCTGGGTGAGTTCGCTGTGACACCGGTGATCTGACCGGTGTCACCGACAGGTGATGATGGCCTTGGCCACACTCTCCGTCATCCTTGAGCTATACACTTAAGCCGCGGATCAACGCCATGGCCGCTCACGGGTGCCGCGTGGATGCTCGGGTCAAGCCCGGGCATGACGGAGAGCAAAGGCATGTCCGAACTCTACATCGCAGAATTGAAGCGCGCTGGACTGGCAGATCGACCGTTCCACGCCGCATGGCGATTGTCCTGCTGTTCAAGATCGACGGGAGCCGTCGCTGCCAACGATACCTCACGCCTGAGCGGTCGGCCTAACAACGATGTCGCTGATATCGACATCGGCGGGTTGCTCGATGGCGAAGGCTATGGCGCGGGCGATGGCATCGGGTGAAATTGCCATCTCGTCCATGCGCTTTGCCATCTCGGCCTTGATCTCTGGGCTGGTCATGGAGCCGGTGAAATCGGTTCTTATAAATCCCGGCGAGATGTTGGTGACGCGCAGATGCGGGCCGGCCTCCAGCCGCAGGCCTTCGGCGATGGTGCGCATGGCGTTTTTCGTGCCGGCATAGACGGCCATGGTCGGCTTGATGATGAGGCCGGCGGTCGAGAGCGTGTTGACGAAGTGGCCGGAACCCTGCCGGCGGAACACCGGCAAGGCCGCGGCGATGCCATAGAGCGGGCCCTTGATGTTGACGTCGATCATCTCCTCCCAATCCTCGACCCGCAGTTCATCAAGAAGGGAGATCGGCCCGATGCCGGCATTGTTGATCATCACGTCGATCCTACCATAGCTGTTGCAGGCAAGCGCCACGAGAGCTGTGAGGTCCTCGCGCTTTTTTACGTCCACGGCGAGGCAGACGGCCTCGCCGCCGTTTTCGGTGATACGTCGCGCCAGGGCCTGCAGCCGGTCGGCGCGGCGGGCTCCAAGCACGAGCTTTGCGCCGCGCTCGGCCAGCAGCAGCGCCGTGGCTTCGCCGATGCCGCTGCTGGCACCCGTGATTGCAATAACCTTGTCCTTGATATCAGGCATCTTCGTTCTCCTTTGTGCTTTTGAGGATTGCAGGTGCTGCCTGGAGAATCTATGCTGGTTGCTCCATGATTTCGTCGAGATCGTCCAGAACCCATGATCGATCCCTTGTCCGATGTCTTTTCGCTGCTCGATGTAGAGAGTGCGCGCTGCACACGTTTCGAGGTCGGAGGGCAATGGGCGTTTCGTTTTCCGGCCAAGCCCGCGCTCAAGTTTGTTGCAGTCCTGCGCGGCGCGTGCTCGATCGTTCTGCCGGGTGAGCCGCCATTTTCGCTTGTCGCGGGCGACACCTTCCTGCTTGCCAATGCGCCCGCCTATGTGATCGCCAACGATCTCGATAGGGAGCCGGAGGACGGGATTGCCTTCTTCGACTGGGAGCATTCCAACATCGCCCGGCACGGCGGTGAAGAGACCGCGCTGATCGGCGGCAGCTTCGTCATCGGAGGCAGCAACGCCCGGCTGCTGCTCGACGCGCTGCCGCCGTTCATTCATATCCCGGCCAGCGACCGCGCTGCCGCGCTCCTCGGCATTACGCTCGCAACCCTCGACGACGAACTCGAGGCCGGGCAGATGGGCTCGACGCTGATGACGCGGCGCATGGGCGACATCCTGCTCGTGCAGGCGCTGCGGGCCTATGTGGGCCGGGAGGGTGCTGCCGAAACAGGATGGATCGGCGCGCTGACAAATCCGCAGATCGGCGCGGCGATCAGCCTGATCCACAACAGCCCCGGCCATCGCTGGACGGTCGAGGCGCTGGCGACTCGGATCGGCATGTCGCGCTCCGCCTTTGCGCAACGTTTCAAGGAACTGGTCGGCGTTGCACCCCTCGACTATCTCACGCGCTGGCGCATGCATCGCGCCCGCGAAACCCTGCGCCGGGAGGATGTCTCGGTCGCCGGCCTTGCCTCGGCACTCGGATATTCCTCCGAAAGCGCCTTCGGAAACGCGTTCAAGCGTGTGTTCGGGCGCGCACCGAAGCGCTACTGGTCGGACGCGAAGGTCGGGTGAGAAGGCTGTTCCGCTTGCGAGGGTTGCTGGGGAATCCTATTGTCCGTCGGCAGACCATCGTCCTTGAAGGGGGAGACTTCAATGCCGTCGAGTTTCAATGTCGAAAGTGCCGATGGTTATGAACGGCTGATGGGGCGCTGGAGCAGGAAGCTGGCGCCGATGCTGGTCGATTTCGCCGGTCTCGCGGATGGCGATCGCGTCCTCGATGTCGGCTGCGGCACCGGCAGCCTTGCATTCACGCTGGCGGAAACGCCGGGTCTGCAGGAGATCGTCGCCATCGACTATTCGCCTGTCTTCGTCGAGGCCGCAACGCGACGCAACACCGATCCGCGGATCACGATCCGGCAGACCGATGCCTGTGCACTGCCGTTCGAAGATAATCGCTTCGACAGAGCGATGTCGCTGCTCGTGCTGCATTTCGTGCCAGAGGCGGGAAAGGCGATATCCGAGATGCGCCGTGTGGTGCGCCCGGGCGGCGTGGTCGCCGCGGCCGTCTGGGACCATTATGGCGGCATGTCCGGCATGCGGATGATGTGGGATACGGTGGCGATGCTCGACGAAAACGCTCTGCCCCTGCGCCGCAAATATTGTTTCCAGCCGATGATGCGGCCGGGGGAAATGCAGGAGAGCTTCATCGCGCAGGGCCTGGCTGATGTCGAGGAGACCTCGTTGCTGATCCGTATGGAATATCTTTCCTTCGGGGATTACTGGGATCCGATCGCCGCCGGCGAGGGACCGCTCGGCAAATATGTCGCGGGGCTCGACCCGGCGAAGCGAAAAGCGGTCGATAGCGCCGTCAGGGCCGCTTACGAGGCCGGCGAGCCCGATGGGCCACGGTCGTTCGCATCGGTGGCGTGGGCGTGCCGGGGCAGGGTGCCGGGCGGCGGTTAGGTTGGTTGTGATGACCGGCCGTTACGGCCGCATCCGCCTTCCTGCCGATTGGTCTGAGTGCCCGCTCCACTCTCGCTCATTCCTGTGACGAGCACAGGAATGAGGGAAGAGAGGTTGTGGGTTCCCTCTGGCGTCGATGACAAAGGATAGGTGTCGAGGTTCCCATATCGGGGAATGGGAGCGCCCGATGCTGCCGCGCTTCCGCAAGGCAGCGTCGATCACGTAAAACGTGATGGAACTAGGCCAGTATCGCTGACATTATCCCCGCTGTCTCGACTGCGACCGAGCGCTCCCCGCGCAATAGCAGCCCTTGACAGCCACAACCTGCTCGTTTCGGGCACCCCTTCCGACGGCATCCGGAATTGCCCGCCTCGCCGCCGCTTTCGGACGGAGGAATATCAGATGTCCGCTTTGGAAAGCCTGCGCCGGCTGACGCCGCAGCAGCGCAATACCGTCATCGCCAGCTATCTCGGCTGGACGCTCGACGCTTTCGATTTCTTCATTCTCGTCTTTGTTCTCAAATATATCGCCGAGGAATTCCATACCGACGTTCCCGCCGTCTCGGTGGCGATCTTCCTGACGCTTGCCATGCGGGCGCTCGGCGCATTGATCTTCGGGTTGGCCGCCGACCGCTACGGGCGACGCATCACGCTGATGGCCGACGTGCTGCTCTATTCGCTGTTCGAGTTCCTGACGGGCTTTTCCACGGGGCTCACGATGTTTCTTATGCTCAGGGCGCTCTATGGCATCGCCATGGGCGGCGAATGGGGCGTCGGCGCCTCGCTTGTTATGGAGACGGTGCCGGAGGAAAGCCGCGGCATCGTTTCCGGCATCCTGCAGGCGGGCTATCCCTCGGGCTATTTGATCGCCTCGATCGTGTTCTTCCTGCTCTTCCCGGCCATCGGCTGGCGCGGCATGTTTTTTGTCGGCGCGGTGCCGGCGCTGCTGGTGCTCTACATCAGGCGCAATGTCGAGGAAAGCCCAGCCTTCCTGAAGCGGCAGGCCAAGGGGCGGCGACCATTCCTGACGGTACTGCGCGAGAATATTCCGCTGTTCATCTGGGCAGTGCTCCTGATGACGGCGTTCAACTTCTTCAGCCACGGCACGCAGGATATCTACCCGACTTTCCTCGAAACCCAGCGCAACTATTCGAGCTATACGGTCGGCGCCATCGCCATCGTCTACAATATCGGGGCGATCTGCGGCGGGCTGTTCTTCGGCGCACTGTCGCAGCGGATCGGCCGGAAGAAGGCCATCGTCATCGCCGCGCTGATTGCCGTGCCCGTCGCGCCGCTCTGGGCCTATGCGCCCGGGCCGGTGCTGCTCGCCATCGGCGCTTTCCTGATGCAGTTCTTCGTCCAGGGCGCCTGGGGCATCGTGCCGGTGCATCTGAACGAGCTGTCCCCGGACGAGGTGCGCGGCACCTTTCCCGGCTTCGCCTACCAGCTCGGTAACCTGCTCGCCTCGGGCAATGCAACGCTGCAGGCGGGGCTGGCCGCCCGCTGGGACGGCGACTATGCCTATGCGCTCTTGATCGTCGCGGCCGTGGTGGCGCTCATCGTCGCGGCCCTTGCCGGCTTCGGCTACGAGAAGAAGGATGTCCGCTTCGGCACGGAGGAGGCCGAGGAACCGCATGGCGCGATGCGAATCTAGCGCTGCCTGCGGTTACGAAGGCCGGCGGCCCTTGTCGCCGGCCTTTCCTTGCGGGCTGATATCTGATCGCAGCCGCCCGTTAGGCGCTCACCACGTCGCAGGCGCAGACTCGATCATAAAATGCCTGTCCCCGCCAGACGATGAACGGGAAGAGCCACCAGACCATGGCCGCTATTGTCCAGATGACGTACAACCCAGTCGTACCCTTGTCGGAAGGTATGTATCCGTCGTGGAACATGGCAAGCAATGCGTCGAAGTCTTGCGTCGGATAGATCGGAAACAGCGAGCTTGCGAAAATGGTAGCACTGAAAAGCAAATTCGGGCCGAATTTCAGAATTTCGCGTTTAAGGGCGGAGCCGAGGTTGAGATCTTTCCTATCGATCGATTGCACTCTCAGGAAGAAAACCGCCTTTCCGAATGTGCGACGGCCATTTGCAGAAAAGCAGGCGAAAGCCAGCACGATCAGCCCAATGTTGCCTATGCCGGATATCAAACCGGCAAAGGCTGGTAAGGTTTTGGTTACCGGATTGTTGTCTGCGTCTACAGGCATGGTCAGCACTTGAGCTGGCGTCACGTAGTCCCACGGTTCGATCTGAACCGCTACCTGGAGATATCTCTGCTTTCCGAAACCAAGTTGGCGCACTTCGCAGATCTGGTTGGTGCGAAATTCGTTCAGCTTCAACGGCCAACCTGTGTCAACTCTTTTTGCAAGCTGATCGGGCACCTTCTCTGTGCACTCCATGGAGGTCCAACGGGGGAAACGGAAGTCCAGCGAGAACACCGTTGAGATGTAGTGGACTGTTATGAGGATAGCAGCTTGAAAGATGATAACGTCGACGGCAAAGGCCGCGAAGCGCCGCCAGAAGTGGCTCGACGCTAACGTGATGGGTTCCTGCGCCGCAGCTGTATTATCCATGTGCCCCTGTAGATCCGACGCTTTGAATCGTTCCGACGATAAGTACGAATATCCCGGTGTTTAATACAGTGTTTTGCACTCCATCAGGCTCGTATGCTCTGTTCCCACGCGATTTTACGCTCGGCCGCCGTCTGCTTTTCCGACTCGCGCTTTAGCCGGCCAAGCTGGCCGGTCGCAGCACGGTCATGCTGGAAGGCGAGCCGCCGCGATTCTCGGGCCATCCGGGTCGTCTCGGTGGCGTGACGATATGGCAACCGTCCTCGGGCGTTCCGGGACTTGCCGTCGCGCGGCGGCATGCTAGGTAAGGGCTGCCGGCATCTCCCTGCCGGATCGGTTTTTCCTCCACAGCCCCCGAGTTTCTCCATGTCCTTTTCTCCCGCCGCCGTCTGGCCCGTCGTCATGCTGTTTGCCTCCAACATCTTCATGACCTTTGCCTGGTACGGGCATCTGAAGCACAAGAGCAGCGCGATCTTCCTCGCCATCATCGTCAGCTGGGGCATTGCCTTCTTTGAATATTGCCTGGCGGTGCCGGCCAACCGCATCGGATCGGCGGTCTATACGACGGCTCAGTTGAAGACGATGCAGGAGGTGATCACGCTGATCGTCTTTTCCGGCTTCTCGATTTTCTGGCTCGGCGAGAACCTGACCTGGAACCATGCGATCGGCTTTGCCCTGATCGCAATTGGCGCATCCTTCATCTTCCGTGCATAAACTTTAGCCTTTTCAACAGATTACAAATCGTCCATGTCTAGATATCGCCACATTTCCTACAGATTGGCGTCGCAATCGGCTGGCAGCCTGTCACCTCAAGCATTTCCGGGCACGGAAATGCTCTGGCTTTTGTTTGACGCAATTCCGGACACAAAACCGCGACGCACTTTTGTTGGAATTGCTTAAGCGGTGATCATGAGGTGAACGGCCATGAGCCTGTCTTTCCCAACCATGGCGGCGATCCGGTTCGGTTATGGCTTCCGGCCGGGCGAGGCGCCGCCCAGCAGCAAGGACGAGCTCATCGGCCAGCTGCGCAAGGGGGAGGCGGCGATGCCGGACTTTCCCCTCGGCGGCCCAGACATGCGCCACCAGGCGATTCTCAGCCTGCAGCAGCAGCTCAAGCAGATCCGGCAGGACGCCAAGACGGTGACCGACGATACGACGCAGCGCGAGATCCGCAAAGGGGTGCAGCATCAGGCGCAGCAGCAGTTTCAACATGATGCGAACCTGCGGCTGATGCAGGCGGTGTTGTCGCCGTACGGCTTCTACGAGCGGCTGGCGACCTTCTGGACCGATCATTTCTCCACCAGCGCCAACAAGAGCCTGCCGATGCGCCTCATCGTGCCGCTCTACGAGGCCGAGGCGGTCCGGCCGTTCATATCAGGCAAGTTCGGCGATCTGCTGCGCAATGCCACCGCCCATCCGGCCATGCTGATCTATCTCGACCAGGCGGATTCACTCGGGCCGGATTCGGCCGGCGGCATGAAACGCAACAAGGGGCTGAACGAAAATCTCGGCCGCGAACTGCTGGAGCTGCACACGCTCGGCGCCGGCAGCGGCTATAGCCAGGCGGACGTCACGGCGGCTGCCATGGTACTGACGGGGCTCACCATCGACCGCAAGGAGATGGACATTGCCTTCCGGCCAAATATATCAGAACCCGGCTCGCATGAGGTGCTCGGCGTCAGCTATGGCGGGCGCAGGCGCTCGCGCGACGATTATCTCGACATGCTCGACGATCTCGCGCTCCATCCGAAGACGGCGGCGCATATCAGCCGCAAGCTCGCGGTGCATTTCATCTCCGACCAGCCCGACGAGGGGATGGTGTCCGACATGGCCGAAGCCTGGAAGAAAACGGATGGCGACCTCACCGCCGTCTACACTGCGATGCTCGACCATCCCGCCGCCTGGCGCGACGAGGGCGCCAAGGCGCGCCAGCCTTTCGACTACGTCGTCGCCGGCCTGAGGGCTTTGAATGCGGGACCGGTCAACGGCGTCGTCGGCAGTTTCCTGGCCGCCAACCAGCAGGGTACCGACGAGGGCGACATGGCAGCGAACACGCCTGGCATGGCAGGAGCGCCGGTGCCGACGGATCCCGCCGGCGAGGCGAGGGAGAAGCGCCTCAAAGCCTTCCAGACGGCGCGGGCGCTGGGGCAGGGGGCACTCAAGCGCATGGGGCAGCCGACCTGGCTGCCGCCGAGCCCGGCCGGTTTCGAGGAAGGCTTCTCCGCCTGGATCACCGGCAGCCAGCTCGCTGAGCGGCTGGCCTGGGCAAGGCGGGCCGCGGCCCAGTTCGGTCGCGACCAGGATCCGCGTGAATTCCTGAAGTCGACGCTTGCCGATGCCGCCCGCGACGAGACGATCCGCGTGGTATCGCAGGCGCCGAACAAGATCAGCGGGCTGACGCTGGTGCTGGCATCGCCCGAATTCAATCGCCGCTAAGCAGACTTTCGTTGGCAAGCCAACGCTTCGTCTGCTTAGCTTTTTGGTTTTGTCGCAGGTTCTGGCCGGAAAACCGTTGGACACTTTTCCGGAACCTGCTTAGGAGGCCCCGCCCATGACGCTGCCCACGAACCGGATTTCGCTGTCCCGCCGCGGCTTTCTGACCTCTGCCTGCTGTCTTGCCGCCGCCCCCATCTTCACGCCGGTCACTTTCGCGGCGATGCCGGGTGACAACCGTTTCGTCACCATCGTGCTGCGCGGCGCGATGGACGGGCTGGATCTTGTGCAGCCCTATGGCGATGCCGGCTTTGCGGCGCTCAGGCCGACACTGGCGCTGACGCCCGATACCGGGCTTCTCGATCTCGATGGCCATTTTGGCCTCAATCCAGCGGCCGCCGAGCTGATGCCCCTGTGGAAGAGCCGGGAGCTCGCCTTCGTGCATGCGGTGTCGACGCCCTACCGCGACCAGCGCAGCCATTTCGACGGGCAGGACATGCTGGAATCCGGTGGCGAGCATGTCGCCGAGGAAAAGACCGGCTGGCTGAACCGGGCGCTCGCCGTCATTCCGCGCTCGGATGCGCGCAAGGCGATCGACATCAACACTTCGACGGAGCTGATCCTCTCCGGACCCAACAATGTCGATGTCTGGGCGTCGGATTCCAATCTGGCGCCGGCGCGCGACGAGATGCAGTTCCTGGCGCGGCTCTATGCCGGCGATCCGCCGTTCGCCGAAGCGCTTGCCGAGGCGACGCGGGCCGACAGCGCCTCGATGATGGTCGAGCCGGAGGGGCAGCGCGGCGCCAAGATCGCCGATGTGGCGGCGCTCGCCGGCAACATGCTGAAGGGCGATTACCGCATCGCCAGCTTCTCGATCAGCGGCTGGGACACGCATATCGGCCAGGCCGGCCAGTTCAAGCGGCCGGTGCAGGACCTTTCGCAGGCGATCAATACGTTGAAGACCACGCTCGGGCCTGAGATCTGGGCAAAGACGGTGGTGCTTGCCATGACGGAGTTCGGCCGCACCGTGCGCCAGAACGGCTCAGCCGGCACCGACCACGGCACCGGCGGCTGCGCGCTGTTTGCCGGCGGCGCCATCAACGGCGGCCGCATCCTCGGCCGTTGGCCGGGCATCGGCGACGGCCAGTTGCTCGACGACCGCGACCTGATTCCGACCGCCGACGTGCGCGAGCTCGCCGCGGCGATGCTGTACCGGCAGTTCGATGTGTCTGCCGATGATTTGACGGGGAAGATCTTTCCGGGACTGGGGTTCGACAAGGGATCGCAGTTTCTGCGGGGGTAGGCCCGATCTCGCAAAGCGTGAGCGATCGATCCAGTGAATCGATCGCAGAGGCCGAACGCCCTGAGCCCAAGCGAAAGGGCGGGCGGCATCGGCGACAAGCCTTATCGGCCGGTCATCTTCAGTGCTGCCTCGGGAAGCCGCTCGCCTTGGACTTCGATGCCGGAGAGGGCTGCGTCGATCTCGGCGAGGTCGTCGGCGAGCAGGTCCACGTCTACCGCCCCGAGATTCTCTTCCAGCCGATGCTGCTTCGTTGTTCCCGGGATCGGAACGATCCATGGCTTTTGGGCCAGCAGCCAGGAGAGGGCGATCTGTGCGGGTGTTGCGCCCTTGCGATCGCCGATCCGCCTGATCAGGTCGACGAGCGCAAAATTGGCCTTGCGCGCCTCAGGTGAAAAGCGTGGCACGATGTTGCGGAAATCGCTCGCATCGAACTTGGTGTTCTCGTCGATCTTGCCGGTCAGGAAGCCTGCGCCGAGCGGGCTGAAGGGCACGAAACCGATGCCGAGTTCCTGAAGGACGGGCAGCAGTTCCGCTTCGGGGCCGCGCCAGAAGAGCGAATATTCGCTCTGGACGCCAGTCACTTTCTGAACGGCATGGGCGCGGCGGACTGTCTGAACGCCGGCTTCGGAAAGGCCGAAATGTTTGATCTTGCCGGCCGCGATCAGGTCCTTGACGGCGCCCGCCACGTCTTCGATCGGCACGTCGGGATCGACGCGGTGCTGGTAGAACAGGTCGATGCGATCCGTCTTCAGTCGGCGCAGCGAGGCATCGGCAACCGCCTTGATATGATCGGGGCGGCTGTTCGTGCCGCCGCGGCGTTCACCGGTTTGCTGATCGATATCGAAGCCAAATTTGGTGGCGATGACCACCTGGTCGCGGATCGGTGCGAGCGCCTTGCCGACAAGCTCTTCATTGGCAAAAGGGCCATAGGCTTCGGCCGTGTCGAAGAAGGTCACGCCCTGCTCATGGGCGGTGCGCATCAATCTGATCATGTCGCCTTCGTCGGCGGGCGGGCCGTAGGCGACGCTCATGCTCATGCAGCCGAGACCGAGTGCCGAGACTTGGAGATCGCCGATATTGCGTATTTTCATGGTCGTATCCGCGCTTGTTTTGCGAGGCGAAGGCGAAGAAGCGTCATCGGACGCAGCGGCTGCCCCAGGTCTCGCAGTTGAGTTGACGTGAACTTAGTCCTCGTGTCAGCTTTCGATTAGATGCTGTAATGCGCATGGACCTATAAGGCGGACTAATGAATGCCCCAGGACAACAATTTCAACGAACTCGTCGCCTTTCTCACCGTCGCCAGGGAACGGAGCTTCACCAGGGCCGCCGCCAAGCTCGGCGTGTCGCAATCGGCGTTGAGCCAGACGGTGCGCGGTCTCGAAGAGAAGCTGGGGCTTCGCCTCTTGACCCGCACGACCAGAAGCGTGTCGCCGACACAGGCAGGGGAACGTCTGCTGGAACGGGTTGGACCGAGATTTGAGGAAATCCAGTTCGAGATCGCCGCCTTGAGCGAAATGCGCGAGCGGCCGGCTGGCACTATTCGCATCACGGCAGGCGAGCATCCTGCGATTTCCGTTCTCGCCCCGGCATTGGCGCGATTTCTTCCTGATAATCCCGATATCAATGTCGAGGTGATCGTCGACTACGGCCTGACCGACATCGTCGCGGAGCGTTACGACGCCGGCATCCGGCTCGGCGAGCATTTGGCGAAGGACATGATCGCGGTTCGGATCGGCCCCGAGGTATGCATGGCGGTTGTTGGCGCGCCCTCCTATTTCGACCACCATCCGCGCCCTGATGTCCCGCAAGATCTGACGGCTCACAACTGCATCAATATGCGGCTGCCGACGCACGGGACGATATATCCCTGGGAGTTCGAGAAGGACGGACGTGAACTGCGCGTCCGTGTCGAGGGCCAAACGGTGTTCAATAACATCGCCATGCGGATCGGCGCCGTGCTGGACGGGTTGGGACTGGCCTACATGCCCGAGGACCAGGTTCAGTCCTACATTGAAGACGGGCGGCTGATTCGGGTTCTGGAGGACTGGTGCCAACCCTTCCCTGGATACCATCTCTACTATCCGAACAGGCGGCATGCATCTCCCGCCTTCACCCTGTTCGTCGATGCGCTCCGCTATAGAGGAAAGTAATGCCGATTTTATTCCATCACGGCTTATCAACAGCTCGTGATTAATTAGTCCGCCTAATAGACCCTAGCTGTCCGAGGCGTCTAATCCTTTCGGTCCGTTGCCGTTACCTTCTCGCCATCTGAAACGAAGCGAGAAGCCTACATGCGATATGGATTGTCCAACACCCTGGCCGCATTGCTGCTTGCCTCAGCGCAGCTTGCCGCGCCATTGGCGACAGCTGCCGATGCGGTAAAGCCCGAGCCATTGGTTATCCAGGAGCAGGGCAGCTTTGCCGTCGGAGGAACCAGCACGACGGCGCCCGGAACTTTCGACCCGCTGAAACCTCTCGATCCCTCGGGGCAGACCTATCACGGCGATCATGCCTTTGTCTTCTATCAGGTGCCGGCAAACCCGCGTCAGTATCCGATCGTGATGTGGCACGGTGCCGGACAATTCTCCAAGACCTGGGAGACGACGCCCGACGGCCGCGAAGGCTTCCAGAACATCTTCCTGCGTCGAGGTTTCTCCACCTATCTCGTCGACCAGCCGCGCCGGGGCGGGGCGGGACGGAGCATGGCCCAGACAACAGTGAAGCCGACGCCAGACGAGCAGCTCTGGTTCAACCAGTTCCGTGTCGGCATCTGGCCGAACTATTTCGACGGCGTGCAATTCTCCCGTGATCCGGAAGCGCTGAACCAGTATTTTCGCGCGATGACGCCGAACACCGGGCCGTTCGACATGGACGTCGCGTCGAATGCGGTGGCAAAGCTGTTCGAGAAAATCGGTCCCGGCATTCTTTTCACTCACTCGCAGGGCGGCGGACCGGGCTGGCTAACGGCCATCAAGAACGACAGGGTTAAAGCCATCGTCGCCTTCGAACCCGGCAGCAGCTTCGTGTTTCCGGCAGGCGAGGTCCCAGCCGCTATGCCGAGCGCCTTCGACACCCTGAAGGGCGTGCCGGTGCCGATGGACGACTTTCTCAAACTGACGAAGATCCCGATCGTCATCTACTACGGCGACAACATTCCCGACCAGCCGACAACGATGCCGGCGCAGGACAGCTGGCGGGTGCGCCTGGCAATGGCGCGTCTGTGGCGCGACACGGTGAACAGGCATGGCGGCGATGTCACCGTCGTGCACCTTCCCGAGATCGGCATCCGCGGCAACACCCACTTCGCGTTCTCCGACTTGAACAACGTAGAGATCGCCGATCTGGTCTCGACGTTCCTCCGCGAGAAGAAGCTCGATTGAACGCGCTGCCGCGAAGGTGAAGGATTCGCGAGGCATCTCTTCTGATCCTGGAAACCATGAGGTGAAGACCATGAAACAACTGTTGGGAAACCTGATGCTGTCGGCCAGCATGATGCTGGCCGTTCTGCCGGGCGTCGTCAGTGCTCAGACACCGGCAGAAGGGGACGACAAGTCACGGCGCTCACGCGCCCAGCAGCTGATGGGCGCGACCGCGCCGAAGCTGGCTGAACTGACCGACGACGTCCTCTATGGCGACATATGGGAGCGCCCGCAGCTGTCGAAGCGGGATCGCAGCCTGGTCACTGTTGCCGCGCTGATCGCCATGAACCGGCCCGACCAGCTCAGATCCCATCTTGCCATGGCCCGCCAGAACGGTGTGACCGAGGACGAGCTGATCGAGACGATCACCCACCTTGCCTTCTACGCCGGCTGGCCGAATGCGGTCTCGGCCGTTGCCGTCGCGAAAGACGTGTTCGGACGTGAATGAGACGAGCGGCCTTCCGCTTTTGCCGAAGCCGGTCGCCCGAATCTTCCGCACAAAACCAGGAAAAGACTTCCATGCGTCATCTCATCAAGCGCATTTCCATTCTCTTTGCCATGGCCGGCGCCGTAGTTCTGGTCGGGTGGAAGGTCGACGCCGAGCCGAACCGGACGACGCTGCCCGAATTGGCAGGCCTTGTTCACTACACGACCGTCAGGCGCGGCAACGTGACTGAGCACATCATGACGACGAACGAAGCCATCCAGGCGGTGAAGAACGGGCAGCCTGTTCCAGACGGTACGCACTTCGTGCTGGTCGATTACCGTGATGGGGAAGTCTATCGCACCTTCGTCATGGAAAAGGGTCCCGGCTGGGGCGGCGATTATGACGAAGACCGTCGCACTGGCGACTGGCAGTTCCAATGGTTCAAGCCGGACGGCAGCGTCAACATGGCCGAGAACACGGCGCGGTGTCAGTCCTGTCATTCGTCCAGGGCCGATGAAGACTTCCTCTACACTCTCGACGCTCTCAAGGAATTTGACGGAGCCGTCATTGACTAGGCCGGATCGTATCCCCGGCGGGGGCGTCGCATAGTGAGTCCTTTTTTCGTGATCCGCCTCGTGCTCGACTTCACCGCGGCCGGACTGCTTTTTGTCGCGCTCGCCTATTGGTGGCTCGACAACACCACGCACGAGTTGATCGGTACTGGCATGTTCGTCCTTCTCGTCTCGCACAACGTCTTCAACAGGCGATGGTGGGCGCGGCTTCCAAAGTCGGTGCGCGGCAGGCCGAGTTTTCTGACAATCGCTTCGAATATCTTGACCGCCTTGGCGATATCAGCATTGCTGGTGACCAGCGTGCTGATTTCCCGCACGGTATTTGCTTTCCTTCCCTTGAGCGGTGGGCCGACGGCGCGCGAAATTCACATCCTCGCGGCCTATTGGGCGTTCATCCTCGCAGCCGTCCATCTTGGCCTTCACTGGTCGATGATCATGGTGGTCACTGGGAAGCTCTTACGGGTTGGGCCGCCAAACGCGATCCGGACCGCATGCCTTCGTGCCGTTGCGGGCGCAATTGCGGCATACGGCATTCACAGCATATTCGTCAGGGGAATCGGAGACCGGCTCATGGCCCGGCCGTCGATCGATTTCTGGGACTTCCAGGAGTCCACGATCGCGTTCTTTTTGCATCACATCGCGATACTGGGGGCGTGTGCATGTGCTGCTTACTATGCGGCTGTCTGGCTTCGATGGGCAGGTGCGATGCGTCGGGTGACGGATGCCGGCCAGTGATGTTTGTGACGGCTGTGGGGATATGGAGTTTGCGGCTGCCCGGCCCTTCGCTTGGGCTCTGGGCGTTCGACCTTGCAATCGATTCACTGGATCGATTGCCCCGCGCTTCGCGGGACCACGTCTCACCCAAGAACATCATAGAGGCGGAAGATGAAGCTTATCTGGTAGATCAGGTTGGCGATGACGAAGGTGGCGTGGAAGCGGCGGTTGGGAGTCCAGGCGGCGATGGTGCAGAGGATGATGTAGACAATGTTGCGCGCGGGATATTCCCAGCCGAGAGAGAGGATGCGTTCATGACCTTTGACCGCCGTATCGAGAATATCGACGGCGTAGGTCAGGCCGAGGATGCCGAAGAACCATTTGCGCCGGGAAATGAAATATTCTTCGTAGCCGCCATATTCGTCGAGCGAGGCAGGAAAGAGCAGGGCGCAGAGCAGGAAGAACAGGCTGCAGAAGCAGATCAGGAAGAGATAGATGCCGAAGCCGATGGCCGGCACGGCCTGCAAGCGATATTCCCACCACCAGATATGGATGATGAACAGGAACATCGACAGCGCCCAGCCGAGATGGATGGGGTAGACCTTGGCCTTGGCTGGATGCTGGACGATGCCGGCAACGCCGGTCAGCACCCTGGCGAGCGAAAGGCTGATGACCATGCCCATCACCACCTTGATGTGAAGGAAGACCTCCGGCGAACTGACCGTTTCCATGTTGTCGATCCCCGGCCTGTCACTCCTCGGGGACTTGCTTGGGCTTGCCCTCTTCGTCGAGCGCCACCATGATGAAGGTGCCGGCCGTCACTTTTTCCATTTTGGCATAACGGGCGCGGTTCGCCCAGGCTTCGACGCAGAGCGTGATCGAGGTGCGGCCGACGCGCTCGATATCGGTATAGACCGACAGCGTATCGCCGATCTTGACCGGCAGCTCGAAAGCCATCTCCTTGACGGCGGCAGTGACGACACGGCCCCTGGCGCGCTCAGTGGCGCGGATGCCGGAGGCAAGGTCCATCTGCGCCATGACCCAGCCGCCGAAGATATCGCCAGCCGGATTGGCATCACCGGGCATCGCAAGTGTGCGCAGCGTCAGTTCGCCTCTCGGCTTGGCGGCATCGGTCATCAAGTTTTCTCCATCTGGGTGCGGCGTCGGGCCGGCGATTCACTGGAGAGCACCCTAGTGCAAAGGCCGTGGGCTGTAAAAGACAGCAATGCCGGGTGCTAGAGGCAGCCGGCGGGAAAAATGTTGCCGCCTTTGCCGATTGAAATTTCATTCGATTTCAAATGGTTGAATTTTACGGCTGTCACCTGACCTTACGTTATTTAATGGCCTTCTAATTAAGCTTTACGCTCCAGTAATTCCGGCAATTCAGAATGCGATCGATCTCAAATACAAGAATCGCCGGGAACCTCATGCGCAACGTCAAGATTTCCACCCGTCTCTACTGCCTCGTCGGATTCACGCTTGCCGTGCTTGCGGCGACGATGGTCTTCTTTCTGAACTATTCCTATTCCGAGCTGGAAGCGGAGCGGAAGGCGGGGCTGGCGCAAATGGATGCGACGGCGCTCGGCATCTTCGACAAATATTACAAGATGGAACAGGCGGGCACGATGACCCGCGAACAGGCGCAGGCGGCCGCCAAGGACGTGATCGGCGCGATGCGCTACGGCGCCGACGGTTATTTCTGGATCAACGACATGCGTCCCACCATGGTGATGCACCCGATCAAGCCGCAGCTGAACGGCACCGATATCTCCCAGATGAAGGATCCGACGGGCAAGTTCCTGTTCGTTGAGTTCGTCAACAAGGTGAAGAAGGACGGCAAGGGCTTCGTCGATTATCTTTGGCCGAAGCCGGGCGCCGACCAGCCAGTGCTGAAGTATTCCTATGTCGCCGGTTTCGAGCCCTGGGGCTGGATCGTCGGCACCGGTGTCTATGCGGATGATCTTGCCGCGCTCTATCGCCAGAACGCGATGTGGGCCGCAGTGCTCTGCCTGCTTGGCGCCGCCGCCACGATCGCGATCGCCTATGCCATCGTGCGCAGCGTCACGGCGCCGATCGCCCGGCTGAAGGCAGCGATGAACGCGATTGCCGCCGAAGAAGCATCGGTGGAGATCGCCGGCAGTGACCGTCGCGATGAGATCGGCCAGATGGCCAAGGTGCTGCTGGTGCTGCGCGACTCCGTCGATGAGCGTAGCGCGCTGCGCGGGCGGGAAGACGATAGGCAGCGGCAGATCGAGGAAGAGCGTCGCGGCAACGAGGCAAGTCTGCGTTCGGCGTCCGAGCGGCAAACTCTAGCGATGCAGGCGCTCGGCGTCGGCCTGGAGAAGCTTGCGGGCGGTGACCTGACGGTTGCGATCGGCGATATCGGCGAGGATTACGCCAAGCTGAGGGGCGATTTCAACGCCGCTGTCGATGCACTGAACGGCGTGATCCATGCGATCGCCGAATCGAGCCATGTCGTCAACGAAAGCGCTTCCGACATCAGCGAGGCGACCGGCAACCTGTCGAAGCGCACGGAGCAGCAGGCGGCCGCACTCGAAGAGACGGCGGCAGCGCTCGACGAGATCACCGCGACGGTCAAGACGGCATCCGAACGGGCGAACGAGGCGCGCGAGATGGTGGCCGAGACCAAGGCAAGTGCCGGAAAATCCGGCGAGATCGTCCGCAATGCGGTGACCGCGATGGGCCGGATCGAGGATTCCTCCAACCGCATTGGTCAGATCATCTCGGTCATCGACGAGATCGCCTTCCAGACGAATCTTCTGGCGCTGAATGCGGGCGTCGAGGCCGCACGTGCCGGCGAAGCGGGCCGCGGCTTTGCGGTCGTTGCGCAAGAGGTGCGCGAACTCGCCCAGCGTTCCGCCAATGCGGCCAAGGAGATCAAGGAACTGATCAGCCGATCGGCGACGGAAGTCGAGGGCGGGGTGGCGCTGGTGCGCTCGACGGGCGAAGCGCTGCTGGAAATCGAGGCGCTGGTCAATCAGGTCAACGACCACGTCGCCTCGATCGCCACGGCGGCACGCGAGCAGTCGACCGGGCTGAACGAGATCAACGGTTCCGTCAACCATATGGATCAGATGACCCAGCAGAATGCTGCAATGGTCGAGGAGACGACGGCGGCAAGCCGCACGCTCGCCGACGAGAGCACCCAGCTGAAGACGCTGCTTGCGAATTTCCGCCTGCGCGGGGAGCAGTCAGCAGGAACCCGATACACACGGGCAGCGTGAGGAAGCGGAGAGATCAAAGGCCGGGAAACCGGCCTTTTTCAATTCCGTCGCGTTCAGATTGTGCCGGTAAGTTTTCATTCACCGTTTTTAATTAAAATTAGAGTGAGTTTTTTCGGTCACTGCCCAGCCAGCCTGCGGAAGCGATAAGAGTATGGCGTTTGTTTCCTTTCCTCGGCGAACCCTTTTGCCCGTTATCCTTTCGGCGGCGCTGACCACCTGTTCGATCAGCGACGGACTGGTGCCGCCGGCCAATGTCGACAACGGCACCAGGGTCAGCTCGATCTCGCCCGCGCGGGCGCCAGCGGCGCGCATGGCGCCCTCGGTCCGAATGGCACCTGTGGAAAGTCAGGCCTCCTATCCGATTTCCAGCGCGCCCGTTGGCCAGGGCTCCGTCGATTACCTTGACACGCCGAACCTTGCCGGTACCGGCCACGCTGCACGAGCCGCTCCGCCGCAAACCGCACCGGGGCGCAAGCTGCCGATGATCGACAGTGACGAGGCGCTGGCGCAGCAGAACCAGAACTGGGGCGGCACGCAGGATCTTGCGATCCCATCCGGCGGCGTCAACATGGATGATGAGCTCGGGGCCGAGCCGGTCGTCGGGCTGGCGCAGGAACAACAGCAGCAGATCGCCGAGGGCAATGCCACCGAGCCTGTTGTCGACGGCATCGGCACCGAAAATCCGACGCAGCTCAACCAGCCTATGCGCCAGCCCGCGCAGCAACCAATGCCGCAGCCGGCTGCGCAGACGCAGATGAGCCGGGCGCCCGCCTGGAACGACGGCAGCCCGGTGGTGGCGCCGACCCGTGTTCCCGAAGAGGACGAGAGCGAAGAGGTCGCGATGCTGCGGCCGAACAATCCGATGATGAGCGAGCCGGCGGCACCCGTCGATCCCAGCGTCATGCCATCGTCCGAGCTTGCCTGCCGGCGCGAGCTGAAGCGCATGGGCGTGCTCTTCGACGACAAGCCGCCGATTTCGAACGGCCCGGCCTGCCAGGTGCCTTATCCGGTGTCGCTGAAGGGGCTTTCCGGCAATATCGGCGTCCGCCCGGCTGTAACGCTGAACTGCCAGGTGACGCTCGCCTTCGCCAAATGGGTCAAGAACGAACTGGCACCGTCCGCCCGCTACCGTTACTGGTCCGGCATCAAGACGATCCAGCCGCTCGGCGGCTATTCCTGCCGGCGCATGAACAACAGCCGGCAGAAATACAATCCGATGTCGGAACACGCCCGCGGCAACGCCATCGACGTCGGCAAGTTCGTGCTGAAGAACGGCCACGAGATCGACGTGCGCAAGAAGGGCCTGTTCTCGCTGCGCGAGGGGCGGCTGCTGAAGGCGGTGCGCAGCGACAGCTGCCGCTATTTCAACACCGTGCTGGGGCCTGGCAGCAACCCGGAGCACTGGAACCACTTCCACTTCGATCTTCGCTCCCGCAAAAGCGGCAAGGCCTATTGCGACTGATGCATGTCCTCCTGAACCATGCGGCGGATGCTGATGTTGAGGCCGCAATTGGGCCGGCTGGCAGAAAACGGTTCATCCCCGCCGCAGGGCACGCTATAGATCGGCCAGGCGGATTGCCGTTTCGAGAGTTTGATCCATGAGCTATGATTTCCACGTCGGCCAGAAGGTCGTCTGCATCAACGATACCTTCAAGCATGTCAGCATCGACCAGCTCATCCGCAAAGGCGAGATCTATACGATCCGCTGGGTGGGCGAATATACCCATTATATCGACGGCACCTTCATCGGGGTGAAGCTTGCGGAAATCAATCGCGGCAATGACGACGGGCCGGAGGGTTATGGTGCTGCCGACATGCCCTATCGCGCGACGCGCTTCCGGCCGTTGGTGAAGGACAAGATCGGATCGCTGCGCAAACTTCTGGCCCCGACGCCCGATGCGCCGGTGGAACCGAAGGAAAAAATCAGGAAGAAAGAGAAGGTCTGAGCGCCGCTCGGCGACATCGGCATTTCCCCGACTTTATGCGCGCGACATCAACGCCGTGATGACGCGATTGTGCCTTCAGGGTGCCTGTGCAACAGTCCGCGTCGGACATGTTGAGGAGGGGCCGTGAGACCGATTTCGAGAATTCTGGCGCTTTGCGCCGCCATCGCCATCATGATCTCGGCAGCGGGGGCGGCGTCAGCCGATCCGCTGGTTTTCAACTATCATGGATGGCAGGTCGATCTCACCAACGCCAAGGGCGCGGAGCCCGACCTGGAGATGGTCGCGGCCGTCAAGCGGCAGCTCGACATTGTCGAGCATGTCGATCTTAAACCCGATGTTCTCACCTTCATGCGCACGATCAGGATCTGGGCCAACCCAGCCGCCGCAAAAGCCGGGCCCGGCCATTACAGCAGCAAGACCGGCATCGACCTGCGCGTCAAAAGTCTTGCGCCCGACAAGCCGATCATCCTGCATGAACTTCTGCATGCCTACCACGACCGGATGCTTCCGGGCGGATTCGACAATCCCGATGTCAAGCAATTCTTCGATATCGGCCGGCGGGTCTGGCCGGGCGATTCCTACATGATGAGCAATGGTCACGAGTTCTTCGCGGTCACGGCCAGCGTCTACCTGTTCGGTGACATCGATCGGCCGCCTTATTCGCGCAGCCAGCTGCGAGAGCAGCAGCCGCGATACTACCAGTGGCTCGCCACGCTGTTCGACGACGGCCGGCCGCGCTCGTAACGTCGCAGCAGATGCAGTGATCGGATCAGGCCGTCTTCCTGCTCAAGAACAGCGCAGTTTCCTTGCGGACCTCAAGCACGCCGTTGCACTGCCTGAACGCATCGGCAATGGCTTGACGGAACTTGGTGAGCTGCAGTTCGCCGGCGCCATCGCCGGGTGGATAGGAGGTGAGCGCCAGGAATACATCCTCGGGCTCAGTGATCCGCAGGCTTGCCGGATGCTGCGACATGCTCACGTTTCCAAATTGCGACCGCATCAATCGTTCGGCAGCGTCATATCCGAAGGCTTCGGCAGCCGGATCGGATGGGGCACTGCCGAATATCGTCGTTAGCTCGTAGATCTCGCGCATATTGCCGGCGCCGTTGGTTGTTACCGCGAGTAAGCCGCCTGGTTTCAGCACTCTTGACATGTCCGCGATGCCGGCGGCCGGGTTGGGCAGGTGATAGAGCATATGCATCGCGACCACGGCATCGAACACGCCATCTTCGAAGGGGAGTGCGGCTGCGTCGGCTTGGCAACCCCGGACGGAGCCGAATGGCAGGGCGCTGCAACGCGCCACCGCCTCGTCGACCATGCCTTGTGAAAGGTCGGCGAGCGTCAGGTCAAGATTCTCCGGCAGCAGACCTGCCGTTGCTGCCCAGAACCAGGCCGGCCCGCAGCCGACGTCGAGGACACGAGCGCCTGGCTTCAGGGACAACCGCGCCGCAACCCATGGAAACCAGGCCGTCTCGGCGATGGTGTATTGGCTGTGCAGCCGAGCCCGCGCGGCGAGCTTCCGGCTGTCCCCATACTGTCCCGCATTGTCTGCTGTTATGGAGGACATGTCATCTCTGCGGGCTTTTCACGGGCGCCACCTCGCGCTTGCCGGCAGAACCTATAGGGGGCTCTCTTCCCGGGCAAGACGTGACTTTGCTCAGCGGGTAGGTCTGCTCGCGCAGCTGCCGTCGAGGATTGCCTTGATGTGATGGGTTTGGCGGAGAAACAAATCGTATCCGATTAAATCGGAATGTTGTTGACATCGGTTTTGGTGCGGCGTATTAGAGCGCATCCGATTTAATCGGATGCGTAATAAAAACCGAAAGGATATCACCATGACCGAGAAGCTTCTCTTTACCGGCAAAACCCACATCTCCGGCGGCCGCAACGGCTCTGCACGCAGCAGCGACGGCACGATCGACATCAAGCTGCCGCAACCGCATCCAGCTGCCGAAAACCTGTTCGGCATCGCTTGGTCGGCCTGCTATATCGGCGCCATCGAGTTCGCCGCCTCGCAGCGAAAGATCACGCTGCCGGCCGGTCCCGAGGTCGATGCGGAGATCGATCTTAACGTCGATAACGGTTCCTTCTTCCTCAGGGCGCGCCTCAATGTCAGCCTGCCCGGCATCGATCGCGACGACGCGCAGGAGCTGATCGAGGCAGCCCATGGCATCTGCCCTTATTCCAAGGCGACACACGGCAATATCGACGTCGAAACCAAGCTTGTCTGAGCGCGGAAGGGTAGACCTCACCGCCAGAGGATTTGATGCTGAGGGCCTGCCGATCGCCGGCAGACCCCTTCCTGAGATAGCAGGCACCGGAAATCTTGCCGATCTGGAGAATACGCCATGATCAATAGCCACGCCCAACCGCACCAGGCCTATGACGAGTTTTCGCTCGTGCTCGATCCTGATGTCTATGAGCCGTTGCCCGATGACTGGCTGATCGGCATCACCGACGTCCTCAGCTCGACCGCGGCGATCCGGTCAGGGCGCTATGAAGACGTCAACTATGCCGGCGCATCTGTTATCGCGGCGCTCGGCAATGCCTGGGGTTCGTTCGATTTCCCCTTCGTGTTTCGTGGGGATGGGGCGGCATTCGCCTTGCCGCCGCACGGCATCATGGCCGCGACCTCGGCGTTGCGGCAGGTCGCGAGCTTTGCAAGAAGCGATCTCGATCTTTCCCTTCGGATCGGGCTGCTGACCGTGCGTGAAATCCGCAATAGTGGGCGCGACGTCAGAATTGCCCGCTATGCGGTTTCGGAAAAAGCGACCTATGCGATGTTTGCAGGGGGAGGGCTCAAATGGGCGGAGCAGCAGATCAAGAGCGGCCGGTATCTGGTCAAGCCGGGCCGCTACGCGACGAAGCCTGATCTGGCTGGCCTCAGCTGTGACTGGACCCCGTTCCCAAGCCAACGTGGCGAGATCCTGTCGCTGCTGGTCGAGCCAAGCGACCATATCAGTCCCGAGGTCTTTGCGGCGCTGGGGAAACGTGTGCTTGCGGTTTTCGATGCCGCGCCGCGCCAGTCTCATCCGCTTCCCGGCGGTGTTCCTTTGTCAGGAGAAAGTGGGAAGCAGGTCGATGCGAAAGGCTGGTCGGAGGTCGCCGCCAATTCGGATTTCCGCAAGTTCGACGACGGTTTGCGCCTGACGCTGGACTGCACGCCGGAACAGATCGACAGGGTCGAAGCGATCCTCGTTCCGGCAAGGGCGCGCGGCGAGATCAACTTCGGACTGCACCGCCAGTCGCATGCGCTGATGACTTGTCTCGTGCCATCGGACAGGCCGGATTCGCACCTGCATTTCCTCGACGGGATGGGCGGCGGTTATGCGAGGGCGGCCGAGATGATGGAGGCTGGTGCGCTTGGCGACGTCCAGCATCATGCGCGCTGAAACCCGTTCAGCCGGCGGGACGTCGTGACCGCCAAGCGACCTAAGCGGGTGTGCCTGGTTCCCGCATGGCCAGGTTTGCCAGCATCTCAGTGAGCTGAGGCAAGGCCAATTCGGCTTCTTTTTCTATCGCGGCGGCGGTGAACCATCTGAGCTCGGTGTGTTCATCACCGATAAGTCGCGGCCGGCCGTGCCATTTATCGACGTGATAGACATGGAACGTGACGGATGCTTCGGGCGGGCCTCCCGATCCGAACCGTCCTGCAAACTGCCAGAGCTCCGGCGTCACGCCTATTTCTTCCATCAATTCCCGGCACATTGCCGTCTCGGCGTCTTCACCCTCTTCGATATGGCCGCCCGGGAGGCTCCAGCGATCCGGGTGCACCTTGCGCTCCGAACTGCGCCTGGCCAGAAGAACGGTTCCGTTCCGGCTCAAGACGCCCATCGCGATGTCGGGCATGCATTCTCCTCTCCTCATCAATCTCGCGCCGATGCTGCCCGCAGCCACGGCTCTTTGCAATGACCAGTCGTCCATCGAGACAGTCGAGGTACAGCCTGACAGGGTAAGTTGACCCCTGTATTGCCCGGGCGCATAGTCCCCGGACAGACGCGAATGACCTGCTGCTGCGAACGAGGTCGGTCAGTCGATCTTCGTCCGTTTCCGAACAGATCAAACGGAGAGGAGAGCGTCATGCCACCCACATCCCTATCAACGCCCACGCGGCGCGAGCTGCTTGCGGCCACGGCCGCCGCCGGAGCCATGACCATGCTTGCAGGGACGCGCATCGCGCAGGCGAATGGTGATGGGCTTATCCCCTTCAGCGTCAATTTTCCCGAGGATCAGCTTGACGATCTGCGCCGGCGCGTCGTGGCCACCCGTTGGCCTGACAGGGAGACCGTCGCGGACGATACCCAGGGCGTGCAGCTCGCAACGATCCAGAAACTCGCGAAGCATTGGGCGACGGATTACGACTGGCGCAAGATGGAGGCGCGGCTCAATGCCTTGCCGCAATTCATCACCGAGATCGACGGGCTGGATATCCACTTCATTCACGTGCGCTCCCAGCATAAAAATGCGCTGCCGTTGATCGTCACACATGGATGGCCTGGCTCGATCATCGAGCAGCTGAAGATCATCGAACCGCTCACGGATCCCACGGCGCATGGCGGGAGCGAAGACGACGCATTTGACGTGGTGATCCCGTCTTTGCCGGGCTACGGCTTTTCCGGGAAACCGACGGGGTCGGGGAACTGGAACCCGCCGCGCATCGCGCACGCCTGGGTGACGCTGATGCAACGTCTCGGCTACACGAAGTTCGTGGCGCAGGGTGGCGACTGGGGCAACGCGGTCACCGAATTGATGGCGGTGCAGGAGCCGCCGGGATTGCTCGGCATCCACACGAACATGGCGGCCACGGTTCCGGCTGACATCGCCAAGGCTCTTGCCGCCGGCGGCATGCCGCCAGCCGACCTGTCGCCGGACGAAAGGCGCGTCTTCGATCAGCTCGACGATTTCTACAAGAATGGGCTGGGCTATGCCATCGAGATGAACAACCGGCCGCAGACGCTCTACGGCATCGTCGACTCGCCGGTCGGGCTTGCGTCGTGGATGCTCGATCACGACATCCGCAGTTACCGGATGATCGCCCGCGTTTTCGACGGAGAGCCCGAGGGGCTGACCAAGGACGATATCCTCGACAACGTCACGCTCTACTGGCTGACGAACACCGCAATCTCCTCGGCACGCCTCTATTGGGACAACGCGCACCATCCGTCGGGCGGGTTCTTCGACCCCAGGGGCATCAAGATCCCGGTGGCGGTCAGTGCTTTTCCCGATGAGATCTACCAGGCGCCGCAGAGCTGGGCGGAGAAGGCCTATCCGAAGCTCATCCACTACAACCGGCTGCCGAAGGGCGGTCACTTCGCCGCCTGGGAACAGCCGATGGCTTTCACTGCCGAGCTTAGGGCTGCGTTCCGGCCGCTGCGGCAGTAGACCCAGGCGAGATCAGGCGACTGATGCCGCGATCACGATTTCCCCGGTTCGCCCTGCGTTGACCGCAGCAGGTTGTCTCGCAGCGTCGTCACCGATTTCTGCACGACGGGAAAGTCGTCGCCGAGGCCGATGGCGCCAAGCAGCGCGTTGCCGGGATCGGTTTCTACCAGTTGGCGTCCTGCCGGCGTCAGGCTGACCCGCACCTGCCGTTCATCGGCGGGATCGCGGTGACGGGTGATAAAACCATTCGACTCCAGTTTCTTGAGGATGGGCGTCAACGTGTTGGATTCGAGGAACATCTTTTCCCCCAACACGCCGACGGTCTGGTCGTCCTCTTCGGAGAGGGCCACCATAGCGATATATTGGGTATAGGTCAGGCCAAGCTCGTCCAGGATTGGCTTATAGGCGCGGCCGAAGGCGAGATTTGCCGAATAGACCGCGAAGCACAGGAAATTCGAAAGTTTCCGGCCGTCCTTGCCCGCCGGCGGGGAGGCGGGCGCGGGCATATCCGGCCCCTTAGCTGCTTTAGATGTCGGCATCGGTCCATCCTGTCCGGGCTTTCTAACGATGAGACCTATATAAATCGTATCCGATTAAATCGCAATAGTGTCGAAGTCGGTTTTCGATCCTGCCGTGGTGACCCGACAAAGATCAGCGGAAACTCCTGGGAGGCTTGCCATACTTCTTGCGAAAAGCGGTCGCGAAATGGGCGGAGTCGGAGAATCCGATTTCAAAGGCGATTGCCGTCATGGGCAGTGTGCTATTTTCGACCAGAAACCGGCCATAGCGCAATCGCGTCTCGACGATAAAGCGCTTCGGGGTCATGCCGATATTGTCCTGGAAGAGACGCGCGAACTGGCGTGGCGACAGGCCGACCATAGAGGCCACCTGTTCCGGTGAGACGTCGCGGCCTTTCCGACTCTCGATGAGAACGACGGCTCGCTGTATGCGCGAATCTTCTGTGCGGCGAAATGTTGTGGCGCGGCCGTGATCGAAGACGCTCATGTGCTTCTGCTCCGTGAGCGAAAGCTGGTGCACGGCCTTGGCCGCCCGATCCGGTCCGCAATGCGTGCGGATGAGTTCAGTCATCAGCGACAGGATCGATACGCCGCCAGGCACGGTAATGCGACCGTTTTCGATCAGGAAATCATCGCGCGTGGAGAAGGCAAGACGCGGAAAGGCAATCCGGAAATCCTCCGCATGAAACGGATGAACGCACGCCTTGCGTCCGGCAAGGAGTCCTTCCTGCGCCAAGACGAAGGCGCCCGTGCAAACACCAATTACCGGGACACCCGCCGATGCCGCCACCCTGAGATAGTCGCGATGCTTGCCGGGTGCGGCGCGCAGATGTGGCAGCAGGCCACCGATGACCACGACGTAGTCGAAGTCGGTCGGGTTAATGTAGGGCGCATCGGCGTGGACCCGAATGCCGCAGCTGGCGACCGCTGCATGGCCCGGAGCCCCCATGATCGACCAGCGACAATGTAATGGACGGGAATTGTCGGCGAAGTCCGCCGCATGCCTGAGAGGCTCGACGATACCCGTCAGCGACATCATCGGGAAGGTCGGCCAGAGGAGAATGCCGACGGAGAGATCGGCCTTTCGGTCGCGTGCGACCAGAAGTCGCTCGGCCCAAAGATCGTCGAGCCAGCGCACATAGTCTGGCTCGCCGGCGGATGCTTCAGGAGGTTGCTCGGATGTGATCATGGCGCAGCCATGTCCTTTTTTCAAAGAAAATGTCTGATTTATAAAATTCAGGCGCGGTCTTCGGTGTCAAGTTTCTTCTCGTCGAACGCGACATCCGGGGAGCAGAAACCACCGGACCGGGGAACCAACAAATCAAGGATCACAGAACAATGGCACTTTCTCTTTCGAGAAGGATGGTGACGTGCGCTCTGCTGGCAGGCAGCTTCATGTCCCTTTCATCTATCGCCAATGCTTTCGAACTTGCCGAGCAGGGCAAGCTGACGGTTGCCTTCACCGGCGACATGCCCGGCTCCGGCTGGCAGGACGGGAAGCTGATAGGCTACGACGGTGAAATCATGCAGCGCATTGCCGACAAGCTCGGCCTCAAGATTGAGCCGGCGCTCATGGAATGGTCGGGTACGATCGCCTCCGTTCAGTCAGGCCGCGTCGACGTCATGCTCGGCACCATGGGCTGGACCGAAAAGCGTACAAAGATCATGAGTCTGTCCGAGCCGATCCACTACTTCAAAAATGGCATCATGCAATCGACGAAGACGAGTTGGGACAAGCTTTCCGATCTGGAAGGCAAGAAGATCGGCACGATCACCGGCTTTTCGTTCATTCCGGAATTGAAGAGCATCAAAGATCTTCAGCTCTCGCTCTACGACACGTCCGACGCGGCCGTGCGCGATCTTATTGCCGGGCGCATCGACGCTGTTATCGGCGATCCGCCGGTGGTCTCCTATGCCATCAAGCAGAACCCTGATTGGAATATGCACTTCCTTGCCTTCACCGATAACAGTCCGGACTTCCCGCTGCTGACCGGTCTCGGCCAGGTGGTCTATGGCCTCAATCAGAAGAACGACGATCTGCGCCAGAAGATGGACGCCATCATCGCTGATATGTGGAAGACTTGCGAGATGAAGGAAATCGGAGCCCGCTACGGATTGTCGTCGGATGTCTGGTTCAAGCCGGTGGGCCAAAACTTCCGAGCCGGCGTCGATCGCCCGGCAGATTACAAGCTGCCGTCTTGCGCAGCTGGCGGCTGAACGGCCGTGCGGACGGAATCTGCACGGCAGCTTTCGTCCACCCTCTTCGCCTACTGCATAATTCCTTAAATCGGAATCGATTTCAGGAGAAAATTATCCAGCAATTCAAAGTGCTACAGCGTCCTTGGCGCGTCTGAAAAGACGCGCGGCGCTGTAGATATAATCGCATAAGGAAACGGCGATGAATGCGCTTCTCAGCGTTGCAGGCCTGCGCAAGAGCTATGGTCCTATCGAAGTTCTCAAAGGCATTGATTTCGATGTCGCGCCAGGTGAGAAGATTGCCCTGATCGGTCCGTCCGGATCCGGGAAATCCACCTGTCTGCGCTGCATGAATTTTCTGGAAAAGCCCAGTGCCGGCGAGATCCGCCTCGATGGCGAGCGCATCGGTGCGCGCAACGGCCATGTCATGAGCGACCGGCAACTTGCACCGCAACGCGCCGAGATGGGCATGGTCTTCCAGCTCTTCAATCTCTGGCCGCATCTGTCGGTGACGGAAAACGTGGCGATCGCGGCGCGCAAGGTGCGCGGCCTGCCTGCTGCCGAGGCCCGCGAACTGGCGTTGGAGATGTTGGCCAAAGTCCATATGACGCACCGCGCCGACGCCTCACCGCTCGAACTGTCCGGTGGCCAGCAGCAACGTGTCGCTATCGCGCGGGCGCTTGCCCAGAAGCCAAAGCTCATGCTGTTCGACGAGCCGACATCCGCACTCGATCCCGAACTGGTCCAGGAGGTTCTGAAAGTGATGGAGGAGCTGGCAGCCGAAGGGCGCACGATGCTGATCGTCACGCACGAGATTGCGTTTGCGCGCGACATTGCCGATCGCGTCCTGTTTCTTGACGGCGGCACCATCGTCGAAGCCGGGCCGGCGCGCCAGGTCATAACCGCTCCCCGCGAAGCGCGAACGCAAGCGTTTCTCAACAAGATCCGGCACTAGGCGCGTCATGACCGGATTTTCGATATTCTTCTCGGTCGTCCAGGGGCTCGTCGCCGGGCTTGGCGTAACCGTTTTCGTCACGATCGCCTCGCTGGCGCTCGCAGCCGCCTTCGGGTTCCTTCTCGCCCTGCTCAGGCAATTTGCCGGGATCAAATTCATCGATCTGGCGATCGATGTCTGCTGCGAGATTCTCTGCAATGTGCCGGCCTTGACGCATCTGTTCATCCTCTACTTCGGGCTTGCCAGCATCGGCGTGAAATTGACGTCGATCACGGCGGCCGTCCTGGGCCTCGGGCTCATCGGAGCGGCGATCACCTGTGCAATCTTTCGCGCCGGTTTCGCCGCGCTGCCTGGCGGGCAGGCGGAGGCGGCGCTTGCCGCAGGGCTGACCCCGCTCCAGACCATCTTTGAGATCCTGACGCCGCAGGCCATGCGGATAGCGCTTCCAGGGCTCGGGAACTACGCGGTGCAGCTTCTCAAGGATACATCCGTCGTCTCGGCCATCGCGGCGCCGGAAATCATGTTCTTTGCCCGCTCAATGGTGACGTCGTCCTTCCAGACAACAATGATCTACGCGACGGCGGCGGCACTCTACCTGTTGCTGAGCTTGCCATTGATGCAGGTCACGCGGTTCCTCGAAAGACGTTATGGGAGATTGAAAGGATGAGCGCTTTCCTAGCGCCCTATGGCGATTATGGTGCCGAATGGCTGCCTCTCCTCCTGCGGGCGATGGTGAATACGGCCCTGCTTTCCGTTTGTGCCTTTGCCCTGGCATTCGTTTTTGGCTTGCTGCTTTCGCTCTGCCAGAAATCCAGTTTCGCGGCGCTAAGGTATTTTGCGGCCCTTTATGTGACGATCGTGCGTGGCGTGCCGCTGCTGGCGGTTTTGTTTCTGCTTTATTTCGGCTTGCCGGGTATCGGGATCGTCTTTGATGCTTTCGGCGCGGCGATTGCGGGCCTGGCGTTGTGTTTCGCGGCCCAGGTCGCAGAGCTTTTCCGCGCCGGCCTGAAGGCTATACCTGCCGGGCAGAGCGAGGCAGCGTTGGCCGCGGGCTTCACCCCGGCCCAGAGCTTCGTCCTGATCATCCTGCCGCAGGTCGCGCGTGTCATTCTGGCGCCCATGATCATCACCTTCGTCTCGCTGCTCAAGGATTCTTCGCTCGCTTCGCTGATTACCGTCAACGAACTGGTTCTCACCGGGCGGTCAATGGCGACCGAGTATTTCCTGCCCTTGCAAATCTACATTGCCGTCGGCCTCTGCTATTTCGCGATAGCCTGGCCTTTCTCGGTCCTCTCGCGCCGGCTAGCCCTTCCGGCCACCCGCTAACTCGTCATCACAAGGCCAAGACCATGACCATTGAAACGACCGTTGCCACCGGCGACGCACGTCGGCATGCAACGCAATCGGATGAACCTCGTTGGCCGGTGATCCTCATGACGCCCGACCTCAGCGAAGCGCCTGATGCTCCGACCGAGAAGGAGTATGTGGTACGCGCCAACTATGCGGACGCCATAGCCGAGGCAGGGGGAATTCCGTTGATCCTGCCTTACAATACCCGGAACCTGGCACCGGCCTTGGCACTCGCCGATGGAATCCTCCTTACCGGTGCGCGGCCGGGGACGGAGGTGACAGGGGCGCGCAGGCAGTTCGAAATTCAGCTGGTCGAGCAAGCCTTGAAAACCGGCAAGCCGCTTCTCGGCATCTGCCATGGCATGCAACTGATCGGTGAATGCCTTGGAGGCAAATTTCAAACCGAGCTGCCGGCCGCCGCCGTATCCCACATCCCGCAAGATGTCCCCGACGTGCTGGCGCACGAGATCATCGTCGAGCAGGGCAGCGTGCTCGCCAACTGGGTCGGGAAGAGGTCGGCGCGTGTCAACAGCCTGCATCGGCATGCTTTGGCCGGCCACGGACGATTCCGTGTCGCTGCAAGGGCGCCGGACGGCATCATCGAGGCATTCGAAGGAGAAACAGACGGCTTTTGCCTGGGTATCCAATGGCACCCGGAATACCGGCTGACTGAACTCGACAGGAATATCATGAGGGCCTTCGTCGACCGCAGCGCAGAAGCGGCGGCCCGCAAGGCACGCAATGCTTCGTCGGCTGGAAGCAATCGCGTGCGCGAACGGCTGGTACAGCTCGAGCTTGCCCTACCGGAAGCATCCTCGCCGCCGGGTGCATTTTCCGGAGCTGTGCGGACCGGCAATATCATCACCATTTCCGGTCAAGTGCCGTTGAAGGATGGCGTGGTGCTGCAGACGGGACACCTCGGAGCATCAGTCTCCATCGAAGAGGGGCGAGAATGTGCGCGTTGGGCGCTTCTCAATGCGCTTGCCCAGTTGGAGGGAGCTGCGGGCGGCTTCCACAAGATCCTGGGCTTCGTACGGCTGGCGGGCTATGTCGCGGCAGATGCTGCTTTCGAGCGCCACGGCGCGGTCGTCGATGGCGCTTCGGAACTGCTCCGAGAGCTTTTCCCGGATCGATGGACGCATGCCCGCATCGCGGTCGGCGTTGCATCCCTGCCACGTGGGGTTCCTGTTGAAGTCGAGCTGACGGCCATCGTCGGCGACGAGGCCTGAGATGGGGCGCGTTGCGGTGATCGGCGCCGGCGTCATCGGCGTGTCGTCGGCCTATCTTCTCGCCCGGGCGGGGCATGATGTGACACTTGTCGATGCGGCGGGCGAGCCGGGCACGGGGGCGAGTGCCGGCAACGCCGCGCAACTGTCCTGGGCCTACGGTGACGCAATGGCATCGCCAGCCCTGCTGAAGCATCTGCCAGCCATTGCGATGGGGCGCGATCCGGCCTTCCGCATCCACTGGCAACTCGACCGGGACTTTCTGCGTTGGGGGCTGAAATTTATTGCCAATACCCCGTTCAGGCGTTGGTGGAACAATACGCAGGACATCCTGCGCCTCGCCGAGCAATCCCGTTGCGAACTCGCGATCCTGCTTAAGGAAACCGATGTCGAATTCGATTACCGTGTCGCCGGAAAGCTGCATCTCTACGCCGACCGGCAGAGTTTTGCTGCCGCCCATTCCAGTGTCGTGCGCAAGAATGCCCTTGGCTTCGAACAGCGCCTGCTGACGCGGATGGAAGCGGAAAACATCGAACCGGCGCTTGCCGCGTATCAGGGAGAGATTGCCGGCGCCGTTTATACCCCGGATGATGCCCTCGGCGATGCGGCCGGATTTTGCCGCCAGCTGACCGCCTGGATGATCGGGCGCGGGCAGGTGTCGACGCTTTTCGGCAGGAGGGTTTCGAGCTTTGTCCAAACGGGAGGAGTGCTGACAGGGTTGAGGTTCGAGGATCGCGACGAGCTTCACGTCGACGTCGCTATTGTCGCCGCAGGACCGCAGATCCGTTCCCTCGTGTCCGATCTGCCCGAGGCCCGGGACATACGCTCCGTCAGAGGCTACTCGCTCACCATTCCAAGATCCGGCCTTGCACCAAGTATCAGCCTGACAGACGTCAAGCGAAAGCTTGCCTTTGCGGCAATCGGCGACCGTTTTCGTGTTGCCGGACTGGCAGACATCGAGCGTCCCGGAGCCGGTTTTGATGTCGGGCGTTTCGACACGCTCAAGCTGGCCGCGTCCGCAGTGCTGCCCGATCTTTTCGACCGATCGGACGAATTGACGAGATGGTCGGGCGAGAGGCCCATGACTCCGACCTCCAAGCCCATGATCGCCGCCTCCCGACGCATCAAAGGTCTCTACATCAATGCCGGCCACGGCATGTTGGGATGGACGCTCGCATTGGGTTCTGCCCGCCGCGTGGTCGATCTCCTTCGATAAGTCGGTGGTTGGCGCCCGGTGCTCACAGTTGCGGACGCCCACCTGCCGCAGCGTTCCGGCAGATGCGGGGACTTCGCTCAATTCATACCTCTTCACATCCATCGGATCGCTTCGGATCATAAAATCCGGAGCGAAGTGAGTGAGAGCGCGTCACCAATGGAATCTGTGGAATGACCCCTAGCCGAATTTCTCAGTCGTGTCGGCCTTGCCGAACACCCAATAGCCGGATGCCTTGATCCAGCCGAGCGGGCAACCTCGTTCCAGCAGATAGGCGCGGAGATCGCGTGTTACCGAGGCTTCCGCCGCGACCCAGATGAAGGTTTCCGGTTGGATATCGACCGTGCTCAACAATTTCAGCAGCGCTGCGGCATCCGTTGCCTGCGAGAGAGGCCGATGCGCCCAGTGGATGTGCAGTTCGGCTGATGTCGTGAAGACCTGCTCTTCCAACGGGCCGGTGACGGCTGCGATTGTGGTGATGACGGTTCCGGCACTGCTCTCCTCGATCCGGCGGCCGATTGCCGGCAGTGCCGTTTCGTCGCCGATCAGCAGCCATCGTTTGACTGTCTTCGAAACCACGGCGGAGCCCCTTGGTCCGCCGATCTCGAGCCTGTCGCCGGGGCGCGCGTCGATCGCCCATTGGGTCACGGGGCCTGCCTCGTGCAAGGCGAAGTCGATGGTCAGTCTGCGTTCGGCATTGTCGTAGCGGCGCGGCGTGTAGTCACGGCGTTCTTCCCCGCCATCGGTGGCCAGTACGAAAATCTTGATGTGGTCATCGGGTGCAAGACTGGTGAAGTCGGCGAGATCGCCGCCGGTCAATTCGATGCGGCGCATGCCGGGGGTGATGTCGATGACGCTTTCGACCATCAGGGTGCGCCGTCGCGTGTCGTGGCGGATCCGCTCGATGACAGGGGCGGGTGAAGTCTGTTCTTTGAGTTGATTGTTATCCATGTGTCCTTCCGGGGCTTTGAAGCTCGATCCGCAGGACATAGTCGCGCAGATCGAAGCCGCAAAAGCCGTTCGATCATACGCGTTGAGTGACGTTAACGCTTACGTGGCCGGGTGACCCGACCATTGAGCGCATGATGTAACCGACGCCGGCGGCATGTGCAACGGCAAGGTGGCCAACAAGGGCGATGATTGCCAAAGTTTAACTTTCCGGCGGTGTTTCGGTCGGGCAATGATCAGCTGCTCAACGCGCATTTCGTGCAGGCGGTCGTGGAGAAGACAATGGACAGCGGAATCCAGGACGTGCTCGACATCTATCACGCGATGATCGAGACGGAGCATAACAGCCCGCGCGAGCTGCCTCCGGGCGGCCGCGACGGAGGACAGGATCAGCGGCTGCGCGCAGTCGGGCCGGAGACTGGGCAGTTCATCAATATCCTCGCCAGGAGCCTCAAGGCGCCGACGATCCTCGAACTCGGCACCTCCTTCGGTTATTCCGGGATATGGCTGGCGGAAGCAGCGCGCGCTTCCGGCGGGCGGCTGATCACCATGGAAATGCACGGTTACAAGTCTGCCTACGCACGCGACATGGCCGTCAGGGCAGGGCTCGCCGAGTATGTGGAATTCAAGGTCGGGGATGCCGTCCAGATGATCGGCGCGCTTTCCTCCGGCATCGATTTCGTGCTGTTGGATCTGTGGAAGGATCTTTACGTTCCCTGCCTCGAAGCCTTCTACCCCAAGCTCAATCCGGGCGCGATCATCGTTGCCGACAACATGCTGCGCCCGGGAGGCGATGATCTCAAACGCTATGGTGAGGCTGTCCGTGCCAAGCCAGGGATATCAAGCGTGCTGCTGCCGATCGGCAGCGGGCTTGAGGTCAGTCGGTTCGATCGAGGCTGAGGTGAGATTAGCTGTCATTTTGTTTTTTGGTTGCAGAAAATAAGAAGACACGTTTTAAGCTAATTTCCGACACGTTCCCGATCAAAGCTCTGCGTTATTGCGAGCTTTGGAGATGTGATGTCGGGCATTCTTGTCGCCACCCTTTTGGCAACGGTATCTGCAAAGATTCCAGCCGGGTTTTCCAGCGGTGACGTTCTCTATTCTGATTGCAGCGAGTCCCGGCAGTTTGTCGTCGGGTATGTTGCCGGTTGGTTGGACAAATGGAATAGTGATGAGCAACTCGCTCGTCGCATTTTTACCGAAGCCGCTCCCAGACCCAGCAGGATGGTGAACTCGGCGCATTTTGCAATCGCCGTTGGTGTCAACGTCTGTATCCCAGTCGGAACTACGGCGGAAGCGATCGGCAATACGCTATGCACGTTCCTGGAGGAGAATCCCGGCATACGCGGGGCCACCGGCGACGAGTTGATGACCACCATGGCTCATTATAAATACCACTGCCCGATTCCTTAGGGAGATTCACGCCGGCTTGTTGGCCTCGATGAAACGGCTGAGCGAGGTGGCGGCGTTGAGCATATGGGCGCGCATGCGCCGTGACGCCATCTCGCCGTCGCCTTCGGCGATCGCCTGCATGATGGCCTCGTGTTCGTCGCGGGAGCGGCTCAGCCTTTCGCCCTGGCGCAGCTGCGTGCGTCGGAAGGCGTTCAGGCGGTTGCGGATGGCGATCGCCTGTTCGGCGAGGAAGCCATTGTGGGTGGCGCGGTAGATGGTCTCGTGGAATTGGCGGTTGAAGCTGTCATAGGCGTCGAAATTTCCGGATTCGACAATCGGCTCTGAGAGCTCGTGCAGTTCGATCAGGCGGCTGCGCTCCAGCGGCGTCATGCGGTAGGTCGCGAGCCTGACGCAGACGGCCTCGATCTCGGCCACCGTCTCGAACATCTCCATGATGCGCTCCGGCGTCATACGGGCGACGACGCCGCCGCGCCGGGCGCGAAGCTCGACGAGGCCGCCCGCCGCCAGCTGACGCAGCGCTTCGCGAACCGGCGTGCGGGAGGCGCCGAAACGATCGGCAAGCTGCTGTTCGTCCAACGCTGCGCCCGCCGCCAGCGTGCCGGCGGCGATCTCGTCCGTCAGGGCGTTGCGAATGCGATCAGAGAGCAAGCCGCGATCATCGCCGTCATCCTCGGTTTCGAAACCATTCGCCATTCCGTCATCTCCGATCTGTTTCAGGCATCGGCCCCAAGCGCCCGTGTATGCAAATGCGATTGCGTGCCTCTTCTGTGTATGCACGTGCGGCATCACGAAGGTGTTACGTATTCAATAATTGACTTTCTGTCGGATGGGAATACATAAATCTCCAGCAAGCAGGCTTCTGCATACACGAAGCCACTTCAAATACCGAGTTTGACGACGGGATCGCGCAACCCGACGAAGGCCAGTGCCTCGCGCCCGGCTAGCGAACCGTTCCGACATGGCATCACAGACCAACCAATTTTGACTTGGCTTCCGTTCTTCGGTCCCGAGCCGACATGCTTTCGATCCTTCAATTCCTGGACGCACAAGGAACCAGATCATGATGATGAACAGACGGACTTTCTCGGCCGCCCTTGTTGCTGGCGCTGCCGCTTCTCTGCTTGCCACACGCGGCATGGCCGCGACATCCGCTCCCATAAAGGCGCGCAACGTCGTGCTGGCGCACGGGCTGTTTGCCGACGGCTCGTGCTGGACCGAGGTGATCGCGCGCCTGCAGGCGGCTGGGCTCAATGCCACGGCGGTACACCCACTGACGACGCTGCTCGAGGCCGTCGCTGCCGTGAAGCGGGTGCTCGACCGGCAGGATGGCCCGACGGTTCTCGTTGGGCATTCGTTTTCCGGCATGATGGTCACCGAGGCCGGCGTGCACCCGGATGTTTCGGCGCTCGTCTACGTGGCGGCGCGGGCGCCGGATGCAGGTGAGGATTATACCGCTCTCGCCAAGACCTTCCCAACGCCGCCCGCTTCGGCCGGCATCGTCTTCGACGGTGACGAGGGTCGGCTGAGCGAGGAAGCCTTCCTGCGTGATTTCGCCGGCGACCTGCCGGAGGCGAAGGCGAAGGTACTCTATGCTGTGCAGCAACCGTTCCAGAAAGCGCTGTTGACCGGCAAGACCACGCAGGCCGCCTGGCGTTCGAAGCCGAGCTGGTATGCCGTCTCGACCGAGGACCGGACGATCAATCCCGATCTCGAACGCTTCATGGCCAAACGCATGGGAGCAAAGACGATTGAAATCCAGGCCAGCCATCTGTCGTTGATCTCCCACCCGGACGAGATCACAAAGCTGATCCTCACGGCGGCGGGGGAGAATACGGACTGATGCCGAGGCCGGGAAGTGGCAGGGCCGCGGCAGCATCCCTGGAGCGGCGAGGGGCCGCCGCTCCTCTCATATCGGTCGGCGCAGCGGCCTGAACGCTGCTCGAAGCTCGGCGGAGAAGAGCTCCGGCTGCTCCCAGGCGGCGAAGTGGCCGCCCTTGTCGACCTTGTGGAAATAGATAAGGTTGCGATAGGCGCGACGGGCCCATGTCTCCGGGGCCTGGTAGCTCTCCCCAGGAAAGACGGTGATGGCGACCGGAAGCGCGATCTTGGAGGTCTTCTCCCCGGCCGCAAGGACGGGACTGCGCCCGCCGCCATATTCCCAGTAGATCCGGGCCGAGGAAGCGGCGCTGTTGGTCAACCAGTAAAGCGTGATGTCGTCGAGCACCTCGTCGGGAGACTTTTCGGGATCGCTGCTGTCGTAGGTCCAGTGCGTGAAGCCTGGATGACCGAGCGTCCATGCCGCAAGGCCGGCCGGGGAGTCCGATATGGCGTAGCCGATCGTCTGCGGCCCCGTGCCCATCATCGTGGCATAGGACCTGTTCCCCATCTTGGCTGCGGCGCTGAGGGCATCGAACGCCGCGCGTTCCTCGGTGGAGAGTCGCTGCGGCGCCGGCCCGCCCGCGGCGAGCACCGCGGCAACTTCGGGCGGCACGACAGCCGGCAGGTTGATGTGGATGCCGAGCAGACCTTGTGGCGCGAGCCGTGCCATCGCGCCGGAGACCGGCGAGCCCCAGTCGCCGCCCTGGGCGACGTAGCTGCTGTAAGCGAGGCGCTTCATCAGTTCCGCCCAGGCCCGCGCGATGCGGTCCGGCCCCCAGCCGGTGCCGGTCGGCTTGCCGGAGAAGCCGTAGCCCGGCATCGACGGAATGACCACGTCGAACGCATCTTCGGCGCGTCCGCCATGAGCGGTCGGATCGGTGAGCGGGCCGATGATCTTGAGGTTCTCGAATACCGATCCCGGCCAGCCATGGGTGATGATGACGGGCAGGGCATTCGGATGTTTCGAGTGGACGTGAATGAAGTGGATGTCTAGGCCGTCGATCTCGGTGATGAATTGCGGCAGCGCGTTCAGCTTCGCTTCCGCCTTTCGACAGTCGTAGCCGGTGCCCCAATAATCGACGAGCGGCTTGATCTTTTCGAGCTGTATGCCCTGCGACTGGTCGTCGACCGTCTCGCGTTCGGGCCAGCGTGTTGCCAGCACGCGCCGGCGAAGGTCGAGGAGGTCCGCCTCGGGAGTGTCGACGCGAAACGGGCGGATCGCATCTCCCGCGGCAGCCGATGCCTGATAGGACGGAAACAGGCTGGTCGCGCCCGCGGCGGCAATCCCGATCGCCGCGGTGGTCAGGAACCTGCGCCGGTCGCGGTTCAGGGATTCCGAGCTGGCACTTGTGAGCAGTTTGAAGAGCATGGTCATGGCATTGTCCTTTGAAGCAGACGCCTTGGGCAAGACTTCGATAAGTTCGGCCATCGTCAGAATAGCATGGGCGTAGGTCGGGCCGTTCAGCTTGTGCGCCGCACGCATCATTAGGTGCGAGAAGGCGGCCGTCGCGTCGCTCACCAGGGTCGCGAAATAACCGAGTTCCATGGCGAAGCGGGCGGTGGATTCGATACAGCTATTCCCGCCGGATCATCTCGATGCGAGGCCGGCCGTATTGCGCAGGTGATCGGGATGCGTGCCGCCGCCCATACTTCTCGCCACCATCGCGACGATGGTTTCGAAGAGTTCGTTCTTTGCCTCGACGGCGGTGATGTCGCCCGACGCGGCGGCATAGGAGAGGGCTTCGGCGGCGCCGAGCATGGCCCAGAGGCCGGCTGCGGCGATCGTGCCGGCACCGGTAAAGGGCGAAAGCGCGATGCGGCATTTCTCGATGAAGGCCGCTTCGTATTCGCGCTTGATCCTTTCGAGTTCCGGCGAGCCGGCAAGTGCTGCGATCACACCGGGGATTTCGCGGCCCTGAAGCAGCACGCAGTCGACATAGGAGGTGGCGATGACTGTGGCCCGGTCGGCAAGCGACGGTTGGCTTGCCGCAAGGGCTGCGTCCATCACATCCGTCTGGCGGGCGTCGAATTCGCGGTAGAGCGCTGCGAGCAGGCCTGGGCGGGTTTCGAAATGATCATAGACCACGGGTTTCGTTACGCCCGCCAGCTCGGAAAGCCGGCCGAGGGTCAGCGCTTCCGTTCCCTCGTCACGGGCGATCTGCCAAGCGACGTCGAGCAACTGGCGATGCCGATTCTGCCGCGACAGGCGGCGCCGCGGTTGCGGATCTGTCGGCTGAATTATTGGTTGGGCGCTTGACATCGCTATATACCAAAAGTAACTTACTGAAAGTAGCTTACCAAAGGTATACAGGCTGCGTCTTCCATCCGCAATCATTCAGCAGGAGTTTTCGCCATGCACGCGCTCATCGTCGTCGCGCATCCCGATCCCCAGTCGCTCACCCACCGCGTCGCCGCCCATCTTGCCGAAGGTGTCACACTTTCCGATGCCGGCCATTCCGTCGAGTTTGCCGATCTCGCGGCCGAGGGCTTCGATCCCCGGTTCACCGCGGCCGATATTGCTCTGCATCTGAGGAAAGGGGTGCTGCCCGCCGACGTTGCCGCCGAGCAGGCAAGGGTCGACCGCGCCGATGCGCTGGTGCTCGTCTATCCCGTCTACTGGTGGTCGATGCCGGGGCTTATCAAGGGATGGATCGACCGGGTGTTCACCAATGGCTGGGCTTACGACGATCGCCCGGATACCGGGCTGGTGAAGTTGCTTGGCCGCCTGCCGGTGCATCTGGTCGGCCTCGGCGGCGCCGATGCCGGGACCTATGTGCGGCACGGCTATTTCGGCGCCATGAAGACGCAGATCGATCACGGGATCTTCGACTATTGCGGCGCCCGCGTCGTGACATCGGAGCTGTTGCTCGAAGCCGGACCGAACCATGCGGCCGCCCATCTGGAGACTGCGCGCGCCGTTGGCCGCAGGCTCTTCGACACATCCAGGCGATACGAGGCGACTGACCGCGTAAAGGTGCCCGAGTTCCGGTAAGGTTTATCGGCTGGCTAAGGCAGAGTCTTGCGCCGCCGGCCTTTTCACGAGACAAGCCTTGGATGAGTATTCCGACGACACATCCCTTCGACTTTGATCCGACCTACGGCAAGCAGCTCGCAGACCTCCTTGCCGTCAAGCAGCCCGAGGCGCCTGAGGGTTTCGACGATTTCTGGGAGGCGCGTTATCTCAGGGCGCTGACGGTCGATCCGCAGCCGGTGCTGCGCCGGAGCAAAATCAGCCATCCCGACTGGCATGTGCTCGATCTCGTCTATATCTCGACCGGGTCATTCAGGATCGGCGGCTGGCTCATCCTGCCGCGTCAGGGGGAGGTGCGGCGCGGCCTCGTCGTCGGGCATGGTTATGGCGGGCGGGATTGGCCTGAATTCGATCTGCCGGTCAAGGAAACGGCAGTGCTTTTTCCCTGCTGCCGCGGGCTGTCGCTTAGCGCTCGTCCGCCGATCTCGCAAAATCCCTCCTGGCATGTGCTGCACGATATCGACAAGCCGAAATCCTATATCATCGGCGGCTGCGTCGAAGATCTGTGGCTTGCCGTCTCGACGCTTGTTGCACTCTATCCCTGGCTTTCAGGGCATATCGGCTATAGCGGCATCAGCTTCGGCGGCGGTGTCGGGGCAATGGCGATCGCTTACGACGAGCGCATCGATCGCGGCCATCTGGCGCTGCCGAGTTTCGGGGATCAGCCGTTGCGGCTGACCCTGCCGACAGTCGGCAGCGCGCGATCGGTGCAGGAGTATCATAAGAAACACGCAGATGTGCTTGAGACGCTTCGGCTCTACGATGCGGCAACGGCTGCTTCGCGAATCAAGGTGCCGATGCTGGTTGCCGTTGCGCTGTTCGATCCTTCGGTGGCGCCGCCCTGCCAGTTTGCTGTCGCGAATGCGATACCAAAATTTAATGAAATCTTCATCCTGGATGCAGGGCATTTCGACTATCCTGGCAGCGCTGAGCAAGAGGCGGTTCTCCGCGACAAGGTGGGACAGTTTTTCAGGGTGCCATGAACCGCGAATATCTGCGCTGGTACAGTCAGCGGCTGCATCGAGACATGGAGATGCTGCTGCATAATTCCTTCAATCGGACTCGATTTAAGGACAAAATTATGCAGCCATTCAAAGTGCTACAGCGTCCTTTGCGCGTCTGAAAAGACGCGCGGCGCTGTAGTGTTCGGCCATGCGGGCGCCAAGGTGCTGGTCTTTTCGACGCGGGACGGGCGCTTCTTCGAGTATGAACAGCTGGGGCTGGTCGCGAGCCTCGCAGACAAGCTCGGGGCCGGCCATCTCCAGCTCTATTGCATCGAGGGCCTGGCGGCAGAAACCTTCTATGGCTTTCACCGTCACCCGGCCGAGCGCATCCGCCGGCATGGTGCGCTCGAGGATTACATCCTGAATGAGGTGCTGCCGCTGATGGCGGCGAAGAATTCGCATGACTGCACCATCGTGCATGGCTGCAGCCTCGGCGCCTTCCAGGCGGCAAGCCTGTTCTTTCGCCATCCGCATCTCTTCCGCAAGCTCGTCGCCTTTTCCGGCCGCTACGACCTGACGATGAGGGTGGAATCCTTCGGCGACCTGTTCGACGGCTATTACGACGACAGCGTCTATTTCCACACGCCGACGCATTTCCTGCCCGGACTTGGCGACGACTGGCGGCTCGACAGGCTGCGTCAGCTCGACATCGTTCTCACCATCGGCGATGCCGATCCTTTCCTCGACAACAACCGCTATCTCAGCCGGCTGCTGGGCGAGAAGAATGTCGGCCATCAGTTGCATGTCTGGGACGGACGCGCCCACCGCGCCGGCGCCTGGAGGAAGATGGCAGCGCTTTACATCTGACACCCTTGGGATGCCGTCACGGCCAGTGCAAAGCCGCCGTCGCCACCGGCGCGTCCCAGAGGGCGATTTCCTCGTCGGTCAGTAAGGCAAGGGTGACGGACAGTCCCTGCATGTCGAGCGAGGTGACGTAGGTTCCGACCAGTGAGCGCTCGATCGGGATGCCTCTTTCCTCGATGAAACGGCGGGCGCCGTTATAGGCGAGGTAGAGTTCGGCGGGCGGCGTGCCGCCGAGGCCGTTGACGAAGAGCAACGCCTTGGCGCCTGGCGCTGCCGCGATGTCGCCGGCGATGGTCTGGCAGAGATGGCCGATGATGGCGTCGGAGGCGGCGAAGGGCTGCCTGGCATGGCCGGGTTCGCCATGGATGCCGACGCCAATCTCCATTTCGTCGGGTCCGAGCGAAAATGTGGTGCGCTCGGTCTGCGGCACCGTCACGCCATTCAGCGCCACACCCATTGAGCGGATGCGCGTATTCAAACCTTCCCCAAGCTGCTTCAATGCGGAAAGTGTCATGCCGCATTCGGCCGCAGCGCCGAGGATCTTTTCGACGACCAGCGTTCCGGCGACGCCGCGTCGGCCTCTGCCTTCGCCGATCTTCGATGTTTCGATATCGTCACTGACGACCACCATGTCGAGGCTGTGGCGATCTCCGGCCATTTCGATCGCCATTTCGAAATTCATCAGGTCGCCGTCGTAATTCTTGACCACGAGCAGGCAGCCGGCGCCGGTATCGGTCTCTTCGATCGCGGCGATGATCTGACTCGGCGTCGGCGAGGTGAAGATATGGCCGACGCAGGCGGCGTCCAGCATGCCGTGTCCGACGAAGCCGATATGCATCGGCTCATGGCCGGCGCCGCCGCCTGATATAAGCGCCACCTTGCCAGGGGTGAGATGGCGGCGGCGGATGCATCTGCGCTCCGGCCCGAACACCACGAAGGCCTCATGGGCGCGCACGAAGCCTTCGACGCTTTCGGCGACCATGGTTTCCGCAGTGTTCATGAACTTCTTCATCAAGCCTCTCCCAAGGCCAAAAGCGTTACGTTACGTCAACCAGCTTACTCGTCATTCCGCACCCGATATCGCGACGATTTTCTGCACCAGATCTGAGATCGCCTCTTCCAGCAGGCGGTTTTTCCTGTCGTCGCCGAAGTCGGGCACCATCAGCGACAGGTGCCGCAATTTCTCGGAATGGCCGAGGTCCGGCAGCTTGCCGGGATGGGCGGCTTGATAGGCTTCGAGAAAGCGCTCCTGTTCGGCAGCGCTGAAATGGCAGACGCGGACGATCGTCGCGAGATGGCGCGCCGGCAGCGGCGTTGCATAGGTCGGGCTGGTGATCTGGGTGACGAAGCTGCGATGTTTTCCAAGCGCCGTCGCCAGTCGCTGGCGCGTGCCCGATGGCCTGTTGTCGATGATCTGCGCCAGAATGGACTTGTAGGTGATAATGGCGTCTTCGATGTCTTCGCGCGCCATCCTACTCTCCGGCTGCCCTTGTGCCATCGGCATTGAGGCCGATGATCGCCGATCTTATCGCGGGACGCCGGGCCGGCGCCACGGAAAAATGCCGGAGGCCGGCGGCGAGCAGCCTGGGCACATAGCTGGGATCGCCGGCCATGTCGCCACAGATACTGACTGGCTTGCCGGCGGAAAGCTTCACCGCCTGGGCGAGCAGCCGGAGCACGGCGGGTGCAGCCTTGCCGGCATCGGCGTCCATATCGTCGCGGGCGGAGGCGGCAAGATATTGGGTGAGGTCGTTGGTTCCGAACGAGAAGAAGGCCGCCGACCCGAAGGCGTCGAGCATCAAGGCGGCGGCCGGCACCTCCACCATCATGCCGATCGCCGGCATTCGGTGGGGTATGGCGCGGCGGCCGAGCTTTTCGGCTTCCTTGCGGAATAGCTCGCGCATCCTGTCGACCTCGTCGGGAAACGTCACCATCGGCAGCATCACCGACAGCCTGCCGAAGACAGCGGCGCGCAACAGGGCGCGGGCCTGCACGCGGGCGATTTCCGGCCGGGCAAGCAGCAGCCGGATGCCGCGCAGGCCCGAGGCGAGAGCCGGCAGGTCTTCCAAGCCGGCGAGCGGCTTGTCGCCGCCGATATCGAGCATTCTTATGATCACCGGCCTGTCGCCTGCCTGCTCCAGCACGCGGCGATAGATCGCCAGCTGTCGTTCCTCGTTGGCAGCATCGGCGACCGAGGCAACTGAAAACTCCGAGCGCATCAGGCCGACGCCTGCCGTTGCCGGATCGAGCGCATCGATCTCGGCGGGATCGTTGATATTGATGGAGAGCAGGATCGGCACGCCGTCCGCCGTGCGCAGCTCACTGCTGCCGGTTTGCGTGTCGCTGGCAGGCGCTTGTGCCGGTGCCGGGATCAGCATGCCGCCGGCCTTCAGGATGACCGCACCGGCGTAGCCATCCACGCGAACGGGATCTCCATCTGCTGCCGAAAAGCGACCCGTGCCGACCACCATCGGCACCGATTTCGCCCGGGCAAGCAGGGCGACATGGCCGGCGGTGCTGCCTGCAAACAACGCGATGCCACCGCCTTTCGACCAGTCATGGGCGAGAAAGCGGCTCGGCTCCATATCCTTGCCGACGAAGACCGAGCCAGGCGGGAAATCGGCGATCGGGGTGCCGGCGAGCGCCCCGAGCACGCGGTTCTTGATGTCGAGAATATCGACGGCGCGTGCCCGCATCTGCTCCTCGTCGGCCGCTTCGAGTTCACCGATATAGGCGTCGAGGGTGGCGACCCAGGCGAAGACGACATTCTCGTCGGCCTCCATGCGTGCGCCCGTCGCTTCCGCGATCGTCGGATCGCGCAGCACCTCGATCTGGAAATCGATGATATCCCGGCTTTCGGCATCGGCTCCATCGGCAAGGTGCTCGAGTTCGCCGATCGAGATGTCGATCGCCTTCTCCAGCGCGCTGTATCCACCGACGGCTGGGGACGCAGGGGCGGCGTCCGGCCGCTCGGCAAGAAAGGCCGGGCCAGATGCGATGCCCGGGGATGCGCTCTTCGCTTTCAGTCTAAGCGGTTCGGCCATGTTTCTTTTCCTCATCGAAGTTGCGCTCGATGAGTTCCTTCAGCGCGCGGATCGCCTCTTCGGCGAGAATGCCGTCGGCGCGGATCCTGAGGATCGACCCTTTTCGGATTCTCGCACCCATGATCTTGATGATGCTCTTGCCGTTCAGCCAGACGTCGCTGCCGTTGACAGCGATCTCGATCGAACAGGGGAAGGACTTGGCAAGCCGCGTGAAGGTGACGGAGGGGCGGGCATGCAGCCCGACACCGTGCTTGACTTCCACCTCCGTCTGGCAATTCACGTGCAATGGGTCGGGCTCCTGTTTTTCACTACGCAATCCGCTCGTCATCAGGGGGACAGTTCCTCGGCTGTGGCGACGACTTTGGCCAGCGACGCGCCGCCCGACGCCTCGGCAGCGGCGATGACGGCGCCTTCAACCAAAGGCGCGTTGCAGATGGAGACGAGGGCCGCGCGGGGAAGGCCCAGCATTTCGATCGCCATCTCGCTGTTGGTCTCGGCGCCACCGAGATCGACGAAGACGGCGACGCCGGCATCGGACCATGCGGCCTCGATCGCTCTCAGGATGCCGCCGGCATCGGTGCCGAGGTCGCCGTGGACGTTGCCACCCGACCAGGCGAGCGGTACGCAGTCGCCGACCATCTGCCGCACCATGTCGGCGATCCCCCTTGCCACCAGCGGCGAGTGGGAGACGATCACGATACCAACATTTGCGGTCTTTCCATTCATTGCGGACGGTGCTCCCCGAGATAGCGGCAGATCGCCGTGGTCAGCAGCGCGCAGCTCGACGCGCCGGGATCGACATGACCGATGGAGCGGTCGCCGAGATAGGCCGCGCGCCCGCGCATTGCCTTCATGTCAGCAGTGCGGTTGGCGGAACGCTCGGCCCTGCGGGCGATTGCGCCGAGCGGCGAGCGGCTGGCAAGTGCCGCATGCACGGGATAGAGCACGTCGAGCAGGGTTTTGTCGCCGGCATGCGCGCGACCGCGTCTGGCTACGGCATCGATCGCCCGTTTCAGCACCTGCGAAAAATCGGCCTTTTCATCACTTTTGCGAAGCTCGCGGCCGATCTCCATCAGCAGCGTGCCGTAGAGAGGCCCGGCGGCACCGCCGACATTCATCACCAGCGTCAGGCCGATCTTTTCCATGGCGTCGGGAAAGGGCAGGCTGGACAGGCTTTCGCCTTCGGCGCTCACTGCCTCGCAGCCGCGCCGCATGTTGGTTCCGTGATCGCCATCGCCGATGGCGCGATCGAGCGCGCAGAGATGATCGCTGTTTGCCGCGATCGTCGCGCGGCACACCTCGATCAATCCTGCCACAAGCACCGGTTCCGCCTGCACTGCCATCCTCCCTGTCGCCGCGTCTCCCGCACAGCTCTCAAACTTCACTCGGTCAGGCGAGGCTTGCCGCCACGCCGAACGCGCCGGCAACCGCGACGGCGCCGGGATCGGCGACACCCGCCAGATCCCTTTCGCCGACATAGGAGGCGCGTCCGGCTTTCGCCTTCACCATCGTCTTCGTCGACTCCGCACCCGCTGCCGCAGCTCTTGCCGCGGCGGCGACATCGCCGGATGCAAGCGCCAGCAGGGCAGGCGACAACGCATCGACCATCGTCCGGTCGCCGACTCCGGCTCCGCCATAGAACGTCATCCTCTCGAGCCCGGCAAGAAGGGCTGCTGATATATCGGCTTTGTCAGCCATCGCCTTTCCCGCGGCGGTGAAGAAGATCGACAGCAGCACGCCGCTCGATCCGCCCATGCTGGTGCCGAGGATATCGCCGAGCGAGGCAAGCGTTGCCGCCGGCCGGTCGAGCGGCAGCGTGTCGAGGCGGGCAAGCACACTGCGGGCGCCTGAGGCCACCGTCGAGCCGGTATCGCCGTCGCCGACGCGCCCGTCCAGCCGGTTGAGTTCGCTTTCTTGTGAGATCAGATGCTGGCAGAGCGCCGTGATGAGGCGCCGGTTGCGATCATTTTCTCCGGCCTTGCCGTTGGCGCCGTTCAATCCGGCTGATGTTCTCGGTGCGGCGACGATCCTGATCTCGTGGCGTTCGACGGCCGGCATCCAGGCGTGCGGCTCGACCGCTGCCGTCAGCGCCGCCTCGCGCTCGGCATCCAGCCGGATCAGCGACAGCGAGAAACCGTTCATGTTGAGCGCGGTCATCATCGGCGCCGGGCCGACGATCAGCCGGACGCGGCGGCCAAGCGGCGAGGACAGCACTGCATTGGCGATGACTGTCATTTCAAGCGGCGGCACGGCGCCGAGATTGTTGATCAGGAGGGCATGACTTCCTCCTTCACGCAGCGTTGGCGTGAGGCGCGCCACCATGGTGGCGACGATATCGGTGACCGGCTGCAGCGCGATGCGCTCGACGCCAGGCTCGCCATGGATGCCGAGGCCGAGCTCGCCTTCGTCTGCGCCGAGACGGTCCTCATGCGCCTGGCCGGGCACGCTGCAGGTGGACAGCGACATGCCGAGCGAGACGATGTCGCCGGCTGCTGCCGCGGCATAGGCCGTGACTGTCTTCAGATCCTCGCCTCGTTCGGCGTGATGGCCAGCGATTTTGTGGACGAATAGCGTGCCGGCGACGCCGCGCGGCTGGTTGATGCCGGGGATGGCGATATCGTCGGCGACGATGACCATTTCGACGTCGAAGCCCTCGGCGCGCGCCTTTTCGGCGGCAAGGCCGAAATTCAGCCGGTCGCCGGTGTAGTTTTTGACGATCAGCAGGGCGCCCTTCGAGCCGGCAACGGCGCGGATCGCCGTCAGCACGGCATCGACGCTTGGCGAGGCGAAAATTTCGCCGGATACGGCCGCCGTCAGCATGCCCTTGCCGACAAAGCCGGCATGGGAGGGCTCATGGCCGGCGCCGCCGCCGGAGATGATCGCCACCTTCGACTTGTCCCAGTCCGCGCGCAGGATCACCTTGATGTCGGGAAAGCTGTCGAGGCGGGCCAGACGGCCATTGCTGCTCGTCAGAAGCAGACCGTCCAAGGCTTCGGTGACGATGTTTTCCCTGCGGTTGAAGAAGTGTTTCATCGATTGAGACCCGTCTGTTTGTTTTTCATGCCATCATCATGTCTGTTTGCCGGTCAGGAAAGGCGCTGTCCACCCGCGTCGAAATAAAGCGGATCGCGCAATGTCAGGCTGATCCGGTCGCCCGGCGCGATCGCCAGATATGGATCCGCAAGTGTGACGAGCTTGTGATTGCCTGCCCTGATGTGCAGATGGTTCTGGTCGCCGAGATGTTCGATCCAGTCGATTTCGGCATTGGCATTCTTGCCGACAATGATGTCGAGATGTTCGGTGCGCGCACCGATGGTCTTCGTGCCGGGCGGCGGCTGGCCGCCGGGCAAGAGGTCCGCAGGCAGTAGGTTGATGTGCGGCTGGCCGAGGCGGGCGGCGACATGCAGGTTGGCGGGATTGCCGTAGATCTCGCGCGGTGTTCCCACCTGCATCAGCCGTCCCTCGGCGACGATGCCGATCCGGTCGGCCATGGTCATGGCTTCCACCTGGTCATGGGTGACATAGAGCAGCGTCGAGCCGAGTTCCTTCTGGATGCGCTTCAGCTCCAGGCGCAGTTCGGCGCGCAGCTTGGCATCGAGCGAGGACAAAGGTTCATCCATCAGATAGATCGCCGGCCGGCGCACCAATGCCCGGCCGATCGCGACACGCTGCATCTCGCCGCCGGAAAGCCTGGTCGAGCGGTTCTCCAGCTTGTGGTCGATCCTGACCATGCGGGCGACCTCGCGGACGCGGCGGTCGATTTCCTCGGCGCTGAGTTTGCGGACCGGCGCCTTCAGCGGAAAAGCAAGGTTCTCGTAAACCGTCATGTGCGGATAGAGCGAATATTGCTGGAAGACGAAGGCGACGTCGCGTTCGGCGGGGGCTTCGGCGGCGACATTGCGGCCGCCGATTTCGATGCGGCCGCTATCTGGCTTTTCGAGGCCGGCGATCAGCCGCAGCGTCGTGGTTTTGCCGGCACCGGTCGGGCCGAGCAGCACGACGAACTCGCCGTCGCGGATCGAAAGATCGAGATCGGCCAGAGCCTGGGTGTCGCCGAAGCGCTTGGCGAGGTTCCTGAGGACGACATCAGCCATGCCGGGTCTCCTGATAGAGCGAGGACGGGACGGCACGGCCCGATGTGCAGTCGAAGAGCGCGAGTTTCGCCGGATTGAATTCCAGGCCGACCCTCTCGCCGATCTGGAAGCTGCGATTGGCGGGAACGCGGGCCTTGATCAGCCCGCCCGGGGTTTCCACAGCCACGACCTGATTGGTGCCGAGATATTCGCTGCCATAGACGGCGCCGCGGAGCCGCGAGGCGTCGCTGAAGCGGATATGCTCCGGCCGCACACCGAGCGCCAGCTCGCTTTCGGCCATGTCCTGATGGATCTCGGGAACGGCGACATCGACGCCGTCGAGCAGGATGGAGCGGTCGCCGCTCTTCAGACCCGAGGTGAAACGTATGAAGTTCATCGGCGGCGAGCCGATGAAATCGGCGACATACATGGTCGCCGGCTTTGCATAGATCTCCTGCGGCGTGCCGAACTGCTCGATGACGCCGTGGTTCATGACGGCGATCTTGTCGGCCATCGCCATTGCCTCGTGCTGGTCGTGAGTGACGTAGACGGTGGTCGCGTGGATGCGGTTGTGCAGTTCGCGCAATTCGTGGACCATGATCTCGCGGAATTCGGCGTCGAGCGTGCCGAGCGGCTCGTCCATCAGGAAGCATTTCGGACGCCGGACGATGGCGCGGCCGAGCGCCACGCGCTGCCGGTCGCCGCCGGCAAGGCCGGAGACCGAGCGGTTGAGAATATGGTCGATCTGCAGCAGGCGGGCGGTCTCTTCCACGCGTTGACGGATTTCGGCCTTTGCCATGCCCTGCGACAGCAGCGGGAAGCCGATATTCCTACGCACGTTCATATGTGGGTAGAGCGCGAAGAGCTGGAAGACGAAGGCGATGTCGCGGGCGCTGGCGCGGTTGAAGGTGACGTCCTCGCCGTCGAGATAGATCTTGCCACTGCTTGGCAGCTCGAGGCCGGCGATCATGCGTAGCGTGGTGGTCTTGCCGCAGCCGGAAGGCCCGAGCAGCGCCAGGAACTCGCCGTCATGGACGGTGAAGCTGGAATCTTGAACGGCGACGAAACTGCCGAATTCCTTGCGGAGATTTTCGATCCGGATGTCCGCCATGGTTCACTCCGGGAATTTCGAAACGATGATGAACATGACGGTGCCTGCAAGCAGGGTCACCAGCGAATAGGTGTAGAGCACCAGCAGGAAGGGCTGGAACAGCATCAGGAAGCCCAACCCGATCAGCACGGTCGCGATGGTTTCCATCGGGCCGCGGCGCAGGAGGAACGGACGCTTTGGGCGGGCGGGCGCAGGTGTTTCGATCAGATGGCTCATTTGCGGACGGCTCCGAAGGTGATGCCGCGCAGCAGCTGCTTGCGCAGGAGAATGGTGAAGACGAGGATCGGGATCAGGAAGATCGTCGTGCCGGCGGCGACCGCCGGCCAGTCCTGCCCGCCTTCGCCGATGATCGTCGGGATGAAGGGCGGCGCGGTCTGGGCCTCGCCCGAGGTCAGAAGGGCGGCGAAGGCATATTCGTTCCAGGCGAAGATCAGGCAGAAGATCGCGGTGGCGGCAATGCCCGTCGTCGCCTGCGGCAGTACGACCTTGCGGAAGGCCTGCAGTCTCGTATAGCCGTCGATCATCGCCGCTTCCTCGTATTCGCGCGGGATTTCGTCGATGAAACCCTTGAGCAGCCAGACGGCGAGCGAGACGTTGACGGCGGTGTAAAGCAGAATCATGCCGAGCGCCGTGTCCGACAGGCCGAGCTCGCGGTACATCAGGTAGATCGGGATGGCGACGGCGATCGGCGGCATCATGCGCGTCGACAGAATGAAGAACAGCAGGTCGTCGGCGAGCGGCACCTTGAAGCGGGAGAAGCCATAGGCGGCGAGTGTGCCGAGAAAGACCGCAAGGAAGGTGGAGCCGAAGGCGATCACCAGTGAATTGACGAAGCGCGGCACGAAGTTCGAAGGGCCGGCGATCACCATGTTGCGCCTGCGCGTTACCTCGTCACAGGCGCCGACCGGCGCCGGCAGCGAAGCGATATAATCAGGCGTCTGTCGGGTGCGCGTGGTGAACAGGTTGCAATAGCCTTCGAGCGACGGCGTGAAGACGATCTTCGGGGGATAGCTGATCGAATCCGGCGGCGACTTGATGCTGGTCAGGAAGATCCAGACGAGCGGGATGAGGGTGATCAGCGCATAGATGACGACGATAGTGCCGGCGATGCGCTTGCTGGACAGGCTCGGTTCGACGACCGAATGGGCTGAGTTGGCGGCGCTCATCGTTGCTTCACCTTGTTCAGTGCCTTGACGTAGATGTTGGCGAGACCGAACACCGCGACGAAGAGGATGATGGCAAAGGCCGAGGCCCGGCCGGTCGCCCAGCTTTCGAAGGCGGCGCGTTTCAGCGTGATCGAGGCGACCTCAGTGACTGAGCCCGGCCCGCCGCCGGTGAGCAGCGTCACCATGTCGAACATCTTGAAATTCTCGATGCCGCGGAAGAGCACGGCGAGCATGATGAAGGGCAGGGCCATCGGCACGGTGATCGACCAGAACTGGCGCCATGGCGAAGCGCGATCGACCTCGGCAGCCTCATAGATATAGTCGGGGATGGAGCGCAGGCCGGCAAGGCAGATCAGCATCACATAGGGCGTCCACATCCAGGTATCGACGATGATAATCGCCCAGGGCGCCAGAGAGACATTACCGAGCATCTGGATATCCGATGTCGGGATGCCAGACACCATCGACACGGCATAGGCGAAGAGGCCGATCTGAGGCTCGTAGAGAAAGCGCCAGAAATTGCCGACCACGGCAGGCGACAGCATCATCGGGATCAGGATGATCGTCGTCCAGAAGGCATGGCCGCGAAACTTGCGGTCGATCAGATAGGCGAGCGTGAAGCCGATCACCGTCTGCAGCACGATCGTCCAGAAAACGAAATGCGCGGTGGTCTGCATCGCCTGCCAGATATCGGGATCGTTGAGGACGCGCTGGTAATTTCCAAGGCCGACGCCCTGGACCGGCGCATTCGGCCGGTTGGCGCGGTAATTGGTGAAGGAGAGGTAGACCGCCCAAAGCAGCGGAAAGATGTTGATCGCCAGCAGCAAGGTGATAGCCGGCGCAATGAACAGCCAGGCGATCGCCCTGTCGGAGAGGCCGCGGACGCGCCGGGCGACCGAGACGGGCGTCGCCCTTGCTGTCGCATCGGCTGCTTTCTCGACGATCGAGGAAGGGGAGATAGTCAAGTTTTCACCCGGTCTTTTGGGATATGGGAAATTTGGCGGCCCGGCTCGTCTGCCGATCCGGGCCGCTATCCTGAGGATGGCACGCATCAGGGATGCCGCACGCTAGATCTTGCCGTCGTCCTTGAAGACGTCGCTCCAGTCCTTCACCAGACCGTCGAGCGCTTCCTTGGCGGTGCCATTGCCGGCGACCACGTAGTTATGGACGCGCTTCTGCATGGCCTGCAGCAGCGAGGCGTAGCTCGGCTCGGCCCAGAAGTCCTTGACGATCGCCATCGAGTCCAGGAAGGCCTGGGCATAGGGCTGGCTCTTGGCAAAGCCCGGCGCATTGACGACTGAGTTCAGGCAGGAAAAACCGCCGAGTTCCCACCATTTGGCCTGCACGTCGGGCTGTGCGAACCACTTGATGTATTGCAGGGCGGCATCGCGCTTGTCGGAGTAGGAGACCACCGAGATGCCCTGGCCGCCGAGCTGGGCGAAGTGCGCCTTTTCAGCCGGATTGGGGAAGAAGCCGATCCTGTCGCCACCGACCTTCTCGTCCTTGTAAAGGCCGGGCCAAGTGAAGGCGAAGTTCATCTGCATGGCGACCTGGCCGGATTTGAAGGCATCGGCGGATTCGACCATGTAGACGTTGGAGCTGCCGGGCGGTGTGCAGCAATCATAGAGCGACTTGTAGAATTCGAGGCCCTTGACCGCGTCGGCCGAGTTGACGAAGCCTTCCATGTCATAGGGCTTCTTCGGGTTCTCGTACTGGAAGCCCCAGTCGTAGAGGACGTTGGTCACGCCCATGGTGATGCCTTCGGAGCCGCGCTCGGTATAGATCGAGGCGCCGTAGACGGTCTTGCCGTCGATCTCACGCTTCTGGAAGAACTCGGCGATCTGCTTCAGCTCGTCGTAGGTCTTTGGGGCTGCGAGATCCCGGCCGTATTTCGCCTTGAATTCCTTCTGCAGTTCCGGCTTTTCGAACCAGTCCTTGCGGTAGGTCCAGCCGACGACGTCGCCCATGGCGGGCAGCGCCCAGTAGTTCGGCGTGTTCTTCGGCCATTCCGAGTAGCCGACGACGGTCGCCGGCACGAAGTCATCCATCTTGATGCCTTCCTTGTCGAAGAAGTCGTTGAGCTTGACATAGTGGCCGTTCTCGGCCGAGCCGCCGATCCACTGGCTGTCGCCGATGATGAGGTCGCAGAGCTTGCCATGGGAATTCAGCTCGTTGAGGAAGCGATCGGCATAACTCGTCCAGGGAACGAATTCGAACTTCATCTGCGTGCCGGTCTTGGCGGTGAAATCCTTCGACAGCTCGACGAGCGCATTGGCGGGGTCCCATGCGGCCCAGCACAGCGTCAGTTCATCGGCTTTGGCGAGATTGGGCAATGCCGACGACATGACGAATGCCGTGGCCAGCCCCAATAGGGCTTTCGATGTTTTCTGCATAAGTTCCTCCCAGAACCAAAAGCCGGCTCCCCGCCGGCGTCGCATGTTCACCCACTTCAGAGAATGCTCACATGAACTCCTCAATCATCATGTTTAGCAATATGTTTAGTGATATCTATTTTTATAAACATTGCAAGCGCCAATCGTTGCTGCAATGCGACAAGTGTGGCGCCACATGGGCGGATATTTTTGGGAGCCGATCTTTTCGGCCGATCTCGAAAAATTCTTTGGCGAGCGTACCGATGCAGCGACATCTGGCCTCGCTGCGACATGGATCGCACGGTATGGACTGCGCGCCGTTCCTGTTTTCCCCGGAGCGGATCAAGCTTGGCCTCGCTTCGGCGGGGCCTTTTTCTTGAATCTTTTCTTTAGCAGCCAGTAATCCGGATGCATCGGGAATATTCCTGCGCAGTGCGAGATTTAGCCTTTCCGCCCGGCTGCAACGGGCGTATTCAGCCAGTGCGCGGCTTTCCATGTCCGCGCTCCCCGCGCGGCAGATCTCCGATCGGCTTCTTCCCGTTTCCCTGCCGCGTCTTCCGGAATTTCTATTGGCAGATCCATGACCACGGCAGAGACGAGCGAGAATGGGCAAGAGGCGGCGAGCGGCCGCCAGGCGAAGATCGTGGCGCTGGTCGTTGCCGTTTCCTTCTTCATGCAGATCCTCGACGGTACGATCGTTACCACCTCGTTGCCGCAGATGGCGGCAAGCTTCGGCGTGCAGCCGGTATCGATGAGCATCGGCATCACCGTCTACATGCTGACGATGGCCGCCTTCATTCCGCTGTCGGGCTGGCTCGGCGACCGGTTCGGTGCGCGTCGCATCTTCCTGATGTCTATTGCCGTCTTTACCGGCGCCTCGCTGTTTTGCGGGCTGTCCGGCAGCCTTGCGGAATTCGTGCTGTGGCGCGCCGTGCAGGGGGCGGGCAGCGCGCTGATGACGCCGGTCGGGCGTATCATCGTGCTGAAAAACGCCCGCAAATCGGAACTGGTCCAGGCGATCGCACTGATCACCTGGCCGGCACTGACGGCGCCGGTGATCGGCCCAGTGCTCGGCGGCTTCATCACCACCTATGCCAGCTGGCACTGGAACTTCCTCATCAACATCCCGATCGGCATTCTTGGCATCGCGCTGGTGCTGCGTTTCGTGCCGGAGCAGCGCGAGACCAATCCCGGCCGGTTGGATCTCATGGGCTTCGTCCTTAGTGCTGCGGGCCTGACCTTCCTGCTCGCCGCCCTCGAACTCTCGGTCAAATGGGACGGCGGGCTCTTGCCCGTCATATCAATGCTGGCGGCGGGCATCGTACTGTCGGTCATGGCGACGCGGCATTTCCTCGCCGTCGACAACCCGCTGCTCGACCTTTCGGCTTTCCGCATCCAGACCTTCTCGATGTCGACGCTGTCGGCGGGCACGGCCTGCCGGATGGCGATCAATGCGACGCCGTTCCTGCTGCCTCTGCTGTTCCAGCTCGGCTTCGGTCTGAGCTCGATTGCCGCCGGCACCTATCTACTCGTTTATTTCCTCGGCAATTTCAGCATGAAGGCGGTGACGACGCCGCTGCTGCGCTTCTTCGGCTTTCGCACCGTGCTTGGGGTCAACGGGCTGATCGCGGCGCTTTCGATCGCCGCCTGCGGTTTCCTTTCGCCGGAGACGCCGCCGTTTTTCATCCATATGCTGCTCTTTCTCGCCGGCCTGTCGCGGTCGATGGAATTCACCGCGCTGAACACGTTGGCCTTCGCCGATATCGGCCCGGCGCAGCGAAGCTCGGCCTCTACGCTGTCGAGCATGCTGCAGCAGGTATCGATGCTGCTCGGCGTGGCGGTGGCGGCGGCCGTGCTCAACATCGGCTCGGCTCTCAGGGGCGCCGACAATCCCGTTCTTGCCGATTTCCGCTGGGCTTTCGTCGCGGTCGGCGCGATCGGCGTCGTCTCGTCGCTGCGCTTCCTGCAATTGCCGGCAGAGGCAGGGGCCGAAGTATCCGGCCATCGGAAATTCCAGAAAAATTAGCTTATGGGCGGAACCAATTGGGCCGCTCGGCGTTTGCGCACTTCATTTCAGGTTTTTCGTTTCCCATCTCTTTCAAAGGCTTCCATGGGGAACCTCCCCAGGCCAGGGTCATGTTCTAAAAATGCCGGCTTCCCGACATCCTCCTTCCGTGCCGCCTGCGACAAGAGCGAGGGATAACCGCTGTTTACCCCAGACGGCCAATGCAATACGACATTCCCATGCGGACGACTCGGACGCTTGCGGGCGGTCGTCGCTGCGAGAGAACGCCGGGAGACTGAATGAGCAATTCTAGCGGCGATGCGGATGCCCTGATCCACATCCTCTATATCGACGACGACGAGGGGCTTGCCCTACTGATGCAGAAAAACCTGCGTCGGTGTGGCTTTTCGGTCGAGTGGGCCGAGAGCGGCGCTGCCGGCCTTGCGAGACTCGGCGAAGGCGGTATCGACGCCGTCGTGCTCGATCATATCCTGGCCGGCGAGACCGGCCTCGACATTCTGCCCTGCATCACGGCGATGCCGGATCATCCGCCAGTGATCTATGCGACGGGTTCGGACGATACCAGCATCGCGGTCGCGGCGCTGAAGGCCGGCGCCGACGATTACATGCTCAAGGGGATCTCAGCCGATTATTTCGACCTGCTCGCGGCCGCGCTCGAACAGGCGCTGGAGCGGGCGCGTTTTCGCCGCGAGACGGCGCATGCGCAGGAGGTGATCCGCCAGCAGCGTGACCTTGCCGAAATGCTGCTTGCCGAGGTCAATCACCGCATCGCCAACAGCCTCGGCCTCGTCGGCGCGCTGATCCGCATGCAATCCTCGATGACCAAGGACCAAGTGGCGATCGATGCGCTGCACGAAACGCAGATGCGCATCAACGCCATCGCCAGCGTGCACCGTCGGCTCTATACCAACCGGCAGGTCGGCTCGGTGCAGGTCGACGAATATCTGAACAGCCTGCTCACCGAACTCGAAGCCTCGATGCGCGACGACAAGCGGCCGCATCGGATCGTGCTCACCGCGCAGCCGGTCAACCTGGCGACCGATAAGGTGATCACGCTCGGGCTGATCGTCAGCGAGCTCGTCACCAATGCCTTCAAATATGCCTATCCGGACAGCGTGCCGGGCGAGATCCGCGTCATCGTCGACCAGACGGACGAGGCATTGCGCGTCATCGTCGAGGATGACGGCGCCGGTTTCGATCCGTCGAGCCCGGCCCGGGGGACCGGCCTTGGTACACGCATTCTGACGGCCATGGCCGCCAGCTTGAAATCGGATTTCGCCTATGACCCCGGCCATGACGGAACCAAGGCGACGCTGGTGTTCTCGTTGCATGAGGGGAAGTAGGGTATTCCCCGTTCAGTGCTGAGTTTGTCGCCATGCGGAACGCCGTTTCTTATATCATTACAATAGCTTGCCGACGATACATCAAGAAACATGACGCTAGGGGAGGAACATGGCGACGATCCGCACACCGAAGGAAGTCTATGATTTCTGGTTCGTCAGATGCGGCCGGGAGCTGTGGTTCCGCGCGACGCCTGACCTCGATGCAGAGATCAGCACGGTCTTTCGCGATACTCATCTGGCCCTTGCCGCGGATGTTGGCGCCGAATGGCGGGCGGATGCGGAGAGCCGGCTGGCGGCTGTCATCGTGCTCGACCAATTTCCTCGCAACATCTATCGCGGCACGCCGCTTGCCGTTGCGACCGACGGGCTGGCGCTTCGCGAAGCCAAACTCGCGCTGGCATCCGGCGCCGACCGGGTGGTGGAGGCCGCATGCCGTACCTTCTTCTACTTGCCGTTCGAACATGCCGAAGACCTTGGCGAACAGGAACGATCGGTGGCGTTGTTTACCGCCCTCGGCGATGAAGAATATCTCGATTATGCGATCCGCCACCGCGACGTGATCGCTGCCTATGGCCGTTTTCCGCACCGCAATGCCATGCTTGGGCGGGAGTCGACGGCTGGGGAGCGCGACTATCTTTCCAAGCCCGGCGCCGGTTTCTAGGCCTTTCCAGGGAGCTTCCGCCTTTCTGTCGCCTTTCTTTACTATGACAAGCTGGCATTCTACCTCGACGACAACCCTTCCGGAGGCGCTTTTGCGGCTGAGACCTATCCTGCTTCGCACCATTCTTCTGCTGACGCTGGCGGTCGCTGGCGCGCATTTCAAGGGTGCTGCGGCCTTTGCGCAGGAGCCACAGGCACCGGCGGCCGCGCAGGCGCCGCTTGCCGATACGCCGCTCGACCAGGCGACAAAGGAGATCGACAAGGCGAAGGTCCAGCTGACGGCGCTTCAGGACGGCGTCAAGCAGAATGCCGACAATGACGATGCCCTGGTCGGGCTTGCAACCAAGGCCGACGAGCTCAGCCGCGCCGTCATCACCATATCGGTCAATCTGAGGCCGCGTTTGGACCAGATCAAGAACCGGCTTGCCGAGATCGGCGATCCGCCGAAGGACGGGCAACCGCCGGAGGCCGAGATCGTCACCCAAGAGCGCAACGCGCTCGCCGCCGAGCGCGCGCAGATCAATGCGGTGACGGGCGACGCCGAAAACCTGTCGATCACGGTGACGAAGCTCGTCAACGAGGTCACCGAAATGCGGCGGCGGCTGTTTGCCGACACGTTGCTCAGGCGCACCGAGATCTCTGTCTCGGTGCTGGATGACGCCGGCGGTGCCTTCGTGCATGAGGCCAGCGAATTCTTGCAGGCCCTGTCAAGTTGGGCCACGTTCGTCTGGAAATTTAAGCGTTTCCCGCTGTTTGCCGCGATTTTCCTGTCACTCGCCTCGGCCCTCATCCTGCTTTCCGGCAGTTACCGGCTGTTCGGTTCGTATCTCCGTCGCGACGAAGCAGTCGAGAACCCGTCCTATATCGGCCGGCTGTCGATTGCCTTCTGGTCGACGCTGATCCGCACCCTGGCGCTCTCGGTTCTACTCGTCACGTCGTTCTTCTTCCTCAATGGTTTCAACGTATTGCGACCCGACATCGCACCCGTCATCGGCGCTCTGTTCGGGGCGATCGGTCTCGTCTATTTCGTCGGCCGCTTCGTCAATGCGATCTTCGCGCCGAATGAACCGCGCTGGCGGCTCGTTCGGCTTTCCAATCTCGGCGCGCGCTCGATCGGTTATTGCTTGCTGGCGATGGCCGTCGTCAACGCGCTCGATTATCTGTTCGGTACGATCGGCGAGGCGATGAGCTCGCCGCTGGTGCTGACCGTGGTCAGGAGCCTGATTGCCGCGCTGATCATCGGCCTGATCCTGATTTCGGTCTCGTTCGGCAAACCGATGCTGGCGAAGAACGGCGATCCAGATGCACCGGGCCGGCATTGGCCGCGCGGCATGGCGATCATCCTGCGTGTCGTCGGCGCCGGCCTCATCCTCACCGCGCTGACTGGTTATGTGGGGCTGGCACGCTTCGTCGCCACGCAGCTCATCATCACCGGCGCGGTCGTCGTCACGATGTATGTCGGCCTGCTTTCCGGCAAGGCGATATCCAGGCAGGAAAGCTTCGGTGACACCTTCTTCGCTCGCTTCCTGACGCGCCGTTTCAAGTTGGGACCTGTGGCGATCGACCAGGCTGGCCTGGTCGTCGGCCTTGCCATCTATGCCGTGGCGCTTATCGTCGGCATCCCCCTGATCCTGCTGCTCTGGGGTTTCCATGTGCAGGACCTGCAGATGCTTGCCTATAGGCTGTTCACCGAGGTCAGGCTCGGTGGCATTAGCATCTCGCTGCTCGGCATCTGCACCGGTATCCTGCTGTTTGCCGGCGTCTACCTGCTGACGCGCTGGCTGCAGCGCTGGCTGGATGGCAATGTGATGGCGCGAAGCCATGTCGATCTCGGCGTGCGCAATTCGGTCAAGACAGGTATCGGCTATCTCGGCGTCGGCATCGCGGCGATCATCGGCGTTTCGGCAGCAGGCATCGACCTCTCAAGCTTCGCGCTTGTCGCCTCGGCGCTCTCTGTCGGTATCGGTTTCGGCTTGCAGAACATCGTCTCTAACTTCGTCTCCGGCTTGATCCTGCTCGTCGAGCGGCCGTTCAAGGTCGGGGACCATGTCGTTTCCGGCACGGCCGAAGGCATCGTCAAACGCATTTCGGTGCGCGCCACCGAGATCGAGACGTTCCGCAAGCAGTCGATCATCGTGCCGAATTCCGAGCTGATCAACGGCCTCGTCGGCAACTGGACACACCGCAACAAGATCGGTCGCTCGGAAATTCCGGTTTCCGTTGCCTACAACGCCGATCCGCAGCAGGTGATGGACATCCTACTGGAACTGACGGCCAAGATACCGCTCGTCATGCGCAATCCGGAGCCGCATGTCGAATTCCTGCGCTTCGGGCCATATTCGCTGGATTTCGAGCTGCGTTTCTTCCTCGCCGACATGGGTGACGGCATGGCGGTGCGCAACAATCTTAGGATCGAGATCCTTAAGCGCTTCAAGGCCGAGGGAATCGAGATCCCGCTGCCACAGACTGATCTTACCATCCATCGGGAGGCTCGTCCCGCGCTTGCCGATGCGGGCAGGGTTCAACCCAACGAGCAGGAAAACTCGGCGGACACGCCCGTGGAGGAGGAAGAGCGGCCGGTGCGGCAATTGCGCAGCAAGACGGCAGACGGCAGTCTGAAAGGCTGAACGGGTCATTCAGCCATCATTCACAGCTATATGTGCATGATCTCCACTATCGGGATCGCTGCCGGGGGCAGCACCGATCGTTCGAGGGGAGGGCGCGCCAGCGCCGCCGCACATGATGGCAAGATTTGCCGCCGTTCTGCTTGTCCCGCTGCTTGCCGCGTCCGCGGTTGAAGCGGCATCCATCACCAACACCGACCCCGCCGCCGTCGTGCTCGTCATCACCGAGAGCGGCCAGCGCGTCGAGGTCGTCGTCGATGCCGGCGCTTCGGAAAGCCTCTGCCCTTCCGGCTGCTTCATGACGACGCCCGACGGCGACCGCATTGGGCTCGACGGCGGCGAGACGATCGACATCGTCAAGGGCTCGGCCGTCGTCAAGTAGCGGCTGCACTGATTAATGCGCTCAGGCTTCTCCGGGGTTGGGAACAGTTTCCGACCGGGCAACCGGGCGCGCCAGCCGCATAATGGCGGAGAATGCGGCGACGGCGATGGTGCTGAGCAATGCTGCGATCGACAGTGACCATGATATGCCGAGATTGCCCATCAGGAAGGCGAGTGCGAACGGCGCCATCGAGGAGACGACGAGACGGGCCGACATGATTTGTCCTTGCCGCCGGCCGTAGCCATCGCTTCCGAAGAGCGCGAGCGGTAAGGTTCCGTAGACGATGCTGTTAAGGCCGGAGCCGAGGCCGAAGACGACGGCGAAGGCCAGCGCGCCGGGAACCGAGGGTGCGGTGGCGATGAGGATGACAAGGGCCGCCGGCAGCAGGATGGCGCAGATGATCGCCAGCATCACTTGCGACAAGCTCTCACCAAAGACCATATTGATGAGGCGGCTCAACACCTGTGACGGGCCGAAGAGCGTTCCGACCACCACTGCCATGGTGCCGAGGCCGAGTGCAGACATGACAGGCACCATGTGAACCAGAAGTGCCGAGTTCACGAAGCTTTCCAAAGCAAAGCCCGTTACCATCAGGATAAAGGCCGGCCGGCGCACCGACGGCTGAAGGCTCGGCTCGACGCGTTTGGCGGCCTCCTCTCCGGTCCGCCTCCTGGTCTCGCTGACGCCACGGGAGAGCCAGGCATGAATGGGAAGGCAGATGGCGAGATGAAGCGCGGCGAAGATCAGATAGACATTCTGCCATGAGAGATGCGCGTGCAGCGCCGTGGTGATCGGCCAAAAGATGGTCGAGGCGAAGCCGGCGATCAGCGTCAGGTAGGTGATACTGCGCTGGGCGATGCGCGGCCTGATCTGCACGAGCAGGGCGAAGGCGGCGCCATATTGCACCAGGTTCGAGGCGATCTCGATGCCGATCAATGCCGCGACGAAAGCGACCTTTCCCGGCGCGAAGGCGCAGACGACGAGGGCAGCGGCGGCAATCGCCGAGCCC